>OJNT01000162.1_pt1 | contig 54843 bp, 37 predicted proteins | sample 1597981 | NCBI WGS metagenome assembly OJNT01 (sample SAMN01915211, study PRJEB22387) | human gut metagenome | isolation source: stool | host: Homo sapiens | place: USA
GCCAGAGCGGCAATCTGCCTTTCAACTTCGGCGGCATGATCAAAAGATCAATGCCGCCTTGTTTCAAGGCACCTTGCTCGCTCTGGCGGGCTTTCGCTGTCCGCGCCAAAACATCGGCGTTGTTATGGGTAGTCATTGGGGACGTTCTTAAATGACTGGTCGGAAGGGGCACTCTTGTACCAAATCTGCCTGCCCACACCCGGCTCGTCCTGTACTTTACTGAGATAAAGTGAACGTGTAGATTCGTAACCCACTCGCAACCGTTCTATGGCACGATATTGAACGAATGTATGCTATGCGCCCAAATCTTTTGGGCAGAGTGGGAGACAGTATGGTTAAGCTGTACGAGGACGGCATCTACCTGCGCGGTGGCAGCGAGGTTGTGCCTGAGGCCGAGGCTGCCGAGCGCGGTATTACGCAGACGCCCGAGGATGCCAAGCGCGGCACCATCGCGTATTCGATCCTCCAGGCACACAATACGTCCGGCGACCCCGAGGCGCTCAAGATTCGCTTCGACGCCATGGCGAGCCACGACATCACCTTTGTCGGCATCATCCAGACGGCGCGCGCCTCGGGCATGGAGCAGTTCCCGCTGCCCTACGTGCTCACCAACTGCCACAACTCGCTGTGCGCCGTGGGCGGCACCATCAACGAGGACGACCACGTCTTTGGTCTCTCGGCTGCCAAGAAGTACGGCGGCATCTTCGTCCCGCCGCACATCGCCGTCATCCACTCCTTTATGCGTGAGAATTTCGCCGGCTGTGGCAAGATGATCCTGGGCTCCGACTCGCACACCCGCTACGGCGCTCTGGGCACCATGGCCGTGGGCGAGGGCGGTGGCGAGCTGGCAAAGCAGCTGCTGCGCGACACCTACGATGTCGCCTATCCCGGCGTCGTTGCCATCTACCTCACGGGCGCTCCGCGCCCCGGCGTTGGCCCGCACGACGTGGCGCTCGCCATCATCCGTGCCGTCTTTGCCAAGGGTTACGTTAAGAACAAGGTTATGGAGTTCGTGGGCCCCGGTATCGCGAGCATGACGACCGACTACCGCAACGGCGTCGACGTCATGACCACCGAGACCACCTGCCTGTCGAGCATCTGGGCCACCGACGAGGACACGCACGCGTTTTTGACCATGCACGGTCGCGGCGAGGACTACCGCGAGCTCAAGCCCGCCGATGTTGCCTACTACGACGGCTGCGTCGAAGTCGATCTGTCGAGTATCAAGCCCATGATCGCGTTGCCGTTCCATCCTTCTAACGGCTTTGAGATCGACGAGCTCAACGAGAACCTCGAGGACATCCTGCATGGGGTGGAGCTCGAGGCCGCCAAGATCGGCGAGGGCAAGACGCACTTTAGCCTGCTCGACAAGATCGTCGACGGCAAGCTGCACGTGCAGCAGGGCGTTATCGCCGGCTGCTCGGGCGGCAACTACGACTCCGTGGTCCAGGCTGCTCGCGTGCTCAAGGGCGCCAACACCGGCTGCGGCGAGTTCTCGCTGTCGGTCTATCCCACGAGCCAACCCGTGGCACTTGAGCTTACACGCCGCGGCTATATCTACGACCTTATGGAGGCTGGCGCGATTGTGCGCACGGCATTCTGCGGCCCGTGCTTCGGCGCCGGCGACACGCCTGCCAACAACGGTCTGTCCATCCGCCACACCACGCGTAACTTCCCTAACCGCGAGGGTTCCAAGCCGGGTAATGGCCAGCTGAGCGCCGTGGCCCTGATGGACGCTCGCTCCATTGCGGCGACGGCTGCCAACGGCGGCGTCCTGACGCCGGCGACCGACCTGCCCGAGGAGACTTGGGACGAGGCCTGCGAGTACACCTTTGACGACGCGCCGTACAAGAAGCGCGTGTACTGGGGCTTTGGCAAGGCGGAGCCTGCCGACGAGCTGGTCGAGGGTCCCAACATCAAGCCGTGGCCCGCGATGGAGCCTCTCGGCGACGACATCCTGCTCAAGGTGTGCTCCAAGATCATGGACCCGGTCACCACGACCGACGAGCTCATTCCCTCGGGCGAGACGAGCTCCTTCCGCTCCAACCCGCTGGGTCTGGCCGAGTTTACGCTCAGCCGTCGCGACCCTGCCTACGTGGGCCGCTCCAAGGAGGTCGACGCGGTGGAAAAGCGCCGCGTTGCCGGCGAGGCAGCGGGCGACCTGGCGGCACTCGATGCCGAGCTTGCCAGCGTGTTTGAGGCGCTGACCGGCGCGGGTGTCGCGGCCGATGCCAAGGCGACTGAGTACGGCTCCATGCTCTATGCCAAGAAGCCCGGTGACGGTTCTGCCCGCGAGCAGGCCGCGAGCTGTCAGCGCGTGATTGGCGGCTTGGCCAACATCGTCCACGAGTACGCCACCAAGCGCTATCGCTCCAACGTGATGAACTGGGGCATGGTGCCCTTCCAGATGGAGGCCGAGCCCAACTTTGAGGTGGGCGATTACGTCTTCGTGCCGGGTATCCGTGCTGCGCTCGATGGCGACCTGCAGAACATCGCCGCGTACGTGGTGCGCACCGACGGCACGGTCGAGCAGATTGAGCTCTACATTGCCGATATGACGGCCGAGGAGCGTGCCATCGTCAAGGCCGGCTGCCTGATCAACTACAACAAGTTCAAGGCCGCTGCCGAGTAACGCACTTAATTGTCCGCCCGGGGCTTACCCTTTCCCGCCCGCTCACGCGCTTCGCGAGGGTCGCGTTCGGGAAAGGGTAAGCCCCGGGCTACATTTCTGCGTTCTCGTTGGGTCTTGAGGGACGCTAAAAATAGACTTGCTTGAAGCCGCCTCTGTTATCGGGGCGGCTTCTTTTTGTCGAAAACCACCACGAAGGGGTAGGCGCCTTTGCGGTGGTTCCGTTTGTCTCGACCTGTAACATCTGGGCCCCTATTTGACGAGCGGCTGTTACAGATTGAGACAAACGATCGCCGCCGATCATTTCATCTCAATCTGTAACATCTAGGATCGAAAAGGGCCGCTAGATGTTACAGATCGAGACAGTGGAACATCGGAACCGAAACCACCACAAAGGTGCCTGCCTGGCGGGTCCTTATTTCGATGGGGCCCAGGTTATTTCATCGTCAAATAGCCAAGTGCGTGCTGAGCCACTGTCGCGCGCTGTCTGTGGATCGGGCTCGCAAGTTTGTTCGTAGGCATCCTCGGTACACCGATCCATAAAATCGACGACTGCCGTCTGGTCGCCCTCCATGACGTAGATTACGTCGCCATCCGAGATATAGACCCCCGGTCCTTCATTGTCCACGCAGCCGGGGTCGTATGAGACGTTGCACAATTTGCTCCCGTTTGCCGCATCGAGCTCAAGGGTCGAATGATACCCGCCAACCATTTGGCCGTTCTTGGCTCGATATGTTGCGGCGCCGTACCACCGCTTAAACGTCTTGCCTTTGAGTAAACTGGTTGCCTTGCCGATAAGCTGCTCATCTTGGGTATAGCGCGTGGCTCCAAGTTCGATTCGGGGATAGTTACTGACCCCAAGCGCTGCGGGCGTACCGTCGAAATCGACGGTGATCGAATCGGGTTTGACGATATCGGTGAGGATTTCGATGGGGTAGCTTACGGTTTCAACCGCCGCCTGCGTTGCCGAGGCAGGGAGAAATGCGAGATAGATAATTCCTACGCCGACTGCGGTAATCGCAAACGCTAAGACGAGCAGGCCGATATAGGTGGAGCGTTTCACGGCGGGTACCTCGCAAACAGTATGCATTCATTAAGATAAGTGATACCAGCTTACGACAATATTCAAAAGAAAGCGATCGGTCGAAATGACGGGGCGAAAAGGCCCTATTGGGCTTCGATTTGACCTCTAATAGGAATATTTGCCTCCCCTCATTCTGGGCGAGGGGTCAAAATTGAGTTCACGAGTTTTGCGCAATACTATTCTCACTAAACCCGCTATTTTTACTATAAGCACTATAAAAACGACAGGGACGATGACGAGAGTATTGTGGCGTACGATAACCAAGCCGTTTAAGCCGGCACCCTTGTCTTGAATCTCCATCTATATCTGCGCGAACGGGCTATCGGTGGCTCTCGATTTTGTCGCTGTGCTCTCGTTGGATCTTGGGATCGCCAAACGTAGACTGGGCTTGATGTCGCCTCTTTTAATCGGGGCTGATTCTTCTCTGGACCACCACAAAGGGGACGGGCATCTTTGTGGTGGTTCTTGGTTTGTCTCGATCTGTAACAGTTAGACCCTAATTTGCCGAGTAGATGTTACAGATTGAGACAAACGGGCGCCGTTGGTCATTTCGTCTTGATTTGTAACATCTGGAGCCATAAACAGTCGCTAGATGTTACAGATTGAGATAGTAAGGGGACGAGGCCGCAGTGGGTGAGCGTGCCTGCCCCTATCTCTCAATCACTCAGAAAATCTTATATATAGAGACTTAGATTTGTGTATAAGATCGCGCAAAGCTGGCAACAATACTTCTCGAACAACGTGAAGCCGCCCCGTAGGGCGGCCGCCCCAAGAGAGGTGATTCCATGAGAATCGATAAGCTAGCAATGACGTCGCGCGAGGCGTTGCAGACCGCCATGAGCACGGCTGCCGACGCGCAGGCCGGCGCGGTGGAGCCGATTCACCTGCTGTCCGCCCTGCTCGGTGCCGGCGAGCGCAATATCTCCGTGATCATCGAGCGCATCGGTGCCGACCCGGCTCAGCTTGCACGCTCCACGCAGGATGCCATTGACCACGCGCCCAAGGTTTCCGGCGAGGGTCAGCAGATGGGTCTTTCCAACGAGCTCGTCCGCGTTATCGAGAAGGCCGAGAAGAAGGCCACCAAGATGGGCGACAGCTTTGTGGTGACCGAGCATTTGCTGATGGCGCTTGCCGAGGACAAGGGCGAGGCCGGTCGTGTACTGCGCGACGCCGGCGTCACCAAGGAGCGCATCGAGCAGGTCTACGAGGAGCTGCGCGGCGATGACCGCGTGACGTCCGCCGAGGACAAGACACAGTTTGAGGCGCTGGAGCAGTACGGCCGCAATATCTGCGACCTTGCCCGCGCCGGTAAGCTCGACCCGGTCATCGGCCGTACCGACGAGATTCGCCGTACCATCCAGGTCCTGTCCCGTCGCACCAAGAACAACCCCGTGCTCATCGGCGAGCCGGGCGTCGGCAAGACGGCCATCGTCGAGGGCATCGCCCAACGTATCGTGGCCGGCGACGTGCCGAGCACCCTGCGCGACCGCGACCTCATCGAGCTCGACATGAGCGCGTTGGTCGCCGGCGCCAAGTACCGTGGTGAGTTCGAGGACCGCTTAAAGGCCGTGCTCAAAGAAGTGCAAAAATCCGAAGGCAAGGTCATCCTGTTCATCGATGAGCTCCACACCATCGTGGGCGCGGGTGCCACCGAGGGCTCCATGGACGCCGGCAATATCCTGAAGCCGGCGCTTGCCCGTGGCGACCTGCATGCGATCGGCGCGACCACGCTCGACGAATACCGCAAGTACATCGAGAAGGACGCGGCGCTCGCCCGTCGTTTCCAGACCGTGATGGTCAGCGAGCCCACCGTCGAGGACACCATTTCGATCCTGCGTGGCTTGAAGGAGAAGTACGAGATCTTCCACGGCGTGCATATCACCGATAGCGCGCTCGTGGCAGCTGCCGACCTCTCCGATCGCTACATCGCCGACCGTTTCCTGCCCGACAAGGCCATCGACCTGGTCGATGAGGCGGCAAGCCGCCTGCGCATGGAGCTCGACAGCATGCCGGTCGAGATCGATGCCACCACGCGTCAGCTCACCCAGCTGCAGATCGAGGAGCAGGCACTCATGAAGGAGACCGACGACGCTTCCAAGGAGCGTCTGGAGGCCTTGCGCCAGGAGATTGCCGAGGTTCAGGAAAAGCTCAACGTGCAAAAGGCCGGCTGGCTCAACCAGAAGAACGCCATCGACCACGTGCAGGAGCTCAAGGGCCAGCTCGATGAGGCCAAGAGCGAAGAGGAGCGCGCGACGCGCAATGGCGACCTGGGCCGTGCGTCCGAGCTGCGCTACTCCGTGATCCCGGGCTTGCAGCAGCAGATTCAGGATTCCGAGGCCGCGCTCGAGGCGCAAAAGCAGCAGGACGGCGAGGGCCTGAACGAGCAGGTGACCTCCGATGAGATCGCCGAGGTCGTGAGCGCTTGGACCGGTGTGCCCGTCTCCAAGATGATGCAGGGCGAGCTCGACAAGCTGAAGGGCCTGGAGGGCGAGCTGCATAAGCGCGTCATCGGCCAGGACGAGGCGGTCTCCGCTGTCGCCGCGGCCGTGCGCCGCAGCCGTGCGGGTCTCTCCGATCCGGACAAGCCCATCGGCAGCTTCTTCTTCCTGGGCCCCACCGGCGTGGGCAAGACCGAGCTCGCCAAGGCGCTGGCCGAGTGCCTGTTCGATGACGAGCGCGCGCTCGTGCGTATCGACATGTCCGAGTATATGGAGAAGTTCAGCGTCCAGCGTCTGATTGGTGCGCCCCCGGGATACGTGGGCTACGACGAGGGCGGTCAGCTCACCGAGGCCGTGCGCCGTCGTCCGTACTCTGTGATCTTGCTCGACGAGATGGAGAAGGCTCATCCGGATGTCTTTAACGTGCTGCTGCAGGTACTTGATGACGGTCGTCTGACCGATGGCCAGGGTCGCCAGGTGTCCTTCAAGAACACGATTATCATCATGACGTCCAACGTGGGCTCCAAGGCCATCGCCGATCTGTCCGGTAAGGACGAGGAGGAGATGCGCCATCAGGTCGACGCTGCCATGGCTCAGACCTTCCGCCCCGAGTTCCTCAACCGTATCGACGATATCGTGGTGTTCCATCCGCTCGGTATGGCGCAGATCGAGAAGATCGTCGACATCCAGCTCGCCGACGTCCGCGCGCGTCTGGCCAAGGAGCGCATGACGCTTGCCATCACCCCGGCGGCCAAGCAGATGCTCGCCGTGGGCGGCCTGGACCCGGTCTTTGGCGCCCGTCCGCTCAAGCGTCTGGTTCAGCGCGAGGTCGTGGATGCCATCGCCGCCGCTATCATCGACGGCACGGTGCGCGAGGGCGATCAGGTGACGGTCGATGCCGACAAGGACGGCGGCTTTACCGTCGTGTGCGACAACACGCCGGCGGCCACCTACGAGGTCCCCGACGCTGAGTAGATTTTTGGGGCCGGCTTTAAAACCGCCCCTCATCGCAAAACGCCAAGGGCGGCGGATCCAATTGGGTCCGCCGCCCTTTTTCGTGCGACAATCGATGATGTTGAGCATGAGTACATGGCAAGGAGATATGCAGATGAACGTCGAGATCAAGACGAACACGCCGGCGACTAACGCCGCGTCCGCCGCACCAAAGCCCGCACCGAAACCGGCGCCCAAGCCGTGCGACCCCTACATTCGTGCCGAGAACGAGGACGATGACGGTTACGACCCCTACAGCGACCGACGCCCCGAGCGTGAGCCGATGTTCGAAGCCGATCCGTGGCGCTAAGTGCCACCAATAAGTTGCGGTGAAATAGGGACTGTTTTGCGGTTTGACCAGCAAAAACAATCCCTATTTCACCGCAACTGCGTTGGGCGGCTGTCTTCGGGCCGGCTAGTCCTGGGCTTTGATACTCGGCAGGAGAATCTGGGCGAGGTAGTCGGTTTCGAGCTTAGTGGCACCATCGGCCTTGCCGTCTTTACCCACCAGGTCGTTCTTGATCTGGCTATACGTATAGCGGTTGCCGGTCGTAAGCTCGACAAGCTCAATGGCCGTGTCCATGGGGTAGGTTGACACGGGGTTCTGCGTCCGTCCGTTGATGGTCTGGGGCACCACGTACGGATAGACGGGGCCGCTGGCGTAGACGGTATAACCGTTGCCTAGATTGGCCGCGCCCAAAACCGTATCGCCTTCATCGGGCGTAAAGCTCTCGCCCTCGCGCACCGCGACGAGCGTCACGAGCGGCGTATTGGCGTCGTCGCCCAGATAGATGCATAGCGTGCTTCCGTTTTGCCAAGTTGCGACCTTGCCGTACCACTCGACGGGAATATCGAGCTGGTAGAGGTCGGTTGCCTTGTGGCGAGCGTCAGCATCACGGGACGCCTGTGCCTTTTGCGCGCTCACGGCATTGACGGCGGCGTCGCGCCGCGCGGTTGCTGCCTGCTGGAGCACTTTGGCAGCCGCGGCGGAGCTCGCACCGCCCTCCTCGGCATACTTGGCGGCGGCATCGATCTGGTCGTCAGTCACCGTGTCGGCCGAAGGCACTTTGAGCTTAAAGGTGGCCTGGGCACTTAAATCCTGTCCATCGCTCTTAACGGTGACCTGCGTCTTGGTGGTCGGGACGGTATAGATGGTGCCGTCGGCCGCGATGGGGGAGGCAGCGATGGAGAGCGTGTAATCGCCGGGCAGCAGTTTGATGCCGCGGCCGTGCTCGTCAACATAGAGCGTTTCGCTCACGGAGGAGCCATCAGCGTCCTGACCGCTCACCTGTACGGGAATCTTGGAGCCGGTGGAACAGTCGAGGCCCGCGGCATGCACGCCAATCTGCACTGACATCATCGTGTGAGCATTGGCGGCGACAGCGGCAGCCTGCTCTTGCTGATATCCGTTCCAGGCAGCATAGCCTGCACCGCCGGCGACGAGCGCGACGGCCACGATGCCGGCGACCATCAGATTGCGGCGCTTGGGAGACATCTTGCGATGGCGGACCTCGGCTTCGTGTGCCGAGGGAACGGACGGCAGGGGAATATCGCCCATGGCGATGGTCTCATCCACGGCTGGTGCGGAACCCAGGCCAGGAAGCTCGCGAGTCAGCGAATCCTCGGCCGGTAAGCTGTCGAGCAAGACGGTTTCCTCGCCCATGTCGGATTCGGGTTGGTTGCCGGTCTCGCTTTCGGTGTCTTCGTGATTTGCCTCATCCTCGGCAGGCTCAACGTCGTCTGCGTCCTGATCATCGGACTGTGCCTCGGCTTCCGACTCATCCTGCACATCAACGCCCGAATCGTCAAACGCAATCTCATCGAGTGAAATCCGGTCTAAGCTCTCCAAGGCCTCAGCGCAAGCTTCTGCATCTTGGGCCGCATCCTCTTGGCCCATCGTCTCATCTTTCATATATCCCCCAAGCTCAATATCGGGACAACACTGTACCCAAAAATGGAGCCATATAAAGCGCGTGCGAAATATAAGATCCGATTTAACTCGAGCGCATCGTTCGGCCGCATCCTCGCGGCAGCAAAAGGCCCCCGGAACGCGAACGAATCACATTCCGGGGGCTCTGCAATGCGTTGAGTTGCGCGGAGCCGGCTATGCTGCTTCGCGCTCAAGCGATGTCTGCGCCAGGCGCGTTACTCGGCGTGTGCGTAATCAACCTTGGCGCGGCGAGCGGTAGCCTTCTCCCAATCGCTGGTGCCCTCAAAGACATCCTGCTTGTAGGGATTGCGGCCGAGCTTCTTGGCGCGGTAGGCGATGTAGATGATCGCGGCGACGTTGGCGACCAGTGCGGCGATCGAGATCGCGGTAGCGGCGCCGGGGTCGAGCGTGGAGTGGGTCACAAAGATGGACTCCTCCTGGAAGTACGGGAACACCTGGGCAAACATGCACCAAATAGCAAGCGTAAAGGCGCGGTTCTGGATCCAGCCGCCCTTGTTCCAGATAAAGGCGGCGACGGTGGGCGCCAGCAGCAGCGCAAAGCCGCAGAACCAGGAGTGGGTGGGCAGGCAGTTGTAGGTGTAGCAGAAGTTCCAGATATCGTAGGCGATGATGTAGACCCAGGTCATATCGGGCCACAGCATGTCGGTCTGATCCTCGGAGGCGTAGACGCTCCACCAACCGGTCATGCAGAAGATGTTGATGATACCGGCGATGCCGTTGAACACGTTGTTCCAGCCGGCCAGCTGCGTGGCGCCCTCGGAGGTGACCCAAGTGGACTGGCCCAGGACAAAGAAGTGATAGGCGCTCTCGAAGTCGGACACGACGGCGATCATGATGTTGATGGCGACGATCACAAACGGCCACGCGCGGAACCAATGCGCCTTGCCGATCTTTCCCCACTGGTACTTAATGGCAATGAAGCCCCAGCAACCGGCGAGCGCCGCGTATACCTTGGCGTAGTGGAACCAGCTGTTCTGGTACACATGGGTGGGGTTGGTGAGCGCCCACTCGGCACCCTGTGAGACGCCGATGGCGATGGCGACGCAGTAGATGGTCATGGCCAGCGGAGCCACGCCAAAGATGATTGCCGCGCCCAGCTTGGTGCGGCGGCCGACTTCGTTGAGCACGATCAGGCCAATAAAGACCATGGCCCAGCCGGCCCAGTGGATAAGGGTATCGCTACCCCAAACATCGAACAGCATGCTGCTCTCCTTTCACACGCCCGCGGCCCCTCTTCTGATCGCGGGCAGTTTGGCCAAATGTCGTCAGTTCTGGGGCTTGCGCTCCGGATACTTGGCGGTATAGCCCTCGATGTGGAGTGTCGAGGCGATGATTTCCTTGACCGTTTCGTCGGGCACATCGGGGTGCGTGCGGATATACATCAAAAGACCCATGATGAGGGTGTAGAACGTCTCGTAGACATGGTCGATGCGTAGCCCATGATGGGCGACAAAATCCACTACGGTGGTGTCGCAGATATACTGCGCCACGCGCTGGACCACGTTGTGCAAAAAGCCGCCGTAGAGCGCGCCGCTGCTCGAGGTGAGCGTGCTCGGCAGCTCGTGGCCGCTGGCGACCAGGCGCTTAAAGAGCGGGGCGATGGTGTCGAGCGCGCCTTCGATATCGCCGACGGTGCGGCTGGCGTTCCACTGCTCGAGCTCGGAGATAAAGCCGTCGATCGCCTCGTCCATGACGGCGGTGACGGCGGCGTCCATATCGGCAAAGTAGTGGTAGAACAATGAACGCGTGCAGCCGGCTCGCTTGGTCACGGCCGATACCGATAGGTGGGACACGCCCAGCTCGGAGCTTACGGTACGTACGGCATCGAGGATCTCGCGACGGCGTTCGTCGCCCGTCAGGCGCTTTGCCGCGCTATCGGATGCGGGAACGGCATCGACCACAGAGGTATCTGCTGTGTTGTTGCCCATGTTTTTGCCGCCTTTCATCCTCTTTTGCCTGACCGTTCGCCTAACAGTCTTGAATATTGTTGACGGTTCGTCAATACTATTTTTGACACAATGTCAACTAATGGCGGGTGAACGGCATGGGGCATGCCCGGCCTGCAAAAAAAGAGGGGCGCCGCGGTCTCGCCGGGCTGTGGCAAGAGAAGGGACAACCATGATTCTCAACGGACCGGGGATTAGCTATACCGAGCCCGATATCGGCGCGGAGTTCGTGCCGCCGATACCGGAGCATCCGCGCGAGGCCATCGTCAAACTGTGCGAGCACTGCACCAACCGTCTGCTGCATCGCGATGAGCTGCTGGGCTACGAGTACTGGTCGTTTGCCGAGGCCGCAACCGACGAGCAGGCCGAAGTGCTCTGCAAGATGAAGATGCGCCGTCCCTATACGCTGCCCGAGATGGTCAAGCTCACCGGCATGCCCGAAGCCGATATCGAGAAGATGCTCGACGACATGAGCTACACGGGTCTGCTCGAGTACAACTGGGAAAACAACGAGCACGCCAAGCAGTGGGTGCTGCCCATGCTGGTGCCGGGTTCCGCCGAGTTCCTCAACATGCGCATGGGCCAGCTCGAGGAGCACCCGGTCTATGCCAAGTTCTTTGAGCAGGCGTCCAAGGGACCGCTGTCCAAGGCCACGCCGATGGTGCCGCCCGGTGGTGCCGGCATCGGCATGCATGTCATTCCGGTCGAGAAGGCTATCGATGCCGCGAGCACGTCGGTGCCGATCGAGCATATCGAGCATTGGCTCGACAAATACGATGGCAAATATGCCGCTAGCACCTGCAGCTGCCGCGCGAGCCGTCGCGTGATGGGTGAGGGCTGCGCCGACGACCCGGCCGATTGGTGCATTGCCGTGGGCGATATGGCCGACTATGTGGTTGAGACCGACCGCGGCCATTACGCGACGCGCGACGAGGTCTACGACATCCTGCGCCAGGCCGAGGACAACGGCTTTGTGCACCAGATCACCAATATCGACGGCGAGAACAAGATCTTCGCTATCTGCAACTGCAACGTCAACGTGTGTTATGCCCTGCGCACCTCTCAGCTGTTCAACACGCCCAACCTGTCGCGCTCGGCCTATGTCGCCAAGGTCGAGAAGGACAAGTGCGTTGCCTGCGGTCGCTGCGTTGAGGTGTGCCCGGCCGGCGCCGCCAAGCTCGGCCAGAAGCTCTGCAGCAAAAAGGCCGGCGGACAGGTGCCCGAGTATCCGCGCCAGGAGCTGCCCGACGCCACCAAATGGGATCACACCAAGTGGTCGCCCAACTACCGCAACGACAACCGTATCGAGACGCATGAGTCCGGCACCGCTCCCTGCAAGACGGCCTGCCCCGCGCACGTTGCCGTTCAGGGCTATTTGAAGCTCGCGGCTCAGGGTCGCTATGACGAGGCCCTAGCACTCATTAAGCGCGAGAACCCGCTGCCCGCTATCTGCGGTCGTGTGTGCAACCGCCGCTGTGAGGATGCCTGCACCCGCGGCCGTGTGGACGAGGCCGTGGCTATCGACGAGGTCAAGAAGTTCATCGCCCAGCGCGATCTGGATGCCGCGACCCGCTACGTCCCGCCCGTGGTGACCCCGACGCGTGCCGGCGGCTTCGACCAGAAGATCGCCATCATCGGTGCCGGTCCGGCCGGCCTGTCCTGCGCTTTCTACCTGGCCGAGAAGGGCTACAAACCTGTCGTGTTCGAGAAGAATGAGTGCCCGGGCGGCATGCTCACCTACGGCATTCCCAGCTTTAAGCTGCAGAAGGATGTTATCGAGGCCGAGGTCGAGATCATTCGCCTGATGGGTGCCGAGTTCCGCTATGGCGTGGAAGTCGGTCGCGACGTGACGCTCGACGAGCTGCGCGCACAGGGCTTTAAGGCCTTCTACGTTGCCATTGGCTGCCAGGGCGGCCGCCTCGCCGGTATTCCGGGTGAGGATGCCGAGGACGTGGCCGTGGCCGTCGACTTTTTGCGCAAGGTCAACAGTGGCAAGATCGACGCGCTGCCCGGCCGCACCATCGTGGTGGGCGGCGGCAACGTGGCTATCGACGTCGCGCGCAACGCCTGCCGTCTTGGTTCCGAGCACGTTGAGGTGTTCTGCCTGGAGAGCGAGGCCCAGATGCCCGCCAGCGAGGAGGAGCGTCGCGAGGCCGTTGAGGACGGCGCCCACATCAGCTGCGGCTGGGGTCCCAAGGAGGTTCACCTGGACGAGACCGGCCGTGTGTGCGGCATCACCTTTAAGCGCTGCACGCGCGTCTACGATGACGAGGGCCGTTTTGCGCCCGAGTACGACGAGAACGACCTGCGTCGCGTCGATGCCGACCGCGTGGTCATGTCGATTGGCCAGTCCATCGTGTGGGGCGACCTGCTGGCTGGCTCCAAGGTGGAGCTTGGCCGTGGTCAGGGCGCCCTTGCCGATCCCCAGACCTACCAGACCGCCGAACCCGACATCTTTGTGGGCGGCGACGTCTATACCGGTCCGAGCTTTGCCATCGATGCCATCGCCGCCGGTCACGAGGCCGCCGTGTCCATCCATCGCTTTGTGCAGCCGGGCTCCACGCTCACCATCGGCCGCAACCAGCGCCGCTACACCGCGCTCGACCGCAACGACGTTGTGCTCGAGAGCTACGACAACGCGAGCCGCGAGGTTGCGCATGTGGACCGCGAACGCGAGAAGGCTGCGCCGTTTAGCGAGTATGTTGAGACCTTTACCGAGGAGCAGGTGCGCGCCGAGACCGCCCGCTGCCTGGGCTGCGGCGCCTCGATCGTCGACCCCAACAAGTGCATTGGCTGCGGCCTGTGCACCACCAAGTGCGCGTTTGACGCCATCCATCTGGATCGCGATCGCCCCGAGTGCTCCACGATGGTCAAATACGAGCAAAAGCTCCCAAGCCTCGGCAAGTACGCATTGAAACGTGCAATTAAGATCAAATTTGGGAAGAAGTAAGAGACCTAACAAGTAAGTGAACGGCGCAGAGGGCGGTTGGACAGCGAGCGGGTCCCAGGCGTGGCGAGGTGCCTTGAAAGAGGAGGGCATAGGGCTTTTGCCCATGCCCGACGATTGAAAGGCAGATCGCCCGTCTGGGACTCGCGCAGCGTCAAGCCGACCGCCGTTCGTTAGAACGGCGGAAGGAATTAAAAGTGCACGAGCTCGGAATCGTCTATCACATCATTCGCGATGTCGAGAATGTGGCGCGCGCTCATGGCGTGCGTCGCGTTTCGAGCGTGACGTTGCTACTGGGCGAGGTCTCGGGCGTCGTTCCCGACTTGCTGCTCGACGCTTGGCGCTGGGCAGCAGATAAAAAGCCTATCACCGAGGGCGCGGAGCTTATCGTGGAGCCCGTCGAGGCCGTGACACATTGCGAGGCGTGTGGCTGCGACTACGCGACGGTCGAGCACGGCAAGACCTGTCCCCATTGCGGCAGCGGCGAGACATACCTGCTGCAGGGCCAGGAGGTCATGATCAAACAGATCGAGACCCCCGACGAGGATCCGGCAGACGCTGTCCCCGACGGTCCTTCCGACGCCCCCGATGCCGTCGACGCCGCCAACCCTCTCCACATCGCCTAACATCCAATGACTACATGGGCTAGAGTTCTAAACATATTTGCTTCGGTTAGTCAAGTCATGTCTGTTTAAACAAAATGGTGGCACGCAGACGCATTGGGATCCACCTAAAAGCGGTCTTAACGAACAGTGCACCTTTATATGTCTTTGAAAGCAATCAGCAAATCACGTTTTAGCAGGCAATAAGCTGTAAACCGGCAACGTAATCAATTTGTAACAAACTTAGACGTTTAAACAAATAATCCAACCTTTTGCGAATTTAGCTATAATTCCACAAACCAAACAGGTATACTTCCTTCATGTCGTGTAGGAAATACGTAGACAAAAAGGAGGTTATGTGATGGTAAGTATTGTTCTTGCTAGCCACGGGGACTTGGCAGCTGGAATCAAGCAGACGGGCTCGATGGTCTTTGGCGATCAGCCGTCTGTTGCCGTGGTCTCGCTCGAGCCGAGCATGGGCCCCGACGATTTCCGTGCCAAGGTCGAGGAAGCAATCGCTTCCTTCGAAGACCAGGAGCAGGTGCTCTTCCTCGTTGATCTGTGGGGCGGCACGCCGTTCAACCAGATCAGCGGGCTCATCGAGGGCCACGATTCCTGGGCTATCGTCACCGGTGTCAACCTGCCTATGCTCATCGAGGCATATTCGCAGCGCTTTGACGCAAAGAACACTGCACATGCGATCGCAAAACATCTCGTGACTGAGGCTAAGGCTGGCGTGCGCGTCAAGCCCGAGTCTCTGGAGCCCGAGGAGAAGAAGCCGGCTGCGGCCGCCGCTGCTCCTGCAGGCGCCATTCCTCCGGGAACGGTCATCGGCGACGGGCACATCAAGATTGCCCACGTCCGTATCGACACTCGTCTGCTTCATGGTCAGGTGGCCACCACGTGGACCAAGCAGATCAACCCCAACCGCATCATCGTGGTTTCCGACGGCGTTGCTCACGACGAGCTCCGCAAGACCATGATCGAGCAGGCTGCCCCTCCGGGAGTCCATGCCAACGTCGTGCCCATCAAGAAGATGGCCGAGGTCGTCAAGGACACGCGCTTTGGTGACACCAAGGCCATGCTGCTCTTTGAGAACCCGCAGGATCTGCTCAAGGCCATCGAGGCCGGCGTCGACATCAAGGAAGTCAACATCGGTTCCATGGCTCACTCCAAGGGCAAGGTCGTCGTCACCAACGCCGTCGCTATGGGCGATGACGACGTCAAGACTCTCGAGGCCCTCAAGGCCAAGGGCGTCAAGTTCGAGGTCCGCAAGGTTCCTTCGGATTCCTCCGAGGATCTCGACGCCATGTTGAAGAAAGCTAAGGCCGAACTGGCCGCTCAAGCATAGTAAAGGAGGGTCCGATACATGTCTGCAATCACTATTCTGCTTGTTGCGATTGTCGCGTTGCTTGCCGGTATGGAAGGCATTCTGGATGAGTTCCAGTTCCATCAGCCGCTCGTGGCATGCACGCTTATCGGTCTCGTAACCGGTCACCTTCAGGAGGGCATCCTCCTGGGCGGTTCGCTCCAGATGATGGCCCTTGGCTGGGCTAACGTCGGCGCCGCTGTCGCGCCTGACGCCGCTCTGGCCTCGGTCGCTTCTTCGATCATCATGGTGCTCGCCCTCAACGGTGGCGCCACCGATTCGGCCAAGGCCGTTACCACCGCTATCGCCGTCGCCGTCCCGCTGTCGGTCGCTGGTCTGTTCCTGACCATGATCTGCCGTACCATTGCTACCGCTATCGCTCACGCCATGGACGGTTGCGCCGAGAAGGGCGACTTCTCCGGCATCGAGCGCTGGCAGTATGCTGCCATCCTCATGCAGGGCCTTCGTATCGCCATCCCGGCAGTGCTTCTGTGCGTCATCCCGGCCGAGGCCGTTACCAACGCGCTTAACGCTATGCCCGACTGGCTGTCCGGCGGCATGGCTGTCGGCGGCGGCATGGTCGCTTCCGTCGGTTACGCCATGGTCATCAACATGATGGCCACCAAGGAGACCTGGCCGTTCTTCGTCCTCGGCTTTGTCCTTGCTGCCATCCCTCAACTCACGCTGATCGCCCTTGGTCTCATCGGCATCTCCCTTGCCCTCATCTACCTTGGCCTTAAGGATCTGGCCAAGCAGGGTGGCGGCATGGGCGGTGGCTCCGGCGACCCGCTCGGCGACATTCTGAACGATTACGAGTAGGAGGGGAGTGATACATATGGCAGAGAACAAGATTCAGCTCACCAAGGCTGACCGCAAGAAGGTTTGCTTCCGTCATCAGTTCCTTCAGGGCTCGTGGAACTACGAGCGTATGCAGAACGGCGGCTGGTGCTTCGCAATGATCCCTGCGATCAAGAAGCTCTACACCAGCAAGGATGACCAGATTGCCGCTCTTAAGCGCCACCTGGAGTTCTATAACACCCACCCCTATGTTTCCGCCCCCGTCATTGGCGTTACCCTCGCCCTCGAGGAGGAGCGCGCCAACGGTGCTCCGATCGATGACGTCGCCATCCAGGGCGTCAAGGTCGGTATGATGGGCCCGCTCGCCGGCGTCGGTGACCCCGTCTTCTGGTTCACCCTTCGCCCGATTCTGGGCGCTCTGGGCGCTTCCCTGGCCATGTCCGGCAGCATCGTCGGTCCGCTGCTGTTCTTCTTCGCGTGGAACATCATCCGTTACGCTTTCCTGTGGTACACGCAGGAGTTTGGCTACAAGGTCGGCTCCTCCATCGCCAAGGACCTCTCCGGTGGTCTGATGGGCAAGGTCACCGAGGGCGCTTCCATCCTGGGTATGTTCATCATCGGCGCCCTGGTCGAGCGCTGGGTGTCCATTTCCTTCACCCCGATCGTCTCCACGGTCAAGCAGTCTGCTGGCGCCTTTATCGACTGGGCTAGCCTGCCCTCCGGTTCCGAGGGTATCAAGGAAGCGCTGACGATGTACAACTCCGTCGGTGCTACCGCCCTTGATCAGATGAAGGTCACCACGCTTCAGGCCAACCTCGATCAGCTCATCCCCGGCCTTGCCGCCGTGTGCCTGACCCTGCTGGTCTGCAAGCTCCTCAAGAAGAAGGTCAGCCCGATCGTCATCATCCTGGCTCTCTTCGCCGTCGGCATCATCGGTCGCTTCTGCGGCTTCATGTAAGCACGCTTCGGCTTAAGACCGAGAGTTGCTAGGTAAGGGCTTTTGAGCCATTGAAACGGACCGCACCCGGTGGGTACACTGGATGCGGTCCGATTGTTTTTATTGGAGGGCGAGGCGCGTATGGCGCAATCTCAGAACAGCACGGTCGATCTGGCAACGCCGGCAACCTGCCTGATGGGGCTTACCAGCCACGGTAACGTGATGGTGGGCAATAAGGCGTTCGAGTATTACAACGAGCGCAATCCCGAGGATTATATTCAAATCCCGTGGGACGAGGTCGACTATATTGCCGCCGAGGTTTTACGCGGCACCAAGAAGATCACGCGTTTTGCCATCTTCACCAAGGACAACGGTCACTTTACGTTTTCGACGCGCGACGACAAAGAGACGCTTCGTGCTGTCCGCAAGTACGTCGACGAGGATAAGCTTGTGCGTTCGCCCGACTTTATCGATGTGACGGCCAAGGGCGCCAAGAGCATCCCCTCCGTTATCAAAAACCTCTTCCACAAAGGTAACTAGCTCCTCATAAGTTGCGGTGAAATAGTTCCTAAATACGGCTTTAGATGCTTCAGACAGGAACTATTCCACCGCAACTTCGAAGTCTAGTCATGCGACGTATTGCGATGCAGTAAATCTGCTACACTAGTACAACATGCCTCCGTAGCTCAGGGGATAGAGCACCGCTCTCCTAAAGCGGGTGTCGACGGTTCGAATCCGCCCGGGGGCACCAGAAGTAAATGCAGGTCAGACGGTATAAATCGTCTGACCTGCTTTCTTATATAGGGGCATCGTTAACGTCAGTTGGGTAGAATTTGGGTAGAAAGTTTTTTTGTGAAGGGCTATGCCCAAAGTCCGGTTTTCAACCCTTCCCACAGCCTACGGGCTTATAAGAAGCCCTTCGGCCATGGAAAGCGTTGAAAACCTAGGGTGACGTTGCTGTGAGATGGGCGAGTTTCCAACAGCCCCCGGCGTCTTCGGGTTTCGCCTGGGACCCTGCGGCACCGTGGACCGTTGAAAACTCGCCCTTCCGCTTGGAAGAGGGCTTTTACCCCTTAAAATTGTCCGAAAGTGACAACGACGCAGGAGGTCCGGTATGCCTGCCAGCAAGAAAGAGGCAAAGGAGTTCGTCAAGCGGTGGCAGAAGCGCCTTGCCGCCATCCCCGCGGGCTCCAACAACGAGCAGCAGGACACGCAGAAGTTCTGGGTAGATCTGCTCATCAACGTCCTGGGCATCCCGTCCAACACCATAGACAGCTTCGTCGACTTCGAGCGGAAGGTGAGAGGCCGACGCATCGACGTGTTCGTCTCCGACCATAACTTCCTGTGCGAGCAGAAGTCGTGGGGTATCGACCTCGACAAGCCAGAACCCAGGAACGGCGGCATGGAGACGCCGCTCCAGCAGGCCATGTGGTACGCGCGGCACCTGCCGTACTCCGAGCGCCCCCGCTGGGTGATGACGTGCAACTTCGGGAGCTTCCGCCTCTACGACCTCGACAGCGAGAGGCCCGAGGACACCGTGCAGGAGTTCTCCCTTGAAGAGCTCCCGGACAGCCTGTACCTTCTCTCCTTCCTGACATCCAATGAGACGAGCCGCCTGCACAAGGAGCAGCAGCTTTCCATCGAGGCCGGGGCCTACGTCTCCAGGCTCTACGATGCCCTCGCCAAGCAGTACCACCACATTGAGGAGAAGGATGAGCGGGCGCAAGAGGAGCAGCGCTCCCTCAACGTGCTCATCACCCGAATCATCTTCCTGCTCTACGCCGAGGACGCCGACCTCCTGCAATCGCACCAGGCGTTCGGCAGGTACTGCGAGGGAGACCCCGCGAAGCTCCGCCGAAAACTGGTCGATTTGTTTGAGACGATCGACACGCCCCTAGAGCAGAGGGATGAGTACATGGACGAGGACCTCGCGGCCTTCCCCTACGTGAACGGCGGTCTGTTCGCCGACTCCTCCATCATCGTCCCGCAGATGACCTCGGAGATCCTCGAGGCCATCGCTGACGCGTCCCAGGACTTCGACTGGCGCGAGATCTCGGGCGTCATCTTCGGCGGCGTGTTCGAGGGCACGCTGAACCCCGAGACGCGCCACGCCGGGGGCATGCACTACACGAGCGTCGAGAATATCGAGCGCTGCCTCAGGCCACTCTTCCTCGACGAGCTGTGGGATGAACTGCACGAGGCCGAGGGCGAGAAGACAGCTGCCAAGCGCAAGCAGGCCCTGGCGAGGCTACACGACAAGGTGGCCTCCATCACCATCGGCGACCCCGCGTGCGGCTCGGGCAACTTCCTTACCGAGGCGTACCGGCAGCTGCGCACCATCGAGAACCGAATCATCGAGGACGAGCTCGGCGAGGAGACCGGCAGCGCGGGACAGACGTCCCTCGTCGTTGCGCAGGACAGCCCTGTCCGCGTGTCCCTGGACCAGCTGTACGGCATCGAGATAAACGACTTCGCCGTCTCGGTCGCTAAGACCGCCCTTTGGATCACCGAGGAGCAGATGCTCCGAAAGACGCAGGAGATATACGTCGGTTATGACTTCGACTTCCTGCCGCTCAGGAGCCTCAGCAACCTCCATGAGGGCAACGCCCTCAAGACCGATTGGTCCGAGGTGTTCCCCGATGACCTCACGTACCTCGTGGGCAATCCGCCCTTCCTTGGGGCCCGTAACCAGTCCAAGGAGCAGAAGGCCGAACTCCTTGAGGTCTTCGACGGCGCGAAGAACGCGGGCAACATCGACTACTGCGGGGCCTGGTACATGAAGGCCGCGAGGTTCACGCAGGGAAAGCGCACGCGCTGCGCCCTGGTCTCTACCAACTCGATATGTCAGGGCGAGCAGGTCGCCAACCTCTGGAAACCCCTGCACGACCTGGGTATCCACATCGACTTCGCGCACAACACGTTCAGGTGGGACAACGAGGCTGCGGACAAGGCACACGTGTTCTGCGTCATCGTGGGCTTCTCCCGCGAGTCGGGGACTAAGACGCTCTTCTACCACGCGACCCCGGACAGCGACGAAGAACAGATTCCCACGGCTCGAATCAATGCGTATCTGAAAGACGCCCCTGATGTATTCATCTACAGCCGCAGCAAGCCTATTTGTGATGTTCCGGAAATGGGCATCGGAAATAAACCTATTGATGGGGGATTCTACCTGTTTACCGATGAGGAGAAAGACGATTTCCTGAAGAAAGAGCCAAAGGCCGAAGGCTTCTTCCATCCATGGCTTGGATCAAAAGAGTTCATTCATGGCTATCATCGCTGGTGCCTGTGGCTTGGGGAGGCAACCTTCTCAGATTTAAAGCAGCTTCCTGAGTGCAGAAAGAGAGTAGAACAGGTTCGTGAATACAGGCTTGCAAGTAAAAGCGCTGGAACCCGAAAAATAGCAGATAAGCCAACGAGATTTCACGTTGAGAACATGCCCGAGGGAAGTTCCATCATCATCCCAGAGGTGTCTTCAAGCAGACGGAAACGTGTTCCAATGGGCTTTGTTGGTCCAGAGATATTTTGCAGCAACAAGGTTAGATTGATACCTAATGCTTCTCTCTATCACTATGGCATTCTGCAATCTCAATTCCATAATGCATGGGTTAGGATCGTAACCGGAAGATTGAAGGACGATTACCAGTATTCGGCCAATATTGATTACAACAACTTCGTCTGGCCCGAGCCCACGGAATCACAACGCGAGGAAGTCGAGCGTTGCGCCCAAGCCGTGCTCGACGCCCGGGATGCCCAAGAAGGTGCGACGCTCGCGGACATGTACGATCCCAAGAACGAGACGTTCTTCCCCGAGCTGATGACAGCGCACAAGGCGCTCGATGCCGCCGTCGAAGCCGCCTATGGCGTCGACTTCGGCGGGGACGAGGAGAGGATAGTCGCCCATCTTTTCAACCTGTACGCCAAGAAGGTCGGTGAACTATAGTGCCAAATTCCATCTATAACCCCATATCGCTGGAGGTCGGTAACATCCTGAAGGATGTTCAGACGGGCAAGATTGGCCTGCCTGATCTGCAACGGCCTTTCGTGTGGGGCAATGAAAAGGTTCGCGATCTGCTTGATTCCATGCTTCGCGGATACCCTATCGGCTATGTGATGCTGTGGGACTCTCCGAGCGATGATGCGGGCAAGAAGTCTGCCATAGGCTCGAACCAAAAGGTGTATGCCGTCCCCAAGTCCCTTGTCATCGACGGACAGCAGAGGCTCACTGCCCTCTTGAGCTCTCTGTACGGCGTACCCGTGCGAGACAAGAACTTCAGGGAGCGAACGGTGAAGATCGCCTACGACCCCATCGCACGCTCATTCAAGAATGCCGATGCTTCGACCGAGAAGGATTCGCGCTATGTGCCCGACGTATCCGAGGCCTTCGCGGCGAACCACGACAACAAGCTGAGCGCCTATCGCAGGGCGTTCATCAAGCGCCTTAACGAGGCGAATGCCAAAAAGGGAGAACCCCAACTCGACGATGGCGGCGAGGACGCCGTCGAGAGCGGGCTCAACGCATTACTCGGGCTTGAGCGTTATCTTCTGCCGACGCTGGAGATTTCCGAATCGGCTGACGAGGAGACCGTATCGGACATCTTTGTGCGTGTGAACTCGCAAGGGCAGGCGCTTAAGCAGGATGACTTCATCATGACCCTGCTTTCGGTCTACGAACCTGCCATGAGGGAGCGCATAGAGGAGTTCTGCGCCATGAGCCATGCGCCCGCAAAGGGCACCTCGTACAACCCGCTCATGACCGTCTCGCCGACGCATATCATCCGCGCCACGGTGGGCGTGGGGTTCAAGAGGGGTCGCCTGCGTTATGCCTACCAGATTCTTCGCGGGCGAGATCTCAAGACAAAGGAAACGACGCCCGAGACGCGAGCCGAGAACTTTGCTACGTTCGGTCGCGCCCTCGATCTCGTGCTCGACTTGAACAACTGGCATGCCTTCATCAACACGCTGGCGGAGGCGGGCTATGTCTGTTCCGACCAGGTGGGGTCGGGCAATGCGCTCATGTTCTGTTATGCGTTCTACCTTATCGGGCGCTACGAGTTCGGTATGGAGCCGTTGGCTGTGCGCAGGCTCGTGCGACGCTGGTATTTCGCCGCAGCCATAACGGGGCTCTATGTGGGGTCCTTCGAATCCGAGTTCGAGCAGCAGCTTAACGACGTCTCGCGCCTTGAGACCGCCGATGAGTTCCGGGCGTACTTCGACCGTAGGCTCGCCGCCATCATGACGGACGATTATTTCTCCATTACGCTGCCCAGCTCCCTCGATGCAAACGAGGCGACGGGCCCGACCTGGTGGGGCTTCGTCGCGGCTCAGGTCGTGCTCGGTGCCAAGGCGCTGTTCAGCACGGCCCCTCTTTCTCAACTGCTGCTTACCGGCTCATCAGGTTCCAAAAAGGCCCTGGACAAGCATCATCTGTTCCCAGATAACTACCTGAAGGCCAAGGGCTACCTTTCACAGCGCAGCAACCGAGGCAACTTCACCCTCGTTGACTACCAGAACAACATCTACATCTCGGATGACGCCCCGAATGAGTACGTTTGTAGGTATCGCGCCGCGCTGGGGGAGGACGAGTATCGCCGCAACTGCGAGGAGCATGCCCTGCCTGTTGGGTTTGAGGACCTCGATTACGAGGAGTTCCTAGGCAAGCGAAGGCAGCTTATGGGCGAGCTGGTGAAGAGGGCCTACGAGCGGCTTTAGGTCTCCATTGTGGATCGGGGAGAGGTTACTGCCGACTCCTCCCCGACGTGCAGGTCGAGAGGGCCGAGGCGTGGCAATCGGCCTTGCGGCCGATGGGTCCCGCTTATGGGCGGGACCCCCGCGACGCACGGCGTCGCTCTCGCTGCGGTTCCCTGGCAACGCTCCCCAGGGTCGCGTTTCGTCCGCCTCCGCTCACGCCGGCCCAGCCCGCCGAACGCCGTCGTGCGACGCTTCCCAGGGTCGCGTCTCCTCGGCGTCGGTTCAACCGGCGCTCACCTGCCCGGGCTCGCGTTGCCTTGGGCAACCGGCTCGCTCCGTGCAGACAAGATATGGATTCCGTTGCACGGAATCATCTTGCCCGCCTGCGGCGGGACGGCGAACCGCTCCGAGGTCGCTCTCACCGAAGGGCAAAAGAAGGGGCCGGGACGCCTGTTGCGTCCCGGCCCAAATGCTCAGTCGTCTCGGCCGTTCTGGTTCTCCAGCGCCCTGCGCTCAAGCTCCCAGAACGCCCGCATCGCCGTCGCTATCCCGCGCAGCGTGAAGCGGACGGCGATGCCAGTCGAGCGGTCGACGGCAAAGCCGAGCCTTCCGCCGTTGACCTTCCTCATGCCCCCGAGAGACTTCGAGGGGAAGCGGTACTGGAGGCTCCCGCCCTTCGACCTGGCGAGCTCGATGCCGTCCCGCTTGAGCCGCCGCTCAAGCTCGCCCATCCGGTCGGGGCAGTCGCGCATGCGCCCGACCTCCTCGATTCGGCGGGCGACCGCGACGCGGATGCGGGCGTTCTCCGAGCGCTCGGCCTGCCCCTTTCGGGCCATGTCGCGCTCTTCCGTGCCGGGTTGCCTCGCGTGGACGCGCGAGTTGGCCTTGCCGCGCTCAAGCTGCCTGAGGCCGTACCTTTCGTCCAGGGTACGGACGGTCTTCACGCGTGATGCCGCCGCCTTTCGGGCGGGGCCCTCGTCGAGTCTTCGGCCGGTTTCCAGATCACTGCGGTTGATGCCGAGGTGCACGGCGTAGCGGTCGGTGGCGTCCGCGCGGCAGCGCTCGCGGTGCAGCACCATCACGACTTCCTGGTTGGGGTAGCGCTCGGCCACGTACTCCCTCGCATAGCGCATGCACAGCTCCGGCGTCATCTTCCCGCCGTTGAGGTCGCACTCGTCTGGGAGGAACCCGAGTATCTGGTGCTGCATGTAGGTACACTTGGCACCGGCCTTGCCGGGCCTGTCGTGACCCATGGCCGCCCTCGTGTCTGCCATCTCCTGAAACCAGCGGTCATCGTCGATGATGTTCTGCGTGCCGTGGGCGAGCGCCTTGTCGCGGTCCCAGGAGAGGTAATCCCTGAGTCTCGCGAGGTGCTTCTCGCTGCAGACGCTCGTCTGCTTTATCGCCGTCATGGTCGCCTCCCTAGTCGAGCGAGAGCCCGCTGAATTTGCCGCCCGGCTTGCTTCCGTTCTTCTTCTCCGGCTCGGGCCACTTTGGGCACCAGGTCGAGGCCTCCTCGCGCATCTTCCCGGCGGCTGACTCGTCGAGGCGGCGCTGGTAGGCGCGACGGTTCTCCGCCTCGTGCTCGGGGGTCCCGAGGTCGAAGTGCTCCCTTGTGGGCGTGTTGGTGCAGTCGGTGACGGGGGAGCGGAAGACGCCGGCTCGACATGCGGGCATACCGTTGTCCGCGTGCTTCACGACGATGATCCCGTCCCGGTCCGGGGCCATGTCGCGCCACTCCCAGGGGTGTATCACGTCGTCGGCGCTCTCGCTGTAGGACGTCGAGGAGGACGTGCCTGACGCGGCCCTGCCGTTGCTCGTGCCCTGCGTGTGGCGCGTGGTCTTGCCGATGAGCTCGGTGAAGTACCGGCGGTCCTCCTCCTCGGCGAGCTTCATCGCGACCTTGATGCCGCAGTTCGCGAGGATCTTCCTGCGGCCGTCTTTCTCGCCGTACTTGTTGAGCTGGGATACGTCCTGCGTCGCGCCGACCCAGAAAACACCGTAGCTGCGTCCTAGGCTGAGGAGCGCGGGCAGGCACTCGACGCGGGGGAGGTTGCCCCACTCGTCGCCGAGTATCTGCACGGGGCGGGGGAGTTTTCCGCCGTTCACGTCCGCGACCGCCTGGACCGAAGCCCAGAGCTGCGAGAGGAATATCGCCGCTATGCAGTTGTAGGGGGAGCCCTCGTCGAGCACGTGGAGGAAGACGGCACTCTTCTCCGTGAGCACCGTTCGCGGGTCGATGTCGGAGCCAGAGGTCATCCATGCGACCGGCGCGGACGAGAACGGGCGGAGTGCCACCTTGAGCGTCGAGAGGATGCTCCTGAGCTCGTTGCCGCCCGAGGAGACGAACTGCGACGCCCTGCCCTTGGCGGGGTGACCGCTCGGCAGGGAGCGGAAGACGGCCTTCAGAGGCTCGGCCGGGTCGTCGCCCTCGGCCTCGGTGCCACGGTCCAAGACCTCGCAGACGGTCGCGAGGTGCCTCGATCCCTCGGGACACTCGTCAGACATGGAGACCAGCAGGACCAGGGCCGAGAGCAGGCCCCTGGCCGATGCCGTCCAGTGCGAACCCTTGCCCTTCTCGTCATCCTGCACCACGAGCTCCGCGATGGCGTCCGCCGCCTGCTCGGCCTCCTGATCGCGCCCCTCGGCATGGAGGTCGAGAACCTGCTTGAGCGGGTTGAACCTCTGGCCGCGATAGGGGTGCTGCGTATCGAGCAGGAGGACGCGGTAGCCACGACGGGCAAGCTCATCGCCCGTGAGCTCTATGAGCTCGTTCTTCACGTCTGAGACGACGAGGGTCGCGGGCTCGGAGCCGTTGGAGGCGTCGCCGTAGCTGAGCAGGTCGATTGAGGGGAGGTAGAGGAAGCGTGATTTACCTGACCCAGTAGCCCCTGATACGAAAATCATCTTCTTCGGCTCGTAGAAATAGCAGGGCTTACCGCGATATTTGGTGAAACCGTAGACGAACCCGCGCGACGAGGGGTTCGTCGAGCCGCCCCATGTCATGGACCCCTTCACGACCTCACGACCCGTCTTGACGTGGGCGTCGCCGAGCACGCCGCCGTCCTCGGCTCGTGATTTGAGGGCGCTTGAGTAGGCAATGAGGGCGCAGGTGCAGAGTGCAAGGAGGAAGACGAACAAGGCCCCGAGGGGATGGGTGACGAACCCGTCCGAGAGCCACCAGCCGAGGACGGTCTCCGCGTCGAACGTTGTGGGAATTGCCGATGCGTCGAGTCCGTACCCGGCGACGAGCATGTCGATGGGGGCGGCGAGTACGGGGCATGCGAGGATCGCTAGGAAAAGGGATGATAGGAGCGCTGTGAGCATCTTGGTTTTCATGATAGTTCTCGATTCTTGGAGATGAGGTTTGAAAGCTGCGAGGCCGTGCTCGACACCAGTCGGACGGCCTCCGTGAGCTGTCGGGCCGTCTGCGCATCCACGCCATAGGCGTTTGCGGCATGGACGGCCTGGTTGAGGTTTCCGCCCTGTTTCTTCATCTGGTGGAGGATTTGCCGCAAGGTCGCCTCGTCGGCGACCTTGACGGGCTTCTGCCCGATGCGGAGGGCAGCTTCGCGCATGAACGTCGATGGGGCCATGTCAAAAGAGGAGGAGCGCGCCATGATGACGGCACGCTCCTCCTCGGTCATGCGGACGTTGATATGCGCGGTCTTGCTGTTGCCGCGCATGGCCTAGTCCTCCTGGTCATAGAAGGTGGCATGGGGCGCGTCGAAGGTGAGCTTGGCGCTCCCAAGCGTGCCATAGCGTGCCTTAAGGACGCGAACGAGCAGGGGACGAACATCTAGCTCTGAGTTGTACCTCCGCTCCTTCTTGTCCCTGCCGTCGACCTGCAGGAAGAGAGCGTTGTCGGAGCCGTAGTCGATACCCTGCGAGCCAGCGAAGACGTTGAGCTCGGTGTTCGCATCGTTGTACTTATCGCGCGCGACGCTGCTTATCAGGAAAACGGGGACGTCATACGTCCGGGCGATGTTGCCCAGGGCTTGGACGCAAGCGGTGATGACAACGCGTTCTTCCGCGCGAACATTGAAATTGGTTGCTGCAATGAGTTGAAGGTAATCCACAAAAACGGCAGGGCGCTGCCCACGTTCGTGAATGCAATCACCGATGCAACGCCCGAGATCTTCCATGGACGTTTGGCTGTCCATGATGCACGAGTTAGGTGCTACGGTCTCGGCGTAGATGGCGCAGGCGTGCTCAAATGCCTCCCTCTTCTCGGGGATGGCCCCGGTCGTCTCGGAAAGGCTGAAGTCTCCGTTGCCGAGGCGCGTGATGCCCTTCTGGGCGATGCGATACGCGGGGAGTTCCGCGGAATAGAAGACGGTGGGCACGCCTTGGGATGCGAGGTCGTCGGAGATGGTCTTGAGGAGCGTCGTCTTGCCGGCAGCGGGTGCCGCTCCGACTATGGTCAGGATTCCGGGTACGACGCCTCCGATGAGCTTGTCGAGAGAGGGGAGGCTGCGTATATGAGCCATGGGCTTACGCCCGTTCATTTCCTCGATATAGGTCTTGAGCTGATCGGCTTCGACGTTGAATGAGCTATTGGCTACAGGCTGCACGGATCCGACACCTCCAACTCGTGAAGGTACTCAAAAAAGCTGGACTCGATGACGAAGAGGCGGCTATGAAGCTTGAGGCAGCGACCGCTCTCTTTCATGAGCGATGCGGCGGCAACCTCCCCAAGCCCGGTCAGCTCACGAATCTCGGTGACGCCGAGCAGACGCTCGCGTCCCAGAACGACGCGAGGAGGAGCGGGTACGATACCCGCTTTGGGAACAGCGGAATCTATCATGGTAGAATCTCCTTTGGTCTGCTCACTCCTCCCCACCTCAGTTTGGCGACTAGAGGGGAGGGGTGGGCGGCTTTTTGTTTCTATGGCCTTCTTCGGGCACCTCCATTCCGGCATTCGCTTATCTGTGCAATTCGATGATACTGCTTCTGGCAATCGAGGCGCTGAAGATTCAGAAAAAGTTCCGAAAAGTTTCGGATAAGCGCTTTTACCTCGAAAAACAGGGTTATACTTGCAATGAAAATCGATTGGAGGATGAAATGGAACGTTCCAGGAAACCGAAAAAACGAAAGTTTGGGACGACCGTCCTTGAACAGACCGATGACAACATCAGCATGTTCAAGGAACAACATCCGCAAGAGTTTAAGACTCCGGGGGAAGTGGTCGACCTTCTCGCGAGTCTCTGTCTCCGCGTCAACAAGGGTGCGGCTGCAGAGCTGAGTGCTTTTTGTGCGCAACGGGTCAAGTCTATTCAGGATGAGCTTAGTGGATATGGCGATGCTGAGTCCCTGTCGCTCGCTGCCGACGATTTAAACGACAAGCTCTCTTATTACAAGGCTCTTCGTAACCATATGCTGCGATTTGTTCCGCAAGACAGCCTTGTTGATAAGGGGCCGTCAATGAAACGCGTGGACCTGCGAGGTGGCTCGTATCTCGTTGTCCCCGACGATTGGCCTGTGGTCAATGAGCCAAACGCCTCATCATGCGACTATGCTTTCGTCCTTGAAGTGCGGAACGCAAGCGATGCAATTCCGCACTATGTTTATCTTTCCTCAAGGGAAGCCTGTCCTACGGATGAGGTGCTTAACGCAATAGCTGATAAATGGCCGGGGATTCGTGATGTCCAGAGTTCTCAGGTCGAGCCGATCTATGACAAGGACGGCGCGATTCTGAATGCCGACGAATGGACGAAGGCACCTATAATCGGTGTCTTCCCCATTCGCGACGCCTCATCGTTTTCCTGGGAGGATAAAGCTCCATATGGAGCGATGGTCTATCGCCATTAGTCCATCTATGTTCAAAGCAAGGGAAGGGCCGGGTATATTTCGGCCCTTCCTTTATGAATTGCTCTCTTGGGAAATGAGCTCGCCGAAGGCATCTGCTGCCTTACGATCGTTTGCCTCGATGGCGTGGGAGTAGATGGAGAGCGTCGTACTTGGAGATGCGTGTCCAAGTCTTGCCTGGACAGTCTTCACGTCCGCGCCTTCTCCGATTAGGAGCGTCGCTTGCGTGTGCCGCAGGGCGTGGGGGACGAGCCCACTGTATCCCGTGCCCCTCACGTGTTCTTTGCCGTTTCGCTGGAATCTTCTGGTGATATTGTTGTAGCTCCCAAAGCCGTTATCGACGCAGAAGTCGCGGAACCATCGGTCGAAGTTGTGGCCGTCTACGTTGACGACTGTGGCGTATATGTCATCCTCGATCGTGACGACCTTTATGCCGTTAACGATAGGCGTCTTGTCGTCCTGATCGAGAGTGTATCGGTTGAGCTGCGCCCGCTGTTCCAGCTTCCATTTGCTGAGATAGCAGGCCAGGGAGTCGTTGATTGCTATGGTGCGTCGGCTCATCTTCGATTTTGGCGGTCGGAGAGTCTTGTCATTGGTGAACTGCTTCGACACGCTCAACGTGCGCTGCCCAAGATCGATGTCGCCCCAAGTCAAGCCGAGCATTTCGCCGCGTCGGAGACCACATTGGAGCAAGAGCATGGTGCCCGTTGCCTTGGCCGACAGTGGTTCATCCATGAGGCAAGACAGAAATCGTGAAGCCTCGTCTGCCGTAAGCGGAGTTCTTTCCCTGTAAGTTGGTTTGGGAAGCTTGATTGGCGTGCATGGGTTACGAAGGATGAGCTCGTTGTCTACGGCGTCTTGGAGAATCTGTCGCAGTTTGACATGTGTCCCGTGTAGCTCGGCTTCGGACATTCCCTTTTTGCGGGCGTTTGCGTAGATGTGCCGTATATCGTCAGGGTGGAGGTCAGTAAGTCGAATATGGCCGAACATTTCTTGAATGTGGCTAATATAGTTGCCCTCACGGGCATAGGCGAGCGGTGACTTGAAGCCCTCTTCCCTTAGGCTGTGGAAGTTCTCGGCGTACTTTGCGACGGTGAGGTTTCCGTTGTCACGGACGACACCGGAGTTCAACTCCTCCTTGTATTCTTCCAAGGCTTTGCGGAGCATTGCCTGTTGTGTGCGTCTACTCACACCTTCGCAGTGCAATGTTCTCTTGGATGAGTAGGCGTATTTGCCAGTCTTGGGGTCCTTGCCGAGGTTGAAGCGGTATTGGAACACCCCTTCTTTAACTTGATATACGCTGCCGTTTCCGACGACTCGTGGTTTGGTGCTCATGGTGGGATTCCTTGGGATTAGGCTAGGGGCAAGCCCTTAAAGGCTTGCCCCTAGCCTAATCCCAAAAATCTACCCAAGCAAGAGTATCTGGGTAGAATTAGGGTAGAAAGTTTTTGAAGCCTATATCTCGCGATTCTTGAAATATGCCGTTTTACATGCGGTTATATGAAGTTGTATAAAATTATAAAACACCAGCTCAAATAGAAATACAAGACCTCCTAAAGCGGGTGTCGACGGTTCGAATCCGCCCGGGGGCACCAGAAGATTATGACGGCGTCGCGAGAGCGGCGCCGTTTCTGGTTTGTGGGAGCTGCCGGCGGATTCGAGCCGTCGACACCCGCGTCACCAATTTCCCTGCGGGGGAGTTTTCGAATCCGCCCGGGGGCACCAGAGATTTATCGAGCCCGGTACCGCCATGGTGCCGGGCTCTTCTGGTTTAAAGCCGCGTTCATCCATGGGCGGCAATCCCACATCAAAAGAAAAGCGCCCGCTTGCTGGGGGAGCAAGCGGGCGCTTCTGAGCGAATGTGTTTGCGGTCTAAGCCGCTCGGAGCAACAAGCGATCGACGTTAGTTGCTAGACTCGGAGTCGTCGCCGGAACCGGAGATGGAAACCGTCAGCGTGATCGTGCTGTCGGTGGACTGCTTGCCGGTGGGGGAGACGCCCGTAACGGTGGCATTCTCGTTGCCACTCACGGGGTTGCCGTTCTGATCGCAGAATGCGATGTTGTAGAACCCGGCGTTGTTGAGCGCGGTGACGGCGGCGGAGATGCTCTTGCCGTACAGGTTGCCCGGGACGCTGGCCTTGCCGGACTTCTTGGCGATGACGACGGTGATCGTGGCACCGGGCTTCTGCTTGCCGCTGGGGTTCCAGCTAATTATGGTGCCCTCGGTAACCGAGTCGTTTTCCTGGTAGCTCACGTCGACGCCAAAGCCAGCCATGTCGAGAGCGTTGCGCGCCTGGGCCTCGGTCATGTCGGTCAGATCGGGCACCGAGGTGGTGTCCGGGCCGCTGGAGACCTTGTACGAGATGGTCGTGCCCTTCTCGACCTCCTTGCCGGCAACAGTGCTCTGCTCAAAGACCTGGCCTTCTTCGGCCTCATTGGCTTCCTCCGAAGCGCTGCCCTTCAGGCCCACGCTTGCCAGTGCGGCCTCGGCCTGGTCCTTGGTCAGGCCGACGAGCTGCGGAACCTCAACCTTCTCGGAGGGCTTAGGGCCCTTGGAGACTACCAGGTTCACCCTCGTGCCCTTGGCCTTCTTGGTGTTGCCGTTGGGGGTCTGCTCGGCGACCTTTCCCTCGTCGACATCGTCGTTGTAGCTCTGGTCGACGGTGCCAACCTCAAGGCCGGCTTCCTTGATCAGCTCAATAGCGGTTTCCTGGTCCTTGCCCAGCACGTCGGGCACCGTGACCTGTTCGCCACTGAACATGCCCGTGGCAAAGGCCACTACAACGCCGATCACGGCGACGGCGGCAATCACGGCGGCGATAATCTTGTTCTTGTTGGACTTAGGCTTCTCGACCTCGTAGGAGCCCGTGGAGCCCGAGACAGCGCTACGGGCGGTGTTCTGACCGCTCACGCCCGAGACGGGACGAACCATAGCGCGCGTTGAGTCGGAAAGCTCGCGGGTCTTGGTGGCACCCAGGTCGCCGGCGGCACCGATGATGCGCGTGGGCTCCGAGACGTTGACGGCACGGCCGGACAGGTAGCTGTTGAGCACCTGGCGCAGCTCGTCGGCCGTCTGGAAGCGGTTTGCCGGGTCCTTCTCCATGCACTTGAGGATGATGCGCTCCAGGTCGGCATCGACGCCGGAGTTGATCTGGCTCGGCGGGATGGGGAGCTCGTTGACCTGCTTGAGCGCGACCGAGATAGCGTCGTCGCCGTCAAAGGGTACGCGGCCGGTGGCGCACTCGTACATGACGACACCCAGCGAGTAGATATCCGAGGTGGGGCCGAGGTCCTGGCCGCGGGTCTGCTCGGGGCTTACATAGTGGGCGGTGCCCAGAACGTTGTTATCCTGCGTGAGGTGGCTGTTCTTGGCGCGTGCGATGCCAAAATCCATTACCTTGATGTTGCCGTCAGGCAGCACCATGATGTTTTGCGGCTTAATGTCGCGGTGGATGATCTCGTGCTTGTGTGCGACTGAAAGCGCGGAGCTGATCTGCGAGCCGATCTGCGCGACCTTCTTGGGATCGAGGGCGCCGTGGCTCTTGATGCCGCTCTTAAGGTCGGTACCGCGCAGGTACTCCATGACGATGTAATAGGTGTCGCCGTCCTTGCCCCAGTCGTAGACGCCCACGATATAGGGGGAGGACAGGCCGGCAGCTGCCTGGGCCTCCTGCTTAAAGCGGGCGGCGAAGGTGGCGTCGCCGGCATACTGCGGCAGCATGATCTTGACGGCAACCGTGCGGTCGAGGACCTGATCCTGTGCACGGAAGACGGTCGCCATGCCGCCCGTTCCCACCTTATCCTTGAGGAGGTATCTTCCCCCGAGGACCCTCTGTTCCATTCCTGCTCCTAACATAACTATTCGCTCAACGATGTGTGTAGTACCAAATGTGTGGCCGCTGGGGCCGTGTGGCGCGTTGCCGCTAGCTCATCGGCCGCGGCGCGCCCCAAGTATCCGCTTTGATCACGGGCATCACGCTCCCTGTGCGGCGAGCGCCGCGGTCAGGACGATGCCGGCAATCTTGGCCGCCTTGACGTCGTGTTTGTCGTAATCCTCCAGGGCCACCGAGATGGCAACCGTGGGTGAATCGTAAGGCGCAAAGCCAACAAACATAGAGTTGACGTTGGTGCCGCCGGTCTCGGCCGAACCGGTCTTGCCGGCAACCTTGACGCCGGGGATCTGGGCATCGGTGCCGGTGCCGGACTGGACGACGGCAAGCATGGCCTGCTTGACCTGGTCGGCCGTGGCGGAGCTGACGGCCTGCCCCAGCGAGCGGGACTGCGTGGTCTTGACCACGGTTCCGTCCGGGGCGAGTACCTGGGCTACAAAGTACGGGTCCATGACTACGCCACTGTTAGCGATGGCGGCGGCAATCACGGCGTTTTGCATGACGGTGGTTTGCGGGCCGGGCGTGTGGTCCATGCCGACAGGCTGGCCGGCGCCGGCCCAGGCGGTCTCCCATTCGGTCATGAGCGACGGGTCGGCCATGATGGAGGCCGAGGAGGTCAGGTCCTGGCCGAGCTTTTGGCCGTAGCCAAAGGCGTTGGCAAACTGCACGAGCGTGTTTGCGCCAACTTCGTTTGCCACCTGGCCAAAGACGACGTTGGAGGACACGGCAAAGGCCTGCTGCAGGCTGATGGTGCCGTAGCTCTCGTTGGCATAGTTGGTGACCGGTGCGTTGCCGATGTCCATGGAGCCGGGCGCCTGGTAGGTGCTGGTAAGGCTGGCGGTACCGGTCTCGAGTGCCGCGGAAAGCGTAACGACCTTAAACGTTGAGCCCGGCGTGTACAGCGCGTCCATGGCGCGATTGTACATGGAGCCGTCCTCGCCGCCGCCCGTCTGCAGCAGGGCATCGATGTTGGTGTTGTCGTAGGTGGGCGAGCTGGCACATGCGAGCACCGCGCCGGTACGCGGGTCGATGACCACTACAGCGCCCTTAAAGCCCTTGAGCGCCTGCTCAGCAGCCGTCTGGATACGCGAGTCGATGGTGAGCTTGGCGGTGTTGCCCGGCTGGGTCTGGCCCGCGAGCGACGCGATGGCGTTGTTCCAGCTGGAGTAATCCTTAGAGCCGGTGAGCGTGTCGTTCATGACGCTCTCGATGGCGGTGGTGCCATAGTGCTGGCTCACGTAGCCAACCACGTGCGCTGCTAGGTTACCGTTGGGGTAGGAGCGTACGTAGGTGCCGTCCTCCTGCTGCAGCGACTCGGCCAGCGTCACGCCGTCGGACGTGATGATGGAACCGCGCTGGATGTACTTGGAGCGGGCGATGGTGTGGTTGTTGGTCGGCATGTCCTGATAGTCCTTGGCCTTGATGACCTGGACATAGGTGAGGTTGCCGATAAGGATGGCGAACAGCGCCGTAAAGGCGAGCACCGCGCGGGTTAGACGGTTGGCAAGCGCAACGCGGCCGAGCACGCCGGATTCAGGCGTGTCGAGCAGGCGACGGCGCATGCGCGAGCCGACGGAATGGCTACCGCTGCCGTAGGAAGACGAGGTGGCAAAGCGTGTGCCCGTCGGGGCAGCGGCCGATGCGACCTGATCATCGGTGATGGCGGCCATGGTGCCGGTGCCGGTAAGCTCTGCCTCGCGTCCGGTCGCCTCGTCACCGGCGCGTAGCAGGAGCGCGACGATGATAAAGCTTGCCAGTAGCGAGGAGCCGCCCTGGCTCATAAAGGGCAGAGTGACGCCGGTCAGCGGGATCAGGCGGGTGACGCCGCCCACGATCAAAAAGGCCTGGAAGCTGATGGCTGCCGTAAGACCGGTGGCGCTAAAGGCGGCGAGGTCGGATTTAGCGCGGGCAGCTGTGGTGAGGCCACGCACGGCAAAGAGCATAAACAGGATGAGCACGGCGCCGCCGCCCAAAAGGCCCATCTCCTCGCCGATAGCCGAGAAGATAAAGTCGGACTCGACGACAGGGATGTTGTTGGCCATGCCGTTGCCGATGCCAACACCGACCAGACCGCCATCGGCAAGCGAGAAGAGCGACTGGACGATCTGGTAGCCCTGACCCTGGGCGTCCTTAAACGGATCGACCCAAACCTGGAAACGCACCTGAACGTGCGACAGGAACTTGTAGGCGCCCACGGCTCCAACGGCTAAGAGCGCAAGGCCGATAACGACATACGAAAAGCGCCCCGTGGCAACGTAGAGCATCAGCAAGAAGATGGTGTAGAACAGCACGGCCGAACCCAGGTCGCGTTCGAAGACGACGACGAGCAGGCACACACCCCACACGGCAAACAACGGCAGTAGCAGTCGCAGGCGAGGGATCTTAAAGCCCAAGATCTTGCGGTTGGAGATGGAGAGCAGCTCGCGGTTCTCGGCCAGGTACCCGGCCAGGAACAGCACGATAAAGACCTTGGCGAACTCGCCGGGCTGGATGGTAAAGCCCGCGATGCGAATCCACAGCTTGGAGCCCGAGATCGTGGTGCCGATAAAGATAGGCAGCATCAGCAGAATGATGCCGATGATGCCAAAGGTGTACTTGTAGCGCATGACCACGTCGAGGTTCTTAACCAACGCGAGCGTTCCCACCATCAGGGCCACCGAGACAAACAGGATGATGAGCTGTGAGATGGCGAGAGCGGGGGCGAGACGCGTCACAAACGTGATGCCGATGCCCGAAAGTATAAATACGATGGGCAGGATGGCGGGGTCGGCACCGGGCGCCAAGATGCGCACGGCAATGTGGGCCGCGGCAAAGGCGGCAAAGAGGCCGATCGGTACGGCGAGCGTCTCAAAGGAGATGGCAGCGCCCGCGGTGAGGACGTACATCGCATACAGCAGGATGACGGGGAACGCCGAGGCGATGAGCAAGAGCAGCTCGGTGTTGCGGCGACTCATAAGCGGCACTCCCTTTCTAATTCTTATCGGAGGCTTCGGCCTCGGCGGACTGTTCGGCGGTTTTCTCGGAATCTGATTCGGAGGTCGATCCCTGATTGGTGTTGTCGCGAATCGTTTGCGCGTCGATCACCTGGCGGGTCTGCTCCTCGTCGATCTGGTGGCGGTACTTGGATATCGTGTCCTGCGCATCGTCGACACTTGTTTGCGGAATGCCCGCCTTGAGGCGGTTTTGCGTGTCTTCGGGCAGGTCGGACAGCTTGATGCTGGTTTCGCTTTCGAGCCAGTGGAGCTTGAGTCCGAGTGGCTTGCCGGGCAGGCCGCGCCAGACGGCGACATTGCCCTGGTAGGTACCCAGGTAGTACGAGCCGGTGACACCCGTGTAGGCCCAGATGCCAGCTGCCAGCACAAAGACGAGGGCCAGGATGGCGGCGATAGTAACGTTGCGGCGACGCACGCGTTGCGCCTCGCGCATGACGCCATCGTCAACCAGGTCAACGACTACTACGGTCACGTTGTCGTGGCCGCCGGCGGCAAGCGCCGCGTCCACTAGGTTGTCGACGCAGATTTGCGCGGTTGAGGACTGCGTGGCGATGTTCTCGATATCGCTATCGGGAATCATGCTCGAGAGGCCGTCGGAGCACAGGATCAGGCGGTCGCCTTCCTCGATATGCAGAGTGAAGTGGTCGGCATACATGGCGGGGTCCGAGCCCAGTGCGCGGGTGATGACCGAACGGTTGGGGTGGACGCGAGCCTCGTCTGCCGTGATCTCGCCGGCGTCCACGAGTTCTTCCACATAGGAGTGGTCGCGGGTCACGCGGATGAGCGTGCCCTCGTGGAGCAGGTAGGCGCGCGAGTCGCCCACGTGGGCGATGGCGAGCGTGTCGTTTTCGATATAGGCGCAAGTGGCTGTGCAGCCCATGCCGGGCTTGCCCAGGCCATTCAAGGCGGCCTCGATTACGGCGGCGTTAGCAGCCTCGACGGCTGCCGCCAGGCGTGCGGCGTCGGCAGACTGAGGAGCTGTCTTGGCGATGGTCTCGACAGCGATAGAAGAGGCTACCTCGCCGGCGGCGTGACCGCCCATGCCGTCGCATACGCAAAAGAGCGGCGACTGCACCAGGTAGGAATCCTCATTGTGCGGGCGCACGCAGCCAACGTCGGAGCGGGCGCCCCACATGAGTTGCGTGGTGGTGCCGGCATCATAGGTCGAGTCGGTCTCGATGCGCTCCTCGGTTAGGGGTTCAAAGCTCATGGTCGAGCCGGGGTCTTTGAGCTTGGCCTCAACGGCGGCAACGTCGATTTCGGCTGTGTCACCGGGAGAGACGGTGTCGGTCTCGGCGTTTGATTCGGAATCGCCGGTGTCCGGGGAGTCGGGCTCCTCGGAAACGCGGGCGGTCGACTCGTCATCTTGCGGGCTGACGTCTATAGGCTCGGGCGTCGAAAAGTGCGACGGCGCGGGCGTGCTTTGCGACTGGGCGGCGGGCTCGGCCACGGCATCGGACTCGCTTGCGGGCGCAGGTCCGTCCTCGGGGGATGTCCCCGCCTCGGGCGCCGGCGTAGACGCGGGCGCAACCTCGGATGCCGGGGCTATGGGAAACGCCGGCGCGGCGGGCTCGGGTGCTGCAAACACCGCAGCGCTCTCGTTGATTGCCGCGGCGACGGGCTCTGCAAAGTGAGCCGGCGCCGGGGTTGCTTCGGGCGCTGTGGGCTGTTCCGCAGCATGTGCGCCGATGGGCGCCGCTACGGCATCCTCTTCGTCCTCGTTATCGGCGAGATCCGAAATATCATGCGTTACATGCGAAAGAGGCAGGGAGAACACGGTGTCCTCGGGCTCCACGGGTGCGGAGCCTGCCGGAGCGGCGTGGGCCGGCGCAGCTGTGGTGGCGGCCGGTGCCTCGGTCATAGTTGCGGACTTGTTCTCCTCGTCGATCATCGACGGTTCACCTTCATGACCACGTCGCCAATCTGGACTTCGTCGCCCTCGCGCAGCGTTGCGGGCTCCACGAGCTGGCGGCCGTTGACGAGCGTGCCGTTAAGCGAGTTGAGGTCCTCGATGATGAGTGCCGGGCCCTGCAGCGAAAAGCGCGCATGCGAGGCCGAGACGAACGGTTCGTTGATGCAGATGTCCGAAGATGGCGAGCGACCGACGATGACGGGGCCGAGCATGTCTACGTGGATGCCGCGGATACCGCGCGGACCCTTGTCCACATCGATCGTCCAGATAGCCGAGTCGCGGCGCTGCCCGCGCACAAGTCCCACGCCGGTCTTCATGACGGCGAACAAGAAGATATAGAGCAGGGCGACCAGGACGATGCGGCCTGCAAAAAGGACGATATCGATGTTCATAAGCGACTATCCCCTAAATTCAAAGGTACTCAGGCCAAACGTCAGCAGATCGCCGTTGCGCAGCGGGCAGCGCGTAATGCGGCGGTTGTTGACGAGCGTGCCGTTGGTGGAATTGAGGTCCTCGATCGACCAATCCGAGCCCGTAAAGGTGAGCTGGGCGTGGCGGCGCGACACGTTGGGGTCGCGCAGGGCAATGTCGGAAACTGAGCGCTCGCGACCGATGGTCACCTGTGCGGAGGTGATGCTATGGCTCTCGCCGCTCACGACGTCGACGAGCTGGGCGAGCGGGCGCTGCGGGGCGCGAGTGCTCGCCATGTTGGAGGCGATGCCGGCTGCGGCGCCTAGGCCCACGGCGGCACCGGTCGCGGCGGCTCCGCCCATGCCGGCAAGCGCGTCGCGCGAGACGGTCTGCGGCACCGGGATGGGTGCGGCGGCGGGGTCGGGGACGCTAGGCGCGAAGGGGTCTGCCACGGCAAGCGGGTCGGGAGCGGCGGCGCGAGGCGTCGGCTGCTGCTGGGGCATGGCGGCGGGGCGCTGCTGCTGCGGGGCAGCAAACTGCTGCTGGCCGGCGCGCGGGGCGCTGGCGGCACGGCTTGCCGCGGAGTTGTTCTGGCCCAGGCCGTTCTGATAGGCGCGCTCTTCTTCGTACAGGCGGCCGAGCGTGGGGGCATCGACGTTCTCGGCAAAGACCGAGAACTTGCCGGCGCGCAGCTGCGGATCGATCATAAAGCGCACGAGGGGCTCGCCGACAAAGACATAGCGGCGCTTTTCGGCCTGCGCCTTCACGAACTCGCGGACCTCGCGCGAAAGCTCGGGGTAGAACGGGGCGAGCATGGGATCGTCGTCGGCGGCGATAAGGATGGTATAGAGTGCCGGCGCCGTGTTGACGCCGTTGATCACCAGAGTCTGATCCTCCATGTCGCGAGCGGCCTGCTTGGCAAGCTTCTTAAAGGAGAACGGGGCACGGGTGGCACCGAAGATGCCGGCCACGTGGTCCTCGAAGATGTTCAGGAAGTTCACGAAAGATCACTCTCCGTATAGGTTCTTTGGTATCCGAGCAAATATAGGCATATCCCAACGATTATAGAGGATAGGGTTCCCGCAACCGCCGCCTTGGCGACGACCGCGGCTGCAAGGCTGGCAATTTCCATATGGTGTGCAAGACAGGACGCCGCTGCGCAGCCGATGCCGGTGACAGCGATGGCGGCGATTGCGGCAAGGTTTGAGCCCTGGTCGGCACGCTTGGCATGGGCATTGAGCAGCGCGGATGATGCTGCGGCAGTTGCCGCGACCAGCACAAAGGCAGTCCAAAGGAGCGGATCTCCCAGCGCTGCGGCAACGTTACCGAGCCCCAGCACGCCTCCGGCTGAATGCGCGACCGTGGCCAGACGGGCAAAAAGCGCGCCCATGCCCGTTGCCGCGGCGGCGCTTGCCGGACCGAGCCAAAATGAAGCGACGCCGGCGGCGACCCCAGCTGCCAGGAAGGTATTGCCGGTCAGACAGCCAAGCGCGAGCGCACAGGTTAGCGCGGCGCTCGCGGCAGCCTCGGTACGACCCCAGGCGACCCACCAACCGGACATGGCGGCGGCAAAGATCACCGCGACCGGCAACATCGACAGGATGCCCTGCGCCTGCATGGTGGCGTTGGCCATGAGCACCAAAAAGCCCACAGCCGAGATGGCCGAGCCGATCTGGGGGGCCAGGCCAGCCGCCGCTCCGATCGCGATAGCCGCAATGACCAGGCCGGGAAGCGCCGCGACTCCGGCCGTTTGCATCAGCAAAAAGCTAAAGGTGCCACACATTAGCGCCGAGATAGCGTGCATGGTGTAGTCGCGCGCATGGCTCCAGCGCGTGCCCGCCCAGCCGAGTGCGGGGTCGACCTCGATGGCGTCGTCCTCGTAGTGCGACGGCTCGATACCGTCGAGCTCCTGCTCGTCATCCGAAAGCTCGCCAACCATTTGCTCCAGGCTGCGACGGCCCTCGCGCACGCTGCCCAGACCGGCAAGGAGCTGGTCGCAAAATGCCTCGATGCTGTTGGGGCGGTCCTGCGGCATGGGGGAGAGCGCGCTCATGAGCGCGGCCTCGGCTCCCGGGGGAAAGTGTGGTATCAGCTCGCTGGGATAGGTGGCGCCGCCGATGATGCGGTCGAGCGAGTCGGCGGGCGTGGCCGCCATAAAGGGAGCGCTGCCGCACAGGCCCTCGTAGATCACACAGGCGAGGGCAAAGACATCGGCGCGTTCGTCGACCGTGCCGGTCTCGATATCGAGCTGCTCGGGCGGCATGTAGCCGATGGTGCCGCCTCGCGAGCCGCCAAAGCCACCGGCGGACGACAGTCGCGCCATGCCAAAGTCGGTGAGCTTTACATTGCCCGAGTGGTCGATGAGCACGTTGGCGGGCTTAATGTCCAGGTGGAGTACGCCATTACTATGGGCGAAGGTGAGCGCCTGGCCCAGGGCATCGGCAATGGCTGCGGCCTCGTCAAAGGTAAGTGAGTGGCCGTTCACGCGGTGCAAAAACTCGGCCAGCGACATGCCATCGACATATTCCATAACCAGGTAGGCATAGGCTGTGTCGTGCGTAAAGTCGATAACCTGCACGATATTGGGATGTTGAAGCATAGCGGCGGTGTGCGCCTCGCGCAGGACATCCATGATGTCGCTGGCGGGCATGCCGGCACCGTTGATAAGGGGGATGCGTTTAATGGCGACGCGGCGGCGCAGGTGCGTGTCGCGGCAGATCTCGATGGAGCCAAAACCGCCGGTCGCAAGTGTCTCGAGCGGCTGGTACCGCTTGAGCAGCTCGCGAGAGCTGGTGCCCTCCAAGGGAACGTCCGGCGAGAACCGGGCGGTATGTTGCGAGAAAAGCGGCATGGCCAACCCTCGTGCGTTTAAAGTTCGTTTGCGAGCGGCGGGCGCGGAGCCGAGCCGTTCGCGGTGGCATAGATGCTGCTAGTGTAGCACGCTCGGGTGCATGGGGAGGATAGCGGGATGCGAGGCTGCCTGTCTGGCTTGGCCTTAGCGCTTCTTCTTGTCCTTCTTCTGCTTGCGCTGCTTGCCCTTGGTCTCCTGGGGCTTGTCGCCCTGCTTGGCCTCGGCGGCGGCCTTCTCGGCCTTCATTTTCTTCTTCTTGGTCTCGATGCGGAGTTTTTTGTTGATGCGCGCCTTGAGGAAGGGACCGAACTGCTCGGCATCGCCGCGGACAAAGGTGTCCTTAGGGATCGTCACGCCCTGGTCGGCGAACATGGCCACAAAGATGCGCTCGCCGTCGAGCACGTGGTCGAGCTTTTCAAACGGGAAGAACTGCGACTTGCCGCTCTTGCCCCAAACCATCAGGCCGTCCTCGTTGGCGGCGACGCGGCGATAACGGCCACCCATGGACTCGTCGGCCTCGACGGCGTCGATAAAGTCGCGGGCGAGGGTGTGGTGCAGGTTTTTGCTCCACCAGGCCAAAAAGGCGCCGAATACGATCAAGACGACGCCAAACTTGATCCAGTTGCCGCCGGCCACCAGCATGCCGATGCCGATGAGCGCGGCAATCGCGGCGGCGACATACAGCGAGCCGCGACGCCTGGGCGAGGCGACCAGGCGGGCGAAGTCGGTGACCAGGTCGTTTTCGTACTGGTACTCGTTGAGGTACAGGATGCCGTCGTCGGCTGCGGCCTGCTCCTCGAGCGCGACCTCGACCTGGTCGGCTGCTTCGGAGGGAACGAGGTTGCTCTCTGCGTCTGCCATGCTCTTTGGACTCCTATCGCGGCGGGCTCGCCGTACGGGTTATTATGAATGCAGTATGCCGTGCGACCGTATGGCCGTCGCGGCAACAAGACTCAGTATACCCGGGGGAGCACCCATGGAATCGTTGTACCGAAAGTATCGCCCGCTCACCTTCGACTCCGTGGTGGGCCAGCAGCATATCGTCTCGACGCTCGAGCACGCCATCACCGAGGGGCGCCTGTCCCACGCCTACCTGTTCTGCGGACCGCGCGGCACGGGCAAGACCACCATGGCGCGCATTCTGGCCAAGGCGCTGCTGTGCCGCAATGCCGAGGCGGCGCGCGCCGAGGGTGCGAGCGGCTGCATGCCCGACGGTACTTGCGAGGAGTGCGAGCTCATTGCCGAGGGCAACCACCCCGATGTCTACGAGCTCGATGCCGCAAGCCGTACCGGCGTGGACAACGTGCGCGAGGAGATCATCAACTCCGTCAACTTTGCCCCGGTGCGCGGCAAGTACAAGATTTATATCATCGACGAGGTCCACATGCTCACAACGGCGGCGTTCAACGCGCTGCTCAAGACGCTCGAGGAGCCGCCGGCGCACGTGATCTTTGTGCTGTGCACCACCGATCCGCAAAAGATTCTGGAGACCATCCTCTCGCGCTGCCAGCGTTTCGATTTCCATCGCATCGGCAACGAGGATATTGAGCATCGCTTGGCATACGTGTGCGAGCAGGAGGGCTTCGATTACGACGACGAGGCGCTGGCCATCGTGGCGCGCCATGCCAAGGGCGGCATGCGCGACGCGTTGTCCACGCTGGAGCAGCTGAGCGTCTTTGGCAACGGTTCTGTGCATGCGGACGACGCCCGCTCGCTTTTAGGCGAGGTTTCGGACCAGATTCTGGGCGAGTTTTCCCGCGCCATTGCCGATCGCGATGTTGCCGAGCTCTATGGACTGATTCGTGCGCAGGTCGAGGAAGGAAACGACCTGCTGGAGCTGACGCGCGACCTGGTGGCGCATGTGCGTGACGTGTACGTTGCCTGCGTTGCCGGTGCCCGCGCCGAGCTGTTTGAGGGCGGCTCCGAGCAGGCCGAGGCGCTTGCTGCCGAGGCCGCTGTCTTTGGCGAGCATCCTGCCGACCGCCTGGCCCGTGTGCTGACAGTGCTCGACGATGCCGCACTGGAGATGAGGGGCGCGAGCGACGTGCGCCTGGTGCTCGAGATCGCCTGCACGCGCCTGGCACGTCCCGAGGCTGATATAACGATTGAGGCATTGGCCGAGCGCGTGGCACGCCTGGAGGCCATGGTTGCCAATGCCGCGGTGCCGGCGAGCGTGGCTGCTGCTCAGGCCGCCGCGCCTGCAGCATCCGTACCCGCTGCCGCCCAGCAGCCGACGCTTATCTCGGGTGCCCGAGCTGCCGCTCCGGCGGCATCTGCTACCCCCGCTGATACGTCCGCGCGCCAGGGCGGTATGCCTTGGGACCGTGGTGCTGCCGCTCCGGCGGCTCAGCCTGCGCCCCGTTCTGCGTCCGTGTCGGCTTCCAAGTCTGCAGCGTCTGCACCTCAGTCTGCGCCGGCTCCGACGCCTCAGCCCGTTGCGACCCCCGCGCCTGCCACCGCTCCGGCACCTAAGCCCCAGCCCAACACCGCCGCCCAGGTTGCTGCCGCCGGTGCTGCCGAGACGCCCGCGGTCGGGGATGCCGGAGAGCTGCAGCGCAAATGGGCCGAGGTTGTCGAGCGTGTCAAGGCGCGTCAGGCTTCCTACGCAGGGCTTTTGCTCAACGCCCGCGCCACGGCCGACGACGGCTCCAAGCTCACTGTCTCGTTCCCTGCGGGCTCGACCTTTGCCATCAAGATGCTCGGTCGCGCCGATACACAGTCGGTGGTTCTGCCGACGGTCTGCGCAGTCTTCGGTCGTCGTACCGTCGACTATGTCCTGGATGGGGGTGGCACGCCGGCTCCTCAACATGAGGAGCATTCTCCATCTGCACGGGCTGCGGCATCTGCGGACCCGCAACCCGTGTCCTCGGCGGCCCCTGCATTCTCGAGCGCCAGCGCGTCGCAGCAGCAAACGGCACCGGTAGCGGCATCGACCCCGTCGGCGCCTAAGCCCGCGGCGCCCAAACCGGCTGCTCCGACACCCGCGCCCAAGCCCGCCTCGCCCGCGCCCAAGTCGTCTGACCTGGGCAAAGCCCCCTGGCTACGCTCCGACAACCCCGCCGGCGCTCCTGCCACGGGTAAGCTCCCGACTGAGCCCGCACCCCGTGCGCCCGAGCGCTCTGCCGCTCCCAAATCTCAGCCTGCCGCGTCGTCTGCGCCATGGGAATCCGAGCAGGTTCCCTACGACGATGCCATGGTCGGCGGTTTTGCTGCCGATGCTGGTGGGGACGATCTGCCTCCGTTCGACGTGCCGGGTGCGGCGTCCGCGCCCAAGTCCGCTGCAACTGCCCCCAAAGAGGAGGACGCTCCTGCAGCTCCCTGGGAGTCCAACCCCGGTGCGGGCAGCCCCTTCGGCCATCAGGGTGCAGCCCCGAGCATCCCGCAGACCGAGGACGAGGCCAAAGCCCTCATCCGCAGCGTCTTCGGCCAGTCCACCATCTTCAAGCCGGTGGAGTAGCTGTACGGGCGGGTATACTGCTCAAGAAGAGGACCCTTTGAACGGAGCGAGCTTATGATGTGGGAATATGTCCGCCTTGAGGACGATACGCAGGTTTCGTATTCCGAAGTCCGGGAGGACAACACGGTGAAGGTTGTTGTGGAGCGCCCGCGCGATTGGGGTTTTGACACGGCGGAGTGTATCTTGCCGGCATTCAATTGGGTGTCACACGAGGGCTTTAGCGAAGCGGACCTCAAAGAACTCGATGATTTCGTGCGTAACAATGCCCCGCTCATCCTGCGTTTTGCCTACGAAGGCGGCCGAGTCTATGCCTAATGCCTAGTCTGTTTCGACTTGGCCATATATCACTTTCTTTTGTCCGGGCGCATCTGTATTTCGGACATGTGTAGCGTGGTACCGCGTGTCTCGCATTCGAGCAGGCAGATGCGTGACGGTCGGCCTAGGGTGCTGAGGTCGACACGATACGTCGCGCGGCTGTCCGTGTACTCGACTTGCTCGGCGTCGAGGGTTGCTCCGATTGTCAAGAAAGCGCCTGGTTCGGCACCGACAATCTTGGAGTCCTTTATCTTGACCTTGAACTCTTGGTAGAGGGACGGGCTGTTGTAGTAAATGGTTCGGGTTCCATCGGTGCACTCATCGGTCGCTTCCCATTTGACGGTGGGCTGGTCCGAGCTGGTTATCAGCAGTTCTGCTCCAAAGGCTATAGCATGGGTGATGACAACCAGTAATGCCCAGCCGACAAAGAGATAGAGAACCACATATGCAACGGGGTGTTTTGAGCGGATGTTTTGGAGCGCGTCGGGGGCATTCATGGGGGCACCTCCAAATTGCTGTCTGTGACAATCAAATTATACCCTGCCATCATGAGCGCCGCCTCGAGCAGCGGTTCGGCATTTTGTTATCTAGCTGGATGCAGAAAATGTCGGATTCCGGCTCTACAAGATTTAGCTTTCAATATTATGCAGATGCGAATTATTCAACTTCGCATAATCTTTGGGTGCGGTTTGCACTCCAGGACATGTATATCGACTGAGGTAGCGTGTCCGCCCCGCTTGCTTGCCCCGCGCCGTGGTACGATTTTTGAGTTTGAAAGTCCCGCCGCGCTCCGGCTGCCTCTGCAGCTCGTCGCGCGGCCGCACGTAAAGGAGCCATCATGGCCGGTATGAACATGCAGCAGATGATGAAGCAGGCCCGCAAGATGCAGGAGCAGCTTGCCGCCGCGCAGGAGAACCTCAAGTCCCAGACCGTCGACGCCTCTGCCGGCGGCGGTATGGTCAAGGTGACCGTCAACGGCGAGATGGAGCTCGTCAACCTCACCATCGATCCCGATGCCCTCGATCCCGAGGACGTCGATATGCTGCAGGACATGATCATGGCTGCCGTCAACGAGGCCGTCCGCGGCGTCAACGAGCTCGCCAACAAGCAGATGGGCGCCATCACCGGCGGCCTCAACATCCCGGGCATGCCGTTCTAAGACACGCATATATATGAGTGCAAATCACAGTCTGCAAAAACTGCTCGATGAGCTGGGCCGTCTGCCGGGCATTGGTCCCAAGTCGGCCCAGCGCATCGCCTATTACCTGTTGGAGGCCGACGCCGAGGAGGCGCGCCGCCTGGCCGAGGCCATCCTGGAGGTCAAGCAGGAGGTCCACTTTTGCAGCCGCTGCTTTAACTACGCCACGGCCGACGAGTGCTCCATCTGCCAGGACCCGATGCGCGATACCACTCGCATTTGCGTGGTGGGCGAGCCGCGCGATGTCCAGGCGATTGAGCGCACGGGCAGCTATCATGGCCTGTACCATGTGCTGGGCGGCGTGATCAGCCCCATGGACAAGATTGGTCCCGAGCAGTTGCACATCCGCGAGCTGCTGGTGCGTCTGGGCCACGAGGATATCCATGAGGTCATCATCGCCACCAACCCCAACATCGAGGGCGAGACCACGGCGAGCTACCTGGCCCGCACCATCAAGCCGCTGGGCGTCGAGGTATCGCGTCTGGCGAGCGGCCTGCCCGTGGGCGGCGACCTGGAGTATGCCGACGAGCTTACACTTGGCCGCGCCATCGAGGCCCGTCGTGCGATTTAGGTGGCGAGCCTGCTCCTGCTGTATGTTTTCCTCGCGACGCACGGGGTAGTCATAATTTCCCCGTGCGACTGTGAGTTTGTTGTGCAACAAAGATGCTTCGTGTCCGCTTATCGCATGGATGCTTCCGCTCGCATCCTTAATTTGCCCATTCGTTGCGCAACCTTTTGGGTTCGCTGATACACTCAAATATGGATTTGAATGAATGCGCCGCTTCTGAGCGGCGTGTTTTTGTTGGAGGAGAACGCATGCGGCCCGGTGGCACTCAGACAAAGCGCGGCGCCGCGGTGCGCATGCGACGCCGACTGGGCTTGGCGCCGCGGGCGTACGCGCTGCTGTCTTGCTCGCTGGTGCTGGTCATAGCTGGCGTTTCTGCCTATGGTATGACCGTGCCGTCCATGATGCAGGCGCATGCCGCACGCGAACCGCGCGTGGGGCATGAGGTCAAAAGTGATCTGGGCACCACGACTGGATATGCTTGGGCAAGTGTGGTCGCTCATATTGTGTTTGGCACCGACGATGCGGACGGCGCCGAGGCCCCGGACAACGAAGTCACGCTTGCCAATGGCAAAACCATCGTGCTCACCAACACCAAGATCATCGATCGGTTGTCCAACAATAGCGTGGCGGCAACGGTGAATAAGGTCGAGCAGCAGAAGGAGCAGGACGCCCAGCAGTCCGGAAAGCCCGGTAGCTCGGATACTTCTGGCTCCGGCTCGGATTCATCGAGTTCAGGCGGCGGCTCTGGGGCGGGTTCCTCTACCGGAGGGTCTGGAAACGGCGGCTCGACGGGCGGCAACACTGACAACGATGCAAACTCCGGTGGCCTTTCCGCTGCTGAGGAAGAGGGCATTCACAGTTGGCTTGTGACCAAGTACAACATGCTCGACAGTTACGTTTCTCGTGCCAATGACGTGGTCTCGACCTATAACTCTACGGGAGATCCCAGGCCGTGCGACAGCCTGGTCGGGGAGATGTTTGTCATTCGAGCCGAGTTCGGTCGTCAGACATTCTCGCCCCGGTCAAAGTGGTATCAGCAGTATGCCAATCTGTGGGGCTGTTATACCAACCTATGTCAATGGGTCGGCCATTACGGCGATGATGACGTCGCGCTCGGTAACTTCAACAATAACGTGGCGGCGCTTGCCCTATGATGACCGATCTTGCATCCACCACACCACAATCGCTCGGTCGCGATCCCATGGTCGGCCTGCGTCTGGCGCGTGTCGACGGGTTTGAGCCGGCCATTGCGCTCGGTCAGGACGAGCTGCCTGCCTATCTGCGTCGTTTTACGATGCTGTTTGCCGACGATGCCACCATGCGCCGTGGCGGTATCGGCCGCGTGACGCGTGCCGTCAACGCCCAGGGTGAGGCCGTGGCACTCAAGCAGCTCATCTTGCCGACGCGCGATGAGTTTGACGCCGCCGCCGCTCACGAGGCGCTGGTCGCCAAGTTCAAGGCGGCGTTTCGCGAGGAATACGAATGCCATCGCGCCCTTTCGGGCCTTAAGGGCTTTCCCCGCCTCTATGGCTGGGGCGAGGTCGACGGTGTGCCTGCAATTGTCATGGAATGGGTCGAGGGCGAGACGCTTGCCCGCTTGCGTTCGCGACTCGCCGTGGACGATGCCGGACGCCTGTCGCCACTTGTGGCGGCGCGTCTGGGTCGCGACCTGTTCGATCTGCTCTGCCGTATGAGCCTGGTGGGTGAGGGCTTTGTCCATCGCGATATCTCGCCTGCTAATATTATGGTGCGTACGGCACGTCTGCCGCTTGACCGGCAGCTTGCCGAGGGCACCTTTGACCTGTGCCTGATCGACTTTGGCTCGTCGCTGGCGCTCGAGCCTGCGTCGGCCGTGGCCGGTACCGGCGGCAAGGCGTCGTTTACGGAGCGTTATGCCACGCTGCGTCGCGCGACGGTTGCCTATGCCCCCGCCCGAGATGCTCACCGACGATATTCCCGACCTGCGCGCTTTGCGTATGTCGCCGGCGATCGACGTCTATGCCGCGGCAAGCACGGTTTACGAGCTCATTGCCGGCGTCGCGCCATACGAAGCCGCGCCGAGCACTTCGGGCACCTCGGGTTCGCGCAAAAAGACGCGCGACATCGCGAGCCCCTACCGTCTCAAGATGGACACGCGGCCCGACTATCCCATTGGTGCCCATGCGCCCGGTTGTGATTTGACTCAGCTGCTTCGTCGTGAGCCCGATGTGGCGCTCGCCGCGGCCGAGCAGGCCCAGCAGCTAGGGCTTGAGCCGGATTCCGAAGAGCTGCGCGACGCGCTGGCGTTTGTCGATGCCCAGCTGTTCGACGTGGTGATGGCCTGCCTGTCCAGCCATCAAAAAGATCGTCCCGAGCCGGCGGCGGTCGAGGCAGCGCTCTCGGCGTTTTGTGACCACTATGCGCAAAATGTCGGTCGTTCGCTCCGCGGCGAGCCGCTCACGCCGTGCCCCATGGATGCGTCCGGTCGCGCGGTTCGTCGCGCGCTGATGGTCGGCGCGTCGGTCGTCTGTGGCGTGGTTTGGACTGTGGTCGTGGTCTCGGCCGCGCTGCTGGCGTCGGGCGCTCGCGTGACGGCGACTTTGGGATCGCTCGTGTGGTCTGGGTCGCTACCGGGTATTATTGCCGCACTGGCGTTGGCGCTGCCAGGCATAGCCGGCGTTGCCGCGGGGGCACTTGCGCGCGATCGGCGCTCGGGCTTCCTGCAGGGTGTGCTTGCGCTTTCTGCCTGCGAGGTTCCGGTGTTGGTTGTGGCTGCATGTAGCGTATTTTCCCAACGCGCCGTGATGGGCGGCCTTGTTGCCGCTCTGGTTGCAACCTATACGCTTACGTGGTTTTTGCTTGCGATGGGCTTTGCCTTTGAACTTCCCGTTTCGGCACCGCGACGCACAAAAGCCCAGATGGCGACTCCGCTTGCCGGTGGAGCCGCAGCTGCCCGTACTTTTGGCGGACCTGTCGAAGTATCGTCCGATTCTATTTCTACGACCAAGGAGGCCTAGGTCATGGCATCTCAAGTTGAGCTCACCCCATGCGGGGCCATGTTTGACATCTTTAAGCGCGCGGCGCATCTGAGCCATATCGAGCTGTGCGGCTTGGTGCTTTCGTCCCGTCCGCTCGCCGACGGCCGCAGCCCGCAGAGCCGAGCCACCGATCGCTCTTGGGTTTCCCGCTTTATCGTTCGCGCGCCGGTCGGCACGCTTCAGCAGCGCTACTTTGCCGAATACGGTACCTCGGCTGCGCGTATTATGTCGCAACTGGCCCTGCGCCAGCGAAACCCCATGGACTCCACGGCTGTGATCAATATGGTGTGCGGTCCTGCAGGTGAACCGATGGTACGCGCGCTCGAAGAGTGCCACCAGGACACGAATCTCTATCGCAACGCGCTCGATCGTTTGTCCCAGGCGGCGGAACTCATGCCCGCCGAGCGCGCCGAGGCCGTGCTGGTGCTGTTTGTCGCCGTCGGTTGTTCGGCGGATGTGCGGTCCTCGGTGAACTATGCCATCGACTACGCGCACGCGACCTGTGGCGGAGGCACCTCCACGCCGCGTTCGCTTGGCATGTCGATGACCGCGGGCGAACGCGAACCCGCCCCGGCGCACCCCTTGGGCTTGCTGCGCGTACAAAACAGTTTTGTCGTGAGCGCCCCGCGCTGGATTCAGCCGAGTGAGCAGGGTGTTGAGATTGGCGCGCTGGCCACTGGTGAGGGCGATATTACCGACGTCGGCGACGATGTCTCGGCCCGCCATGCCCATATCTGGTGCGATGCTCAAAATATCTGGCACGTCGAGGACTTGTCGTCCACCAGCGGAACCGTGGTGGTAAACGGGGCCACGCGCGTCTGCATTCAGGTCGAGCCCGGCCGTTCCGCCCAACTCAATCCCGGCGACGAGCTCAAGCTCGGCGAATCCACTACCTACGCCATCCTCTTCGGTGCTCTCTAGCCGGCAGATAGGGACGTTCCTTTTCTCTGCCGGCTGGGGACACTCCTTGGCGCGCCAGAGCCGGTCGCCCGGGGATGGAGGGGCCATTTTGGCCCTTGGCGGTCACCCGAGGTAAACCTTTACCGCCCGCCTATATTTGCCGAAATTACACTTGACGGCGGGGTACAATAAACCCGCATGCGGATTTCCGTTGCGGGCGCTTCCCATCGCCGGGGCGTGCCCGGGAGCATCCGGCATGCGGCCTTTGCGGCGCTCGGTCATGTGCAAGACGGGCGGTCGGGCCTGTGGGGCGCATCAGCTGTCCCTCGCCTCGGCATGTCTTCTCTCCACGCCACGTACCTGCTGCTGAGCCTGCCTGCCAGATGATTGGAAGCAACAGCGTAAATCCCATCACGCCAACATCCCGGCGATCGCCGGGGCCTGTATACCTATATGAGAGGAGAGGGGTATATGGCGCGTAAGTTTAAGTCTATGGACGGCAACGAGGCGGCCGCATATGTTTCGTATGCGTACACCGAGGTAGCGGGAATCTATCCCATTACGCCGTCCAGCCCGATGGCCGACCATGTCGACCAGTGGGCGGCCCAGGGTCGCAAGAACATCTTCGGCACCCCGGTCAAGGTCGTCGAGATGGAGTCCGAGGCAGGTGCAGCCGGTACCGTTCACGGTTCGCTGGGCGCCGGTGCTCTGACCACCACCTACACGGCTTCTCAGGGTCTGCTCCTGATGATCCCGAACATGTACAAGATCGCGGGCGAGCAGCTCCCGGGCGTCTTCCACGTCTCCGCGCGTTGCGTCGCTTCCCACGCCCTGAACATTTTTGGCGATCACTCCGACGTCATGGCCTGTCGTCAGACCGGCTTCGCCATGCTCGCCGAGGGCAACGTCCAGGAGGTCATGGACCTCTCGCCGGTGGCTCACCTTGCCGCCATCGAGGGTAAGACCCCGTTCCTTAACTTCTTCGACGGCTTCCGCACCAGCCACGAGATCCAGAAGGTCGCCATGTGGGACTACAAGGATCTGGCCGAGATGTGCGACATGGACGCCGTCCAGGCTTTCCGCGACCACGCGCTCAACCCTGAGCACCCGCACACCCGCGGCAGCCACGAGAACGGCGATATCTTCTTCCAGAACCGTGAGGCCTGCAACAAGGTCTACGACGAGCTTCCCGCCGTCGTCGAGGGCTACATGAAGAAGATCAACGAGAAGCTCGGCACCGATTACGGCCTGTTCAACTACTACGGCGCTCCCGATGCCGACCGCGTCGTCGTGTGCATGGGCTCCTTCTGCGACGTGCTCGAGGAAGTCATCGACTACCTCAACGCTCACGGCGAGAAGGTCGGCCTGGTCAAGGTTCGTCTGTTCCGTCCGTTCTCCATCAAGCACTTCGTCGACGTTCTCCCCGAGACCGTCCAGAAGATCGCCGTCATGGACCGTACCAAGGAGCCGGGTTCCATCGGCGAGCCGCTCTACCAGGATGTTGTCTCCGCTCTCTACGAGGCCGGCAAGACGGGCATCAAGGTCGTCGGAGGCCGTTACGGTCTGGGCAGCAAGGACACGCCTCCCGCGTCCGCGTTCGCTGTCTTCGAGGAGCTCAAGGCCGACGAGCCCAAGCGCGAGTTCACCATCGGCATTGTCGATGACGTGACCAACCTGAGCCTGCCCGAGGCCGAGGATGCGCCCAACACCGCAGCCCCCGGCACCATCGAGTGCAAGTTCTGGGGTCTGGGTGGCGACGGTACCGTCGGCGCCAACAAGAACTCGATCAAGATCATCGGCGATCACACCGACAAGTACGTCCAGGCCTACTTCCAGTACGACTCCAAGAAGACCGGCGGCGTCACCGTCTCGCACCTGCGCTTTGGCGATTTCCCGATCCGCTCGCCGTACTACGTGACCAAGGCCGACTTCGTCGCTTGCCACAACCCCAGCTACATCGTCAAGGGCTTCAAGATGGTCCGCGACGTCAAGCCGGGCGGCACCTTCCTGGTCAACTGCCAGTGGAGCGACGAGGAGTTCGCCGAGCACATGCCCGCCGTGGCCAAGCGCTACATCGCGAACAACAATGTCAACGTCTACCTGATCGACGCTATCGACCTGGCCGCCAAGGTCGGCATGGGCAAGCGCACCAACACGGTGCTTCAGTCCGCCTTCTTCGCGCTGGCCAAGGTCCTGCCCGCCGAGGACGCCCTGCAGTACATGAAGGACGCTGCTACCAAGTCCTACATGAAGAAGGGCCAGGCCATCGTCGACGCCAACCACAAGGCCATCGATGCCGGCGCTACCGCCTTCCGTAAGTTCGAGGTCCCGGCCGACTGGGCAACCGCCGAGGACGCCGCTCCCGTCGAGCTTTCCGAGGAGACCAAGTCCGCCATCGCCCAGCAGGTCAAGAACCTGCTCGAGCCCATCGATCGCATGGATGGCGACAGCCTGCCTGTTTCCGCCTTCGTCGATTGCGCCGACGGTCAGTTTGAGCTGGGCGCCTCCGCATACGAGAAGCGCGGCGTCGCCGTCGTCGTTCCCCACTGGGACGAGACCAAGTGCATCCAGTGCAACCAGTGCGCCTATGTGTGCCCGCACGCCACCATCCGTCCGTTCGCGATGACCGAGGACGAGGCTGCCGCCGCGCCCGAGGCTACCCGCACGCTCGACGCTATGGGTCCCAAGGCCAAGGGCATGAAGTTCACCATGGCTGTGAGCCCGCTCGACTGCATGGGCTGCACCAACTGCGTCAAGGTCTGCCCCAAGGGCGCCCTCGAGATGGTTCCCACCGAGCAGGAGATGGACCAGCAGCCCGTTTGGGACTACATGGTCGAGAACGTCTCCGAGAAGAAGGAGCTCATCGCGGCCAACGTCAAGGGCAGCCAGTTTAAGCAGCCCTACCTGGAGTTCTCTGGCTCCTGCGCCGGCTGCGCCGAGACCGCCTATGCACGTCTGGTGACCCAGGTCGCCGGCGACCGCATGTTCATCTCCAACGCCACCGGCTGCTCCTCCATTTGGGGCAACCCCGCTGCCACCGCTCCTTACTGCAAGGACAAGGACGGTCACGGCCCGGCGTGGAACAACTCCCTGTTCGAGGACAATGCCGAGCACGGTCTGGGCATGGCCGTTGGCTATGAGGCCGTTCAGCACAAGCTGATCGCCGCTACCCAGGACATCATCGCTGCCGATGGTCCGTCCGACGAGCTCAAGGCCGCTGGCCAGGCTTGGATCGACTCCGTCAACGACGCCGAGGCCTCCAAGACCGCTGCTGCTGCCTACGTTGCCGAGCTCGAGAAGTGCGGCTGCGACGCTTCCAAGGCGATCCTCGCCGACAAGGCTTACCTCACCAAGAAGTCCTTCTGGATCTTCGGCGGCGACGGTTGGGCCTACGACATCGGCTTCGGTGGCCTGGATCACGTCCTGGCTTCCGGCCACAACGTCAACGTCTTCGTCTTCGACACCGAGGTCTACTCCAACACCGGCGGTCAGGCCTCCAAGGCCTCGAACCTGGGCCAGGTCGCTCAGTTTGCCGCTGCCGGTAAGGTGACCAAGAAGAAGTCTCTGGCCGAGATCGCCATGAGCTACGGTTACGTCTACGTGGCACAGGTCGCCATGGGCGCCAACCCGGCTCAGACCCTCAAGGCCATCCACGAGGCCGAGGCCTACGACGGCCCGTCCCTCATCATCGGCTACAGCCCCTGCGAGATGCACTCCATCAAGAAGGGCGGCATGCAGAACTGCCAGGCCGAGATGAAGAAGGCTGTCGAGTGCGGTTACTGGAACCTCTTCCGCTTCAACCCCGAGGCTGCTGCCGGCAAGAAGTTCTCGCTCGATTCCAAGGAGCCCGCGGGCGGTTATCAGGAGTTCCTGATGAACGAGGCCCGTTACGCTTCGCTGACGCGTTCCTTCCCCGAGCGCGCCGAGGAGCTCTTCAAGGAGAATGAGCAGGCCGCTATGGACCGCTATCAGCACCTGCTGAAGCTCAAGACGGTGTACAACGAGGCCTAAGTCTCCCACCGCAGGATCTGAGGGCTAACCTTCGCGGACGTCCTCGGACATGAAAGAACCCCCGCTGCGCACTGAACTGCCTCCCATTTCTTGGACATGAGAAATGGGAGGCTTTTTATGCGTGTCG
>OJNT01000204.1_pt1 | contig 49854 bp, 47 predicted proteins | sample 1597981 | NCBI WGS metagenome assembly OJNT01 (sample SAMN01915211, study PRJEB22387) | human gut metagenome | isolation source: stool | host: Homo sapiens | place: USA
TAAATAGTGTTTTAACAGAAGATAATCCTATAGAAGAGATCATTGAACTGTCAAAAGGAAGCAGAAAAATCCATGATCATATTTCAGATGATTTGGCTAAAGCAATCACTGATATTGATAATTATTATAAAAATGGTGATAATGAGAAAGCTCTTGAAAGTTTACTGTTGGTTAATGTAGATGAGAAAGATTTATGGGGCATAAAAAAATTGCTTATAATATCTGCAATGACAGAAGGTGCGACAGATGAAGAGACAGAGAAATATATGGTTATAAAACAATTTTATAAAGATGTCTATTTACTGTTGGATGATACAAAAAGTGAAAAAACGTATATTGATACGGTTGATGAAATTATTGCTGAGACAATAAGATGTTCTTACACAAAAGTATTTACAAAAGTTGATGAGATGCTGGACGAGTTCCTTGAATATACATGTAAGACGCTTGATATACCAGGCTCTCAATATAATATACTTCAGAAGGTATTTGCTTATTTTGAAGCATATGAGCAGGAAAAAAGAATTTTGGAAAACATGGTAAATAACTATATTACAAGAAGTTCTGAACAAGAGGATCGCCTAACCTTTTTGCAAAAAGGAAGTTATACTAATTTTAATCTTGGAGATAGTGCTTCACAGGGAAGTGGTTTTATTGAAGATGGAAATATGAAATATGAATATAGAAGTGTTAATTGGGACAACAAGAAAATAGAAGAATATTTTGAAAATCTTTCACTCCAAAATAGGACAGTAGAATATCCATTTGTTGTTCAAGAATGGAACAAGGAAGTAAGTATTAATATAAGCAATTTCGATGTCGAAGCTATAGGGCGGCTAATTGCTGATGCATTTATAGAAAATTATGGAGAGCGTTTTTCGGTTCGATTAGGAACATCTAAAACGATGGATAATTATTCTGAACCTATGGATACGATATCTATAATGGCTGATAGTGACGAAGAAGCAAAAAATGGGTATTCGTGGATAGAGTACTTTGTTACGGCTGAAAAGATAAGTAATAAGCAGGTAGCATTTGCAATTTATACTTTGTATTTTCCTGCATTGGATATGGAGGTAAGCATAGATTCGAAGAGTATAATAGAGAAAAATAAGATTTGTGTGCAGAAAATTAATTTATTAAAAGAAAAGCAGAATCCAAGAATTAACCGACACATTCAGAACATAAATAATTTGATTATAGAGGTTCTTGAAAATTGGACTAATGATGTAAATAAAAATGTTGACATTTATGGATAAGTATTAATGCTGGGAGAGGATGATAAATGGAACTTCTTCTGAAAATTTTAAAAATTATCGGGATAATTATAATAGTAGGCATTATAGGAATAATATTAATTGTAATATCTGGATTCTGTGGTTTGATTTTGCGATGGTTTACATATTTGGTATGTTTCATAATTGATATTTTTTATGATTCTGTAATTATAGATTGGATAGGAGAACATGATACGGCTATGCTGGTGATATGTTCATGTGTGTCTGCTTTGGGAATTGTATTGTGGTTTTTTGGACTGATACAGTCTGATGGAAACAGTCATCCTGTTTATAGCCAAAATTATTCGCATAATAATTTTAACTCATATGATACTTTAAACTCATGTTCGAATAAAAATAATATAGTTTTTGCTGATGCATCTGGTTCATATCGCAGATGGGGAGATGACTTTGTTGACTGTAAAGGCAATTGGTGTAAGTGGGGGACTGGATTTTACGATTATGATGGAAACTATATTAGATGGGGAAATATGTATAAGGATATAAGTGGAGCTTATCGCAGATGGGGAGATGATTTTGTAGACGGAAATGGAGATTGGGTACATTTATAACAGTGAGTGAAAGGAGGCATATTTATGTTTTGTAAATATTGTGGAAATGAGGTTTCAGAGAATACAAAATTTTGCACCAAATGTGGGAAAATGATAATTAGTGAACCTCTTCAGAGTAAAGTAAATACATTTGAAGTAAACGAAATAATTCAACCTAAAATGAAAAACTAAAAAGCCAAGGTTGATAATTAGTGTAGTAGTTATTATAGTTTGTTTGCTGGTTGGTGGCGTATTGGGATATTCAAATATATCGGTTCAGGATGTTGACAAAGGATATACTTGTAATTCAACCGTATCTAATGTGAAGAAATCTGAACTGTTAAAATTGGATAGTTCTTTTAAACCAAAGATAAACTATATGAATAAGGGGACAGAAATATTCAATGAAGATAAGCAGATATATGAGTATGTATCTAACGGAGAAAAGACGGATAAAGTATATTCACTATATTATAAAAAGGCAAAGGTAAAAGGAGTTAAAGCTTCAAAAGGAATGGTAATTGAATTTGATTTAGAGACAGGATGTGCAAGATCAATTCATTATGGTTTGACAGATAAAGAATTTGATAAGTTTGTATTAAAAATGGGAGAGCCAGACTATAACGATAGTGATGGAATGCGTTGGAATGAATCAAAATATGGGTGGATAGTTGCAAATTATTATTTTAGGAATTTCAGCAGTTTCAGCTACTTTTTTCCAGAATTTTTCCAGCTTTTGGGCTGGATTGGGGAGCGGTTTTAGAAGTTTTATGGATTACAGTGGTATAAAAACTCACAGTCGAAAAAACGATTGTGAGTTTTTTTATGAGAAAATCATTTAATGGGCTCGTAAAAGTATCGGCTATAAGGTATAATGATTACTATACAAAATCAGGAGAGCATTTAAAAGATGATAAGAGGTGATAAAGGCTAATGGAATACGAGCACATAACCCACTCCTTTGAGCCTGTCTATGACGAAAACAGCCGAATCCTCATCCTCGGAACGCTTCCATCCGTAAAATCCAGGAAAAACAATTTCTATTACGGACACAAGCAGAACCGTTTCTGGAAGCTGCTTGCGTATCTCTTGGATGAATCGGTGCCGGAGACGATAGATGAGAAAAAATATATGCTGTTTAAAAACCACATAGCTATATGGGATGTGATACAAAGCTGTGACATCAAGGGTTCAAGCGACAGCAGCATCAGAAATGTCGAACCGACAGATATAAGGAAAATCCTTGCCGCGGCCGATATAAAACAGGTATATGCAAACGGAAATAAAGCAGGGGCGCTTTATAAGAAATATCAGCTGCCTCTGACAGGGATGGAGGCGGTTACATTGCCATCCACAAGCCCTGCAAATGCGGCATGGTCATTTGAAAGGCTATGCGAAGCATGGACACAGATACTTGTAAACCTTTAGAGATTTATATAGAGGTAAAATTTACTTATGAAAACAATAGAATTTGATACAAATTTTTACAAAAAGCTGTGGACACTCATGGTTCCGATAATGGTGCAGAATCTGATGCTGGCGCTGGTGGCTGTGGCGGATGCTTTCATGCTTGGAGGACTGGACCAGAACTATATGTCAGCGGTTTCGCTTGCCACACAGATACAGTTCATCCAGAACATGTTTCTATCAGCAGCTACAGCAGGGCTTGCAATACTCGGAGCGCAGTATTGGGGCAAGCAGGATATAAAGGCGCTCGATGACATATTCGCTCTTGCAATCAGAATATGCTGTGTAGTATCAGTACTGTTTTTCGTGGCATGTGCATTCTTTCCTCGATATCTGATGCTCATTTTCACAAACGAGCCTGTGCTTATAGATTATGGTGTAAGTTATCTGAAAATAGCCTCTTTTTCGTATCTGTTGACGGGCTTCTCGCAGTGTTATATAGTCATGATGAAGATATCAGAGCATGCAGGGACTGCGGCGGCAGTCAGCTCGATTACAGTGCTAATAAATATCGTGCTGAATGCTGTGTTTATCTATGGTGCATTTGGCATCGAGAGCATGAATGTGAGGGGAGCGGCAATTGCCACGCTCATATCAAGAGTGCTGGAGCTTATGCTTTCAATCACATTTTCTTACAGACCGGGATATATCAGGCTTAAAATCAGGGAGCTTTTGGTGAGAAACAAGGAACTGTCAGCAGATTTTATGAAGTGCTCCGGACCGATTCTCGGAGCAAGCCTTGTATGGGGAATAGGCTTTACATCGTACTCTACATTTATGGGACACATGGGAACAGACGCAGCAGCGGCCAACTCCGTCGCAGCGGTTGTGCGTGATATCATTTGCTGTCTCAGTGCAGGTATATCAAGTGCAGCAGGCATTATGATAGGAAATGAGCTTGGTGCAGGGAATTTAAAGCGTGGAAAAGCATATGGCATCAGAATGGCAAAGCTGTCATTTTTGTGTGGAGCTGTTATGACAGTGCTTATGGCGGTTTCAGCACCGGTGATTTTACATTTTGTAAAGCTCACACCGCAGGCTGCAGAGTATCTGAAGCAGTTATTCGGTGTACTTGCCTTCTACATGATTGGACGATCGGTAAATGAAATCATCATAAACGGTGTCTTTGGTTCGGGAGGAGATACGATGTTTGATATGTACTCTCTTGCTGTGACGATGTGGGGCATAGCAATACCACTTGCAGTTGCAGGCACATATTTTTTGAACTGGCCGGTGGTTGTGGTATATGCGTGCACCTGCGTGGATGAGGTTGGAAAGATACCGTGGACACTCATACATTTTAAAAAATACAAGTGGGTAAAGGATTTGACAAGATAATGGAAAATGTATGAAAACAAGCGTGTGCACAGGGAGTAGGTCGGTTATCGGCTTAATAAAGCGAGATGACGGATTGCCTGTCAACAATCTCAACATCCATAATCTCACCTAAATTACTGTCTGATTCATTGTCATGTATTTTCTTTAGGAGAAGCTCGGTTGCAAGCCGGGCTTTTTTTGGTACATTTTGTGATACCGATGTAAGCTTCGGCACGGTGTACTGGCATAGATTCAAATTATCATAGCCTATGACAGATAAATCAATCGGGACACGGTAACCGCCGAGACGCGCACCCTCCATGATGCCGATAGCACATATATCGGCAGTTGTTACCACTGCTGTGATTGGCGACTTGCTGCCTGCAATGGCACGGCCGGCTTCGATACCGCCCTCATATGAAGGTGGATAGCTGAAAATATATTCAGGACGGAAAGGAATATGACTGTCCTCCAAAGCTTTTTTGTATCCGTTAAAACGTTTGGTGAGGACGATATTTCCCTCATAATCAGCTGCAAATGCAATCTCGGTGTGACCGTGATTTATCATATATTTGGTCGACAAATATAAGCCCTTTTCATCATCAGATATTACATTTATGAGATTAGGGTGAGAGTAATTGCTGTCAAAGGCAGCAATAGGGCAGTTGGCTGCATCCATCAGCTTTTCAAGATTTTGGGCAGAGGTGGGGAAAACCAGAATCATCCCATCTACATTCCAGTTCTTAACCAAAGATAATATATCTGAGCTTCTGGATACTGATTGAAGCATGGTGAAGTATCCGTTTTTGTGAAGCTCTGTTTCTATTGTACCAATCATTGTACTGACATATGGGTTCTCAAAATAATTGTATCCTGAAGCATATTCTTTCTCCTCTAAAAATGTAACAACTCCGATAATGTGTGAGGAATTGTTTGAAAGACTTCTTGCGTTCATATTCGGAACATAATTATATTCCTCTATAATTGAATTGATTTTATTCCTTGTTTTCTGTGAAACACGGCTTGTCTTTCCGTTGATTACGTTTGAGACGGTCATTGTGCTCACACCTGCCATTTCGGCAATATCCTTAAGCGTCATATTAAACTCCATTCTATTCAGTATTATAATTTTTTTACTATAAAGTTTATACATAAACCACAATAAGTTTGAACATAAACAATGATGAGTTTATACATAAACCGAATATGATTCAAAATATGGGTTTATAAATTATCTTAAGTATACATTTTTATTTTGCAAATAGCAATCGGTTTTTGCAAATATTTAGACAAAACCCTAATTTACATGTAAAAATGCACAAAAAACATATGAAAATAATATGAAAAGTGATAAAAAAACAAAAAACTATTGACGAATGTATAAGGTGGTGGTAGATTATAGTCAGATTTAGCGCTAAACTAATTTGAACGAAAAAGAGGATATTGAATTAAGAAAGTGAGGATTTCTATGAAGAAGAAACTTATTGCAACAGTTATGGCAGCTACAATGGCAGTGACAGCGCTTACAGGCTGTGGCAGCTCATCGGCTTCATCAGCTAAAAAGGACATAAAGGTACCAACAAAGCCATTTGGCGATACGGTGAAGTATGACCCTTCGGTTGAGATTAATGATGGAAAGGATATCTCAATTGACCTGTGGGAGTGGGGAAGCGATGAATTATTTCAGAAGGTTATTGACAGATACACAGCTATTCATCCTAATGTAACTATAAACCTGGTGGATAATCCATGGGAAGATTACTGGACAAAGCTTCCTCTGGCACTCGATGGTGAGGACGGACCGGCACTCTTCGATGTACATAACAGCTATCATGAGAATCTTATCAACTATATGGCTCCGCTTGATATTCCTGTTGAGGATTTGGAGCAGGACTTTAATGGAGTAAACGCCCATGTGATTGATGGTAAGGTTTATTACATTGATTACGGAATGATGACAGGTTCTGTTTATTACAACAAGGAGATGTGGAAGGAAGCCGGACTAACAGATGATGATATTCCAAAGACCTGGGATGAAATGATTGAGGTAGCAAAGAAGCTCACAATCAAGGATGGAGACAATATAGTCCAGGCCGGACTCAATTTCAATAATGATTTCCACCAGAATTATCTGCTTGGTCTTAATTATCAGCTTGGTGAGAACCTCTTTAAGGAGGATGGAAAGACACCTAATGTCAATTCGGATGCCATGAAGAAGGTAATGCAGATGCTTGTTGATATGTACGACAAGGATCAGATTGGTTCAAAGGATTTTGGCGATAAATGCGCAGACAGCTTTGGACAGGGACAGTCGGCAATGGTTATTCAGTGGGGACATTATTACAATACACTTAAGACCACATGGAGCGATATAGATTTTGGCGTATTTGAAATTCCTACATTTGACGGAAATCCATATGCATACAATAGATATAACGGTGAGTCAACATTCGGTGTAAACAAAAAAGCACCAAAGGATCAGCAGGCAGTTGCACAGGATTTTGTAAAGTTTTTCCTCTGCGATGATGAGTCTCAGGTAGATTTCAATCTTGCTATGAGTACCTTCCCTGCAAAGAAATCCCTTGCAGACAATGAGGAAATACTTAAAAACCCATCGCTTAAGGTACTTGCAGAGCACATTGACCACTACATCTGGCCGGGTCCGATGCCTTCATGTGTTGAGGAGGATATGAAAAAGGCCGGAGAGGACATATTCTACAATGGAGTGGATATTGATACAGCTTTAGACAAGGCACAGGCTGATATTATAAAGGATATGAAGAACAGTTCATTCCAATCAGTCGAGAATCTATATAAGTTTGCAAAATAACAGGTAAAGATTCACTACGGAGGATTATTAATGTTTAAAAAATCACGTCCATTACAAAGTAAGAGTGAAATAATTTTAAGAAACATAGTTGTTTTAGCTATGGTAGTTTTCTTTATAGTGTTTTTGATAATACCAATTGGTATAGCATTTGCAGGAAGCTTTCATGAGTGGAATCCGTTAAGCGGAACATACAAGTTTTTGGGTCTGGAAAATTATAAGCAGGTGTTCACGAGCAAATTGTTCGGCAAATCAATGTTCAATACCGTAATTTTTTCGGTAGTTGTAATTGTTTTCAGAGTCGGTCTGGGACTGGGAATCGCGTATGCTATTTATTCAACGCTTATAAAGCATAAGAGCTTTTTCAGGGCAGTTTACTATATGCCTGTAGTAACGCCTATGGTTGCAGTGGCATTTGTATGGAAGTTCATGTACAATCCACAGATTGGAATCATCAACAAAATATTCGGGCTCGATATCAACTGGCTGATGAATCCCAAAACTGCTCTGATTGCAGTAATTATAATGACCATCTGGAAGGATTTTGGATATGCGGTTGTCATGTATATGGCAGGCCTGTACTCACTTCCGGCAGATGTCATGGAAGCAGCACAGGTTGACGGAGCGAGTGGCTGGCAGAAATTCAGATACATTACATTGCCGTTGCTTAAGCCTATGACACTTTTTGTAGTCATTACATCAATTATTTCGTATATCCAGGCATATGTTCAGATACTCATCATGACAGAGGGTGGACCGGGAACATCAACATATCTGGCTTCTTACATTATTTACGATGAGGCCTTTGTCAAATACAACTTTGGATATGCATCAGCACTTTCATTTGTGCTTTTTGTGATTACCGCAGTGCTTACCGTGCTTTCTTTCAAAGTATCGGGCAAGGAAGAGTAGGAGGAGAATATCATGAGAAAAAAAGTAAGCAGTATAGTTTTAAATGTATTCCTTCTATTATTGGGCATTGTTACAGTTTATCCGTTTATATGGATGCTATGCTCATCATTTAAGCAGAATAAGGAAATAATGGCGTTGCAGCAACATCTGCTTCCACAAGAGTTTACAATAGACAATTACATCAGCATGAATTCGCATTTCAATTTCATGAGGTTTTTTGGAAACAGTTTGTTTATCACGATTGTTGTAACCCTGCTTGTGGTATACACCAGTACAATCTGTGGTTTTGTATTAAGCAAATATAAGTTTAAGGGCAGAAATATCCTATTTGGCTTTGTATTGGCTACTATGATGATTCCATGGTGTGTAACAATTATTCCAAAATACACTATGATTCAGAAATTCGGATGGATGGACAGCTATAAGGCACTTATTATTCCGGCTATGTTCAGCGGATTTGGAATATTTATGATGAAGCAGCACATTGAGACCATTCCTGATGAGATTATTGAAGCTGCCAGAATGGATGGCGCTAATGAGTTTTATATCTTTCACAGGATTATATTTCCGATGGCAAAAAACGGAATTTCAAGTATAGCCATTTTTCAGTTCCTGTGGACATGGGAAGACTATCTGTGGCCTTATCTTGTAATCAATACCAAGGAAAAGCAGCTATTGGCAGTTGGTCTTAAGATGTTTAACGGACAGTATTCAACAGATTATGGCGCACTTTTTGCGGCAACGGCAATATCTATCATACCGGTTTTACTGATATATCTGTTCTTCCAGAAGCAGTTTATCGCAGGAATTGCGGCATCGGCTGTCAAGGGATAGCGTAATTTATATGAGAGGGAGTATTTCATGCAGGAAATATACAGAGTAAAGACAAGTCCGGTGGCATTATCGGACAATATGATAATAGGTGAAAAATACAGGATTACAGTTCTGACAGAAGCCCTTGTCCGTCTGGAATACAGTGAAGATGGCGTATTCGAGGATAGGGCAACACAGACAGTATTGTTCAGGGATTTTCCAAAGACCGGCTATCATGTGGTGCGTAACGCTGATGGAATTGAGGTTCATACATCAATGCTGCACCTGATATATAATGAGAAGGAGTTCTCATCACACGGACTGAGTATACAGATTAAGGGAAACCTGAGCGCATATCACAGCATCTGGCATTATGGCGAGAAGGTGCATGATTTGCAGGGTACAGCGCGTACACTTGATGACGTAAACGGAGAGGTTGAGCTTGGACACGGTGTTGTTTCACGCTTTGGATATTCAATTCTTGATGACAGTAAATCACAGATTTTACTTGACGATGGATGGATTGAGCCAAGAAAAAAAGGTGTGTCTGATTTGTATTTCTTTGGATATGGACATGATTATAAACAGGCGCTCAATGATTTTTACAGGCTTTGCGGCAAGACTCCGATGCTTCCGCGATATGCACTGGGAAACTGGTGGAGCAGATATTATAAATACTCAGAAGAAAGCTATATGGAGCTGATGGACAAATTCGATGAAAAGAATATCCCATTCACGGTAGCTGTAATAGATATGGACTGGCATCAGGTTGATGTGGACCCTAAATACGGAAGCGGATGGACAGGATATACTTGGAACAAAAAGCTTTTCCCGGATCCGAAGCGCTTTCTTGGAAAGCTCCATGACAGAGGAATGCATACTACCCTGAACGTACACCCTGCGGATGGTGTGCAGGGCTGTGAAGAAATGTATGTTGATATGGCAAAGGAAATGGGCGTGGACTATGAAAATGAGGACCCGGTTGTATGTGATCCGGCAAGCCCAAAGTTTATGGATGCATATTTTAAGTATCTTCACCATCCGAGAGAGGCTGAAGGTGTGGATTTCTGGTGGATTGACTGGCAGCAGGGCAGCAACTGCAAGGTTGAAGGATTGGATCCGCTATGGATTTTTAATCATTTTCATTATCTCGATAATAAAAGAGACGGCAAGCGTCCAATGACATTTTCGCGCTATGCAGGTCCGGGAAGCCATAGATATCCGATTGGATTTTCGGGAGATACACATATTACATGGGAGTCGCTTGATTTTCAACCGTATTTTACAACGACAGCGACAAACATCGGATATGGATGGTGGAGCCATGATATTGGCGGACATATGCTTGGCTACAAGGATGATGAGCTGACAGCCAGATGGACACAATATGGTATATTCTCTCCGATAATGCGTCTGCACAGCTCATGCAGCGAATTTAACGGCAAGGAGCCGTGGCGATTTAAAAAAGAGACTGAGGAAGCGATGGAGGCGGCGCTCAGACAGAGGCATTGTATGATTCCGTATCTGTATACCATGAACTATCGCAGCTATGCCGAGAATATGCCGCTGATTGAGCCTATGTATTATGAGTATCCTGAAAATGCAGAGGCTTATGAGGTAAAGAATCAGTATTTCTTTGGCAGCCAGCTTATGGTAGCACCTGTTACAACTCCACGTATTAAGGGACTTAATGTGGCAAAAACCAAAGTATGGTTCCCGGAGGGCATCTGGTATGATATCTATACAGGCATGCGCTATGATGGTGGAAGAATGCTGGAGGTTTACAGGGATTTGAGCAGCATACCGGTGTTTGCGAAGGCGGGAGGCATACTTGTGTGTGCAGATGCTGATGAGATTGATGCAAGATCTGTTATCAAAAATCCTGATGTATTATGTGTCAGGGTATTCCCGGAGGCTGATGGTGAGTTTGAGCTATACGAGGATGACAATGAATCCTGCGGATATGTGGATGGCAGATGTGTGACCACAGCTATGAAATATTCTGCGGATAAAGATATGTTTGTCATTTCTCCGGCAGATGGAGATACATCATTAATACCTGACAACAGAACCTATAAGCTTGTCTTTGAAAGAAGAACCGAGGCAGCAGCCGATAAGGTAAAGGTATCTGTGGATGGTAAAGAGGTATTGGCAAAGAATAAATATGATAAAGAAAACAGAAAGCTCATCGTTACTGTAAATGCATCGACAGCGAGCAAAATAAGCGTTGCAATATCGAAAGACACAGTAGCGCTTGATAATCAAATCGAAAAAAGATGCTTTGATTTCCTGAATCAGGCAGAGATAGGCTTTGTGCTAAAGGATGAAATCTACGGTCTTATTACATCGGGAAAGAAAACAACAGTGATTTTATCAGAGCTCAAGGCAAAGGAGCTTGATACAGAGCTGTATGGTGTATTGACAGAGATACTTACAGCCTGAGGCAGTCACCGGTCATACTAGGTGTGACCGGTGACTTTCTTTGTTGTAAAAATTAAAAATGGATGATACTATTATAGTAAACGGAAGTATTTTTATAAGAAACATCAGGAGAAACTATATAATTCAAGGGAGGATTATGCAATGGGAAATTCATATAAGAACTGTAAAATACAGGACAACACAGCAGAGCTGATCTACGAGAACGGCAGTCTGTTTGTTACCATATTTGAAAACAACATGGTGCATGTTGCACAAAAACCCGGCATCGAAAGTGTTGCAATAGAGGAGGGCTTCATTCCGAAGGCTGCCACACCGGACGTGACCTGCAAGGATACGTCTGATGCCAAGGGAACCGCAGCAGAAGCCGGTGTAAGCGATGCAGCAGTTAAAGCAGTCATAAGTGCAAGGGATATTACTGTAAATGTGAAGGATAACGAGAAGCTTGATATTTATTACAAAGGGAAGCTTGTACTTTCAGATTATGAAACAGCACGCAAAAAGAGTGAGAAGAATCCGTACGAGGATCTTGCCATCGCAGAGCTTGAGGGACATACTGTCGGAAAAGATGAAGAAAAAACTGACGCTGTTACCATCATCAAAAAGCTTGGAAAGGATGATGCTATTTATGGTCTGGGAGATAAGCCGGGATGCCTCAACAAGCGTGGATATTCATATGTAAACTGGAACACGGATGATCCTGCACCACATGTGGACAGCTTCAAATCGCTGTACAAATCAATACCATTTTTTATCGTGTTGGGCGATGAATATTGCTATGGAATTTTTGCGGATAATACCTACAAGACAACCTTTGATTTCGGTTATGAAGACACAGATTACTATTTCGTCGAGCATGAGAAGGGTGAGCTGGACTACTATTTTATGCCGGGAAATGATATGGCAGAGGTGGTAGGACTTTATACATCACTGACAGGCACCACACCGCTTTATCAGAGATGGATATACGGTAGCCATCAGAGCCGCTGGGGCTATTACACACAGGATGAGGTGCTTGATATAGCTGACAAATTCCGCGAGCTTGATATCCCATGCGATGTGATACATATGGATATCGATTACATGAATGGCTACAGGGTATTCACCTTTGATGACAAGAAATTCCCGGATGTAAAGGGCCTTTCAGAAAAGCTTGCTGACAGGGGTGTAAAGCTCATATCCATCATTGACCCGGGTGTGAAAAAGGATGAGGATTATTTCATGTACAAAGAGGGCATGGAGATGGATGCATTTGCACATGATATAGATGGCAGTGTATATGAAAATGCTGTCTGGCCGGGAACATCGGTATTTCCGGACTTCACAAAGCAAAGCGTCAGAAGCTGGTGGGGAGACAAGACAAAGATACTTCTCGAGCACGGTATCAGTGGCATATGGAATGATATGAATGAGCCTGCAAGCTTCAACGGACCACTGCCGGATGATGTGCAGTTTGAGTATGGAGCACATGAAAAGGTTCACAATATTTACGGACATTTTATGGCAAAAGCTACATATGAGGGACTTGCGAAAAATGATGGTGGAAAACGTCCGTTTGTACTTACCAGGGCTGCATATGCCGGAAGCCAGAAGTACTGCGGTGGCTGGACCGGAGACAATCACAGCATCTGGGCGCATATAGCACTTTCGCTCGAGCAGGTGTGCAATCTGTCAGTCAGCGGACTTGCCATGTGCGGCAGCGATATAGGCGGTTTCGGAAGTGATACTACACCGGAGCTTCTTGTCAGATTTTATGAGGCAGCAGTATTTGTGCCGTTTTTCAGAAATCATTCAGCGATGGGAACACGCAGACAGGAGCCTTGGCAGTTTGACGAGACTACGATAGATGCAGTCAGAAAGACAGTAAAGCTCAGATACAGATTTATCCCATATATCTATGATCTGGCACATGAGTGTGAAAAGACAGGAGCACCTATCGTGCGCCCGCTCGTATACGAGTATCCTGCAGATAAGCATGTGAGAAATATTTCCGATGAATATATGCTCGGAAGCTTTGTACTGGTTGCACCTGTGATCGCACCGGGCAAGGAGGCAAGAGAGGTTTATCTGCCTGACGGCGACTGGTATGATTACTACACAGGCGAAAAATACAGTGGCGGCAGATATATTTTAGCAGATGCACCACTTGATAAAGTACCTGTCTTCATAAAAGCAGGGGCCATTATTCCTGTTGCAGACGGAGAAATCCGCTCTACAGAGGACATTACAGAGGATAAGATCAGCATACTGACATATCCGGGCAAGGGCAGCTTCTTGCATTATCAGGATGACAATGAGACGTTCGCATACAGAAACGGTGCGTATAATGCTGTTGAGTATACCCTGGATGGGGATAAGCTTGAGAAGAAAGTGTTGCATAAGGGATTGTAAAAATACATAACCTTAAATTTAAAATTCAATATCAACCTCAACAGGGCAGTGGTCTGAACCGAGCACATCGGTATGGATTGCTGCCTTTTTAAGCTTATCATTGATGCGCTTTGATGTGATAAAGTAGTCGATACGCCAGCCTGCGTTCTTCTCGCGAGCCTTAAAACGGTATGACCACCAGGAATATATACCCTCGGCATCCGGATAAAAATATCTGAAGGTATCGGTAAAACCGGAACCTAAAAGCTCTGTCATTTTAGCACGTTCCTCGTCTGAAAAACCTGCATTCTTGCGGTTTGTTTTTGGATTTTTCAGGTCGATCTCATTGTGTGCGACATTCAGATCACCGCACAGTACGACAGGCTTTTTGGCATCGAGAGTCTTAAGGTATTCACGGAAATCATCCTCCCACTGCATACGGTACGGCAGCCTTTTCAGTTCATTCTGTGAGTTTGGAGTATAGCAGGTTACGAGATAGAAATTGTCATATTCAAGTGTGATGACACGTCCTTCCTTATCATGCTCCTCAATGCCTATGCCGTAAGACACTGATAATGGCTCATTTTTGGCAAAAATGGCTGTGCCGGAATAGCCTTTTTTCTCGGCATAATTCCAGTACTGGTGATAGCCCGGCAGGTCAAGGTCAATCTGTCCCGCCTGTAGCTTGGACTCCTGAATACAAAAGAAATCCACATCTATACTGTTAAAAAAATCAAGGAAACCTTTCTGGACGCATGCGCGCAGTCCGTTTACATTCCACGATATAAATTTCATGTCTTAGTCCTCCATATAAGTGTGTGTATTAAAATCATATTTAAAAAGTATTCTTCTTACAAAAACGAAATCATGTAAGCAGGCAGACAGAGTATGTCTTTGTCTTTTGAGAAATCCTTTGTATATACGAGATATTTTTGAAGAATACGGTTTGAAAATTTTATTGAAAATTCATCCAGTGACTTATGGGTTTTATAGCCACTGGATTTTACTTCAATAGGGCAAACCTTATTTTTTTGGGCAATAAGAAAATCTATTTCGTAATTATGGCGTGAACTTTCATTAAAAAAAGTATAGTAAAATAATTCGTTGCCATTACACGTTAAAAGCTGTGCAACTACATTTTCGTAAAGATAGCCTAGATTAGTTCCTAGCTTGTCATTTAACAATTTTTCATAAATTATGTTTTCTGTGAAATCTTTGTCTTTAAACATCAATGTAGTAAACAGCCCGGTATCGCATAAAAATAGTTTAAACCGGGTTAAGTCTTTGTTGGTTGACATACCGGCACTTGGGTCATTTGCATGGTATGATACCAAAACAGTTTTTGAGTCTTTTAACTCTGCAATCAGTTCCAGTGTATTATCGGCGCGATTGTTTGTCAGTACGCTTGATACCTGATATCGCGAAGCATTTTTGTTTAGCTGCGCAGGAATTGCATCAAAAAGCATAGATATTTTTCCAGTGGCATCTATTTTTTTGAAATCATCTTCATAAAGATTCAGAATATCACGCTTCACGTCATCAACCTTACGGAAGTTATTGGTTTTGATATATTCATCAACTGCCTGCGGCATTCCCCCGACAAGCATATAAAGACGGAAATCACGCATCAATTTACGATTAATCTCTTCTCCGAAGGGTTTTTGAGAATCGAATAGCTTATGGATTAGGGGGATAGTTGTTTCATCATTCAAAGCCCATAAAAATTCTTCATAATCCATAGGATACATGTTTAGCTTTCTCTCTTCGCTTGGAATAAGTATATCCTGTACGTTTTTTTTGATAGAAATCAGAGAACCGGTTTCTATATAATCATATCGGTGATCTTTTACAAGTGATTTGATAGCCTGTCTTGCGCGGGGGCATAATTGTACTTCGTCAAAAATAATCAAAGACTCTCTCTCATAGAGATCGACTTTGTATTGGAGCTGCAACTGCAAAAACAGATAATTCAGATCTGAAATATCCTCAAACAGTTCACGTATATTTTTTGAGACGATTGAGAAATCAATGATTATATAACTTTTGTATTCATTTCGTCCAAATGACTCTACGATGGTTGACTTGCCTATACGACGGGCTCCTTCGATTAAGAGTGCTGTTTTACCATCGGAATCCTTTTTCCATTGCAATAATTTATCATATATTTTTCGCTTAAACATGACATTCTCCTAATAAAATTACAAAATCGCATTTTTTATTTTGATGTTTTACTACAAAATCGCATTTTTTATTTCAACGATTTACCACAAAATCGCATTTTCTTTTTTGCTATTTTACCACAAAATCGCATTTTTTAAAAGAGGTTTGAATCTGCAGATTACACTTTTTATATAAAATCGTTACTGTTCACACCGAACAGTGTGACCAGCAACATAAAATACGTATAATAGAGGAAGAAAATGCGTAAGAAAATACGCAAGATAAAGTCGGTTCATAAGCTGCACCAAGCTGGCAAAGAAATCAGAAATATGTGAAAATATGACATAAATATAATAAATCCGCTACACTATATCATATGATTACGCACATGATATAATGCAGCGGATTTTATTGTTGATTATTTTAAAGCTCAAGTAAAATTTTTTACAGCACATCGCTTCCATCAGGAATCTTTGAGATGACAGTTCTGTTGATCCTGATTAAGAATAATGTCGAAACAGTAAAGGATATCACCTCTGCTATCGGGAAAGCCCACCATACTGCGTGAAGTCCACCGAGCTTTGAAAGGATGTATGCTGCCGGAATTAAAACCACAAGCTGACGCATGATTGATACGATCATGGAAAAGACTGCTTTTCCCAAAGCCTGGAATACTGTGCCGACGATAATACAAAACCATGCGATGAGGAAATGCACGCCGATTATTCTGAGCGCCGGAACACCGATTTGGAGCATATCGTCAGAGGCGCTGAACATTCCAAGAAGCACCTGTGGTATGAACTCAAAGCAGGCAAAGCCAACGAAGAGCAGACAGAATGCTGTTATCAGGCTGACCTTTATTGTTTTAACCATACGCTTTCTGTTCTGAGCACCGTAGTTGAATGCGATGATAGGTGTGATTCCGTTGTTCAGTCCGAATACAGGCATAAAGAAGAAGCTCTGCAGCTTGAAATAAACACCGAAAACAGCAGCGGCAGTCGATGAAAAGCCGATAAGTATTCTGTTCATGGCATATGTCATTACTGAGCCTATAGACTGCATGATGATCGACGGAATACCGATAGCATAAATGGTTCCCATGATTTTGAAATCCGGGCTGTAGCCCTTGAAGCTCAGGCTGATTTCATGATTGAATTTGTGGTTGCAGGCAAAGGCAACAACGGCGGCTACGCACTGTCCCACAACGGTTGCCACGGCTGCACCGGTAGCACCGAGCTTAGGGAAGCCAAGCAGTCCAAAGATCATGATAGGATCCAGAATGATATTTGTGATGGCACCGCAAAGCTGTGAGGTCATGCTGAAAATAGTTCTTCCTGTCGATGTAAGCACCCTCTCAAAAAAGATTTCCGCAAAAATACCAAATGAAAAAATCATAACAGTACTCAGGTAGCTCACACCCATATCCATGATTTCGATATCAGCATTTCCAATCTGACTCATGTAAAAAGGCTTTACGATTGTAAGTCCGAGAATCAGAAATATTACGTAGCTGAATGCATATAGCACGGCACCGTTGATGCCGATTTTGTTGGCCTCGTCGTATTTATGGGCGCCGAGGGACTTTGACAGCAGCGCGTTTACACCTACACCTGTACCGGTTGCGACAGCGATGATGAGTGTCTGCAAAGGGAAGGCAAGTGAAACTGCTGTGAGTGCGTTTTCGGACAGCTTTGCAACGAAAATACTGTCCACGATGTTGTATAGAGCCTGTACGAGCATGGAAATCATCATAGGCAAAGACATGTTAAATACAAGTCTGCCGATAGGCATGGTTCCCATCTTGTTCTCTGTTACAGGGGCTGAATTTGTTTCCTGACTCATAATTCCTCCTATTGTAAATGATTGTTAATTTAAAACTCCTACATTATATATGTACGAAGCTTTAGTTATTAAAATTAAAATCACCGGTAGATTAGCCGGTGTTTAAAATGTGCAACAAAGCGCCAATTACATATAATACCATGACTGCAGGATACTTTCAAGGTATTATATAACTGTTAAATCATATCATAATAGTTAATGAAAAAATGCCTCAAAAAGTATAGCATTGCAGGGTATAAATTACGATAACCGCTTGACAAAATGACAGAGAGATATATAATTAGTTCAAAAATGAATAATTCAAAAATGTATAACGAAGCAGCAAAATAGGAAAAGAAAAGAAGGAATATCACATATGAAATTTAACTTTGAGTTTGCAGAGAAGATTTCGCGAACCTACAGCGATGAGTGCAGACCACTGTGCCATGAGCTGAAGCTTCCGCAGACAGCCTTTGATATACTCATGTTTCTGGCGAACAATCCGGAATATAAGACGGCAAGGGATATAGTTGAAATAAGAAAAATCAAGGCAAATCTTGTGTCTGTAAATGTTGATAAGCTTGTGAATGAAGGCTATCTGGAGAGAAAACCTGTGGAAAATGATAGGAGGAAGACGGAGCTTGTCTGTACAAAAAAGGCCGGGACTGTCATTGAAAGAGGAAGGCGTATACAGCAGCAGTTTACAGCAAATCTGTTTGCAGGGATAGATGAGGAGCAGAAAAAGCAGCTGACGATTGTTATGGAACAGCTTGAGAATAATATGGATGAAATAATCAGGAGGAAATCACACAAATGAGCACATTAATAACTATAATAGTAACATTTTTTGCCGGTATGGGCGCAGGCCTTGGAACTGGCTTTGCGGGACTAAGCGCAGCAGCAGTAATAAGCCCTATGCTCATTACATTTTTGGGAATGGATCCTTATATGGCAGTGGGAATAGCCCTGTCGTCTGATGTACTTGCCAGCGCAGTGTCAGCCTATACATATGGAAAGAACAAGAACCTTGATGTAAAAAACGGGCTCATAATGATGGTCACGGTTTTATGCTTCACGGTTGTCGGGAGCTATGTATCAAGCCTCGTGCCGTCAGCAACAATGGGCAACTTTTCGGTATTTATGACATTTTTACTCGGAATCAAGTTTATAGTCCGTCCTGTCATGACAACAAAGGAGGCCATGCAGGGAGTTTCAGCTAAAAAGAGAGCTGTCCAGTCAATCATCTGCGGCGTGCTTATCGGATTTATCTGTGGCTTCATAGGTGCGGGAGGCGGTATGATGATGCTCCTCATCCTCACATCAGTGCTTGGCTATGAGCTTAAGACTGCAGTCGGAACGAGCGTATTTATCATGGCATTTACAGCCTTTACAGGAGCTGCCTCGCACTTTGCCATCGGTGGAAAACCGGACTGGTTTGTGCTGCTTTTATGTATTGCATTTACACTCCTTTGGGCGAGAATTGCAGCGGTCTTTGCAAACAAGGCATCCGCAAAAACCTTAAACCGTGCTACAGGTATTGTGCTTGTAATACTTGGCATCGTGGTATTTGCATTTTCACTTCTGAGCTGATTTTTCTTGAATATATAACTGTAAGCCCCGGCTGCCCGACCGGCACACACAGCTTCCCCGCGTGCGAATAGCGAAGCTGCTTAGATACTGTAGAAATTATGCCATGAAACACAGAAACGCTCCTGCATGGACGCAGGGGCGAGGAGAACCGCGCCACGGACGGCGCGTTTCGACGGTTTCGTCAGGCATAGAAGCCCTTCAAGCATAATTCCGTACAGTATCTTAGTAGCGCAGCGTAGCACGCGGGGAAGCTGTGTGGCCGGTCGGGCAGCCGGGACTTGCATCATTACATAAAACAAGATAAAAATCATCATACGTATTTTGAGGGAATTGCGAAAAAATCATACCATTTTGTGCAAAACCACATATTTAATAGAAAGATTCACATAAAGATTATTGAGAATACAGTATTGTGCCCTTAGAAAAATAGTACTATACTAAATTCATCTGACGAATTCAGACTTGAGTATAAATAATAATATGATTAAAGGGTCAAAAGGCATCATAAGATAGGAGGAAATAACAAACTATGTCTTCAAAAAAAGATGCGATGAAAAAGAAATTGGAAAACATGCATTTGGGTGAAAGGATTAACTATGGCTATAGAATGGTTATTACCATGATGCTTATTTCGGGACTGCTTTCGATTGCGGTCATTGGTGTGTTGTTTTTCAATATGTTAAACTATGTAAACAAGGTAAATGCTGCCGATCAGGCGGTTAAGACATGTAGAATAAATGTAAATGCAGCGGCTAGAAATGTAAGAGAGATGGCACTTAATCCTGACAAATCAACATATGACGACTATGAGCAGGGCGCAAAAGAAAAGCTTGAAGATGTTGATGTGCAGTTAAAAACAATAAAAAAATCAGGTATCGTTCCTGAGAATCAGTATAATGAATATTCAAAGGCTCTTTCTGACTGGGCGAATATCGGATACTCAATCATGGATAAGATTAAAGCCGGACAGAAGGATGAGGCTGTTGATCAGATTATCAATGAGTGTACACCAAAGTTAAATAAAACAGTTGAGCTTGCAAAGGAAATCAACAAGCTGACTGACGAAAGAAGCCATCAGGCAGTTGTAAGGACATATGTATGTGCTGCAGTCGGACTCATAGTCATCATTATCTGTCTGATATGTGCATGGCAGTTGACAAAGAGAACAGGAAAGATCGTGCTTGATACAATCCTTGAGCCATTACATGCAATCGAGGAAGTGGCAAAGGAGCTGACAGAAGGAAATCTTCACAGCACACTTGATTACCGTTCAGAGGATGAAATCGGTAGATTGGCACACAGCATGAGAAAGTCTATCCGTATTCTCGGCTCATATGTGGATGATATAGACAGGTCGATGAAGCTCTTTGCGGACGGACATTTTGATGCACAGCCGGAAGTAGAGTGGAGAGGCGATTTTGTAGGTATTTTACATTCATTTATGGAATTTGAAAAAAGTATGGCAGTCACCATAAAGGGAATCCAGAATGTATCAAGCGAGGTTTCAAGTGCGGCAGAGCAGGTAGCTGCAAGCTCAAATGACCTTGCAGACGGTGCAACCAATCAGGCTGCGGTTGTAGAGGAACTGACAGCGACGGTTGAGGGAGTTTCAGAGCAGGTGGAGCAGAATTCAAAGAGTGCAAAGGAAATCAGTGGAAGAGTGGATGAGCTTGGAGGTGCAATTTGGGAAAGCAATGGAAAGATGCAGGAGATGGTTACATCTATGCATGAAATAAACGAAGCCTCTAAACAGATAGATCAGATTATATCAACCATTAATGAGATTGCATCACAGACCAACCTGCTTGCATTAAACGCTTCTATTGAGGCAGCAAGAGCAGGGGAGGCAGGAAAAGGCTTTGCGGTTGTGGCAAATCAGGTAAATATGCTTGCCGATCAAAGTGCACAGGCTGCAAAGGAATCAGCTGCGCTTATAGAGACATCTGTGCAGGCTGTTGAAAAAGGCATGAATATTGCAGAGCAGACAGCTTCACAGCTTGAAGAAGTAGCAGAGAACTCTAAGGTGATTACAAAAGAGGTGACTAATATAGCTGATACACTGGAGACCCAGACCAGTGAGATCAAGCAGATTAACGAAGGAATTGAGCAGATCAATGATGTTGTACAGACCAATTCAGCAACATCACAGGAGTGTGCGGCTGCGAGCCAGCAGATGAGCAGTGAATCAGAAAATCTGAGTGAAATGATAGCAAAATTCAAAATCTCAGACATTGAAGAGTAATATAATAGAAGGTGAAATTTAATGAGGGCTTTTGATGCATATAAAATACTTGACGAGCAGGAGGCAGGAAGTCTGATAGACTTAATTGCACCTTGTATGGATGATTATCTGTATATTATAGATTTAAAGAATGATACACTGAGGATATCACAGTCAGCGGTAGAGCGTTTTATGCTTCCTGATAAATTTATGAATGATGCAACAAAGCATCTTCGTACATTGGTTTATGAGAAAGACCGTAAGCTGCTCGAAAATCACAAGCGTAAAATATATGATGGAAAAGAAAAAAGGTACAACGTGCTATGTCGTTTGATGAACAGCAAAAATCTCCCGGTATGGATTAACTGCCGTGGGGAGGTCATCAATGACGAGGCGGGGAAACCACGATATATTATAGGCTGCATGAACGAGACAGGAACAAGGCAGCGAGCTGACAATATCAGTGGGCTGTTAGGTGAAAAGGAGATGGCATCATATCTCTATTCACAGCCTAAAGAGAAGCTGTCAGGTTATTTCATACAGATTGGAATTGACGATTTTGGGATAATCAATAATGTTCAGGGTCAGATATATGGCAACTACATACTTAAAAGAGTGGCCGAATGCATAGCAGAATGTCTCTCAAGCGGTCAGAGAATATATCATCTTGTTACAGATAAGTATATGCTTGTGGATATGCTTAGCAAATCGCAGGATGATGTGGTGCAGTTGTTCAAAAGGATAGGTGAAAAAATTGATGAGTTTATAGTTGATGAAAACTATAAATCAATCTTTTCGATTTCTGCCGGAGTGACAGATATATCAACACTGGCAGAGGACGCAATAGAGTGCAGGAAAAAGTCGGATTTTTCTTTAAAATGCGCAAAAAAAAGAGGCGGAGGAAGCCTTTATTTCTTCGAGGAAGAGGATTATAAAGTGTCATTGCGCAAAAATACCATCCTGAGTGCGCTTCGTAGCGCAACTGTAAATGATTTTGAAGGCTTTGAGGTATATTATCAGCCTATCTTAGATAGTGCTGATCGAATAATCGGTGCAGAGGCACTTTTACGGTTTTTCATGCATTCGGATGAGGGCGATGAAATGATTTCCCCGGTTGAGTTTATTCCTTTACTGGAGAAGAGCAGGCTCATCATTCCGGTTGGAGAGTTTGTATTGAACGAAGCAGCAAAAATGTGCCGTGAAATGCAGCAGTATATTGCGGATTTCAGGGTAAATATCAATGTATCATATATACAGATTATGCGTGGAAGTATGGCAAATAAAATTCTCTCTGCTATCCAGGCAAACAATCTGAGACCTGAATCAATCTGTATCGAAATGACAGAGAGTGGATTCATGGATATGACGCCATGTTTTTGCAGCTTCAGGAAAAAGCTTGATGAGAATAATATCCAGTTCATAATAGATGATTTTGGAACAGGCTATTCAAATCTTCGCTATATCAGTGAGATGAACCCGGACTATGTAAAGATAGATAAGGATTTTACGGCAAGGGCGATGAGCAGTGAGAAGGACTATGAGCTGTTCAGAAAGATTATAGAGATGGTTCACAGTATAAATATAAAAATCTGCATTGAGGGAATTGAGAAGGAAGAGTGGGCTTGCGCAATGAAAGAAATCCATGTAGATTATATGCAGGGATATCTGTATGGCAGACCATGCGAAAAAGGCGTGTTTTTAAACAACTATGGGATATAAGGAATATTTTCCGGGAGTTACAGACAAAAAGAATGCCAATGAAATATTTGAAAGAATATTTAAACGTACAGAAAAACTAAACATCAAGGTATTGGGCAACAGGAGGCAAATCACATGCAAAATTCCAAAGAAAAAACTCTTTCCCAAAGGATTGCAGAGAGAATTATCAAATACATACTGGAGGAAAATCTGCAGCCGGGTGACAAGCTTCCGAACGAAACCGTAATGTGTGAACGGCTGAATGTTGGAAGAAGCTCTCTGCGTGAAGCTATGCGAGCACTCGCATCACGTAATGTAATCACCATACGCCAAGGCTCCGGTTCATATGTTTCCGCCACTCCCGGGATGATTGATGATCCATTCGGCCTGACCTTTGTTGAAGATAAACAAAAGATGATTAAAGATCTGATGGAAATCAGATTTCTAATCGAACCATCCATAGCTGCCATGGCAGCTATCCGTGCAGATGAGACAGATATCAAAAACATACTTACTGCATGTGAAAATACCGAAAAGCTCCTTCTTGCAAATAAAAATCACGCTGAAAAGGATATAGCATTTCATACTGCTATTGCCTTAAGCAGCAAAAATATAGTTGTTCCAAAGCTGGTTCCTATCATCAACAGTTCAATTCCTCTGATCCGTGAGTCTGCAAAATTCACCATGCGTGATGAAACCATCGAAATTCATCGTGAAATTGCAGATGCAATTGCAGCCCACGATGCCGTCCGTGCCCACGATGCGATGTATCTGCATCTGATCTACAACCGGAAGCATATAAAATCCATAAATTAATGACTGTCCGGTTATCACCAGCCACACTGCGATGTGACCGGCAGTACCATATTTTATGGTTCTGGCGCTTGAAATAGTCGCACAGCAACCTGTTTACGTTATACATCATAAGTCATTTTGGTTGAAATGTTAAAGTGTTGCTAATGATAAAACATAAAGTTTATATATTACTACATAAGAAAGAAGGATGAAATTATGTATGAAATGAAACCAGAATATTATATCGGAATAGATATGATTGATGAAGAGCACAAGCAGTTATTTAAATATGCAGATGAGGCATATGAACTGCTGCATGATGAGTTTACACCGGATAAATATGATAAGATGGATATCATCTTGGAGAAGCTGCGCGACTACACGGTAAAGCACTTTGCTGACGAGGAGCAGTACATGGAATCAATCCATTACAAGAAGATGTTTACACAGAAGGTTCAGCATATGGAATTTGTACAAAAGCTGGATGAGTTCATTGAGCATCACAGTGATGAGGAGATAGATCAGGATGAGCAGATTATGGGAATCCTTAAATACCTCACAGACTGGCTGATAAACCATATCCTGTATGTTGACTGCCAGATACCGAAGCCACAATAAAGTACCTGAGTTTTAGCAAAGAGTAAGTACCGCAGGTCACCGCCTGCCGGGCAACGCACATACTCCCCGTAAGCGAATAGCGAAGCGGCTTAGATACTGTAGAAATTATGCCATGAAACACAGAAATGCCCAGCCATGGACGGCTGGGCAAGGCGTTATGCGCCATGGACGGCGCATAAAAGCCGGTTTCGTCAAGCATAGAAAGACTGTAAGCATAATTTCGTACAGAATCTTAGCCGCGCAGCGTAGCTTACGGGGAGTATGTGCGTTGCCCGGCAGGCGGTGACCTGCGGTCCGTAATTTTATAGAAAAATATAGCGTAATCAGCATATATTTGGTATAATTTGGATATGAAAAATAAGCGAAGATTTGCAATGGTCTCAGTTTCAGTAATCGTAGTAGCATTGATTCTCGAGGCGGGAATTTTGAAATATGTAAATGATGCAAATGCATATAGGCTATCAAAGGTGCTTCTGGATCGTGTTGTCACTGTGCTCAATAAAAATGACCAGAGTGAGGAGGAACTTATAGAATCGTTAAAGGACGATTATATAGTCAGGGCAAAGGCAGTGTCATATATCGTAGATGCAAAGCCACAGGTAGAAAATGATGTGGAGGAATTGCAAAAGATAGCAAAGCTGATGTCGGTAGATGAGATACATCTGTTTGATGAAACAGGTTGTATAACCAGCGGCAGCGTGCCAAAATACTTTGGCTACAGCTTTGATTCGGGGACTCAGATGTCATATTTTAAACCAATGCTCACCGATAAGAGCCTTACGATGTGTCAGGATGTCACACCGAATACATCAGAGGGAAAGGCAATGATGTATGCCATTACCTGGAATGAGGCTGGTACAATGATGGTACAGGTGGGTTTGAAGCCGCAAAGGCTCTTAGATGAATTGAAGCAGAATGAAATATCTACAGTGGTTTCTGACATGCCTGTGTACAAGGGCATGGAAATATATGTGGCAGATGCAGATACAGGACTGGTTAAGGGGGCCACAGATTGTGACAAAATAGGAAAAAACTTCCACGATTTAGGCATTCCAACAGATATTAAGGAAAGCGATAAGCCAACAGTAAGGCAGATTAGCGTAAATGATTCAGGCTGCAGATGTGTAATCAGGAGAGGTGACAAATATATAGTGGCTGTCACCATTGACAAATCCTTTTATATGACGAACAGCGTAGTAGCACTGCTTGTAGTTGGCATATATCTTATACTCGCATCGTGCTGTATTATGTATATGTTTTCGAAGATTATGAAGGAAAAATATGAGAAAGAAAAGCTGCTGTATATATCGAATACTGATGCACTTACAGGGTGCCTGAACAGACATGCCTATGAGACAGATATCAATAAGCTTGATTTGAAAAAAGAGTGGATATATATATCACTTGATTTAAACAGCTTAAAGCATGTAAACGATACATATGGACATGCTGCAGGTGATGAGATGATTTGCGCAGCCGCAACATGCATGATGGCAAGCTTTGGTGAGTTTGGCAGGGTGTACAGAATAGGCGGAGATGAGTTTGCTGTGATAATTACACAAAAGCCGGATGAGCTTGATGCTATGACAAAGCATTTCGACAGCAGTGTAGCTGAATGGAGAGGAAAAATCGTCGATTCCATGACCATCTCATACGGATGTGTAAGAAGTCTGGAGGAAGACTGGGAGTTTGTACACGATATTGCGAAGGAAGCAGACAGGAGAATGTATGCAAGCAAGGCACGCTATTACAGTGACAGTGACATAGACAGGAGAAAGTAAATTAAAATAAAGATTCCATCATTCCGGATATGGTATTGATGGAATCTTTCAGGTGGGAAAATAAATAATTAGTGGAACAGCTCTACAATAAATACCGCCACACAGGAAGCCACGGCGACGGTTGTAAGCCCCTTGCCCTTTAATGCAAATATCACTGCCGCGATAAGTCCTGCTGCTGCACCAACCCACCAGTTAGTAGCATAAAACACTGCCGGAATAGTCATGGCGGTTAAAACTGCATACGGAATATAGTATAGAAAAGATCGCACGAAGCTATTGCTGATCTTTTCTTTTATTGCGATAAAAGGAATAACGCGGATCAGATATGTGGAGCCCGCGAGTATGAGTAAATATATAAAAAATACACTGTTTTTCATTATGTAAAATCTCCTTATACGCTTATTATCAAATATTTAATAAATCATTCCTTATCAGTATCATCTGCAACCGGAAACAGCAGCGAACCGATAACTGCAGCCACAATGGCTACAACAGTGATGGTGATACCGCTTGAAATCCTTGACAAAAACGGTACGTAGTAAAACATGCAGCTAAGCACGAGTGCAAGCAGCACAACAAACACGACCGCACGCGATTTCTTCATCTCAGGAACCACGATAGCCACAAACATGCCATAAATAGCAAGACTCAGCGCACTCATAAGCCTATCCGGCAGAATGCTTCCCAGTATAGCACCTATCAGCGTACCGACAGCCCAGCCGATGTATGGAAGAGTTGAAAGTCCTGCAAAAAAGCTTCTACTCACAGAATCCTCCTGGCTTGCCACGGCAAAAATTTCATCAGTCATCATAAAGCCGAGTATCCATCTGGAAATTCCGCTAAATCTGGAATCCGCCTTCTGACCAACCGAAATCGACATAAAGGAATATCTTATATTAATAGTAATCTGCGAAATAAGCATCTGGAAATACTGTCCCGGATGCATCATAATTCCAATGCCTGCAAACTGTCCGGCAGATGTGACAGTGGTCATCGAAATGAGCACAGCCTGCCACCAGGATAGTCCATATGACACCGCCATAATTCCAAAAGTAAATGAAACTGACAGATATCCCAGCGCAATCGGGATTCCTGCTGTCAGTCCTCGTTTATAGTTTTCCATTCTAAATTCTCCTTAGCATAATACAACAACATGTTATTCTAGCACAAATTTCATGAAAATGCACTTTCAAATTGTTTGTACCACTTTGCAATCTTGCAGCTGCGAACCCTGTAACTGCATAAAGACAAGAATGTTTTCTGCGTAAAGTAACTTATTGCTATATTACATCTGTATGAATAAAGAAAATATATTGACAAAAATGTGCAAATTCAATAAAATTATTAACCATAAGGGCACACTTATGGAAACGTAAGGTCGCAAAGCCAGAGTCTAAAACAGTTACATGTAGTAATGACAGTTCGGCTGCAACAACCGGTGAATACCGGTTGCTGCAGCCTTTTTGTATGTATGAAAAGTTTATTGAAGTATGAGGTGAAAAGATATGAATGGTGACAGGCTTATGTATTTTCAGCATACAGATATCAGCAGGGTTGTGTTTGAAGGGTATGTAGATGATGATGAGATAATGATGTGTGACAACATCGTTAATGCCATGGAGAAAACAGAAATAGAGCGCGCAGATGTAAGAAAACTCAAAAGAAGCATGGTGAACTGATATGGCAAAAATAGACCTGATAATAAATGAAAATGACAGAAAACAGGGAGATTATATTAAAAATGGTATTGGACTATCAGATACAGCTGTGATACCATAAAACTAGGAGATGAAAATGGAAGGGTTTCAGATAAATTATACGGATCTCAGCGATCTGTTCTGGGAATATAAGCGAAAAATTGAAAATCTAATTGAAAATATTGATAACTGCATAGAAAAAATCAATATGTTTACGGAAAATGCAGTATTTACAGGAAAAACCGGAGACGCAGTAAAGAGTTATCTTGGTGAAGCACATATAACAATCCTGTCAGGCATTAAAGTAACTGCACAGACACTGCTTGACAATATGGCAGCATACAAGGATGGATACCGTGCCATTGATAGCTCGACGAACTTCAAACTGGATGAAGAAGCAATACAGGAATTCAGGAAAAAACTGGCATCAAACTATGAGGATACTGATGAGTATACGGGCAAAATAAGAAGTGCACTTTCAGAAGTATCGGACATATCTGATGTGGGCATGCCGGACAGTAACGGAGTATTTGATATCCATGAGCAGATGGACAGCGACCTTATAAAGCTTGTCTCAAATGTAAACAGCTACGAGAGGGAAAATGTGGTACGGCTTGAAAATTCAGTAGAGCTGCTTCTGGAAAATCTGCAGTCATGTCTTTCAAAAATAGGCCTTAGCCAGTGTGCGATTGAGAGCTATGAAACAGGCAGTTTTATCACAGGTAAAGATGCAGGTACCTTGAACACGGGCATTAAAATATTTGGAGACCTGCATGAGAAGAATAAAGAAGCATACGATGAAATCTATGAGACAGAACAGAAGATAAAGGATGAAGCCGAAAAGAGAAAGACACAGGGAATCTGGAGGACGGTTGGAGGAGCAGTACTAATTGCGACGGGTGCAGCATGCATAGTGCTGACAGGAGGTGCTGCAATACCAATAGTAGCTGACGTTGCAGTAGCAGTAGGAAGCGGAACAGCAGTATTCGGAGCTGCAGATGCCATAGAGGGCACTCAGGATATTTATTATGGAAGCACAGGTGACATTGACAGCACGGCAGTAAACGGCATAAAGGATGACCTGTTTCAGGGAAACGAGGATGCATATTATCTGACAGAAAATGCCTTTGCATTTGCGGCATCCGCAATGATTCCAATCGGCCGGGCATCTACAGCGGGAAATCTGACATTCAAAAGAACAGCAACAATAGTCGCCAAAGAAGGCATCTCAATGGGAGCCGGAGCCGGTGCGCAGAAGATAACCACAGATGTGACAGGAAATGATACAGCAGGAATGGTTGCCGGTATGGTTGCGAGTGGAATGACAGCAAAAGGGCTGAATGGAATTGAAGCAGAGGCGAACAAGCTGGCGAAAGCCCCAAAAGGGATTGATGGAGTAACCGAGGGAGCTGGAAATTTAGTGGAAGATGTGGGGAAAGCCGGAAAAGGGCTAGAGGGAGCAGCCAAGGGAGCCGAGAGTGCAGCGGAAGATGCTGGGAAGGTTGTTGAGACCAGCTATGGGAAGTCAAGGGAAATAATTCAATGTAGTGATATTAATTCAAAAGAAGTAGCTAAGGTAGAAGAAAAAGTGCCCGTTAGCGACGCCGTAATGAAAAGTTTAGAGGGTAGTGGATTGACTTCTGATAGAATTAAAGAAATTCGTGATTTGCCAAAGCCAGATTATTCAAAAGGGGAATTTGTAAATCGTGATGTGAACAAGCCTGACCCTAAAACATATTTAAATCCAGACTACTATCAGAAACATTTAGAACCGTTTGAAAAAACTGGTTGCTATAGAATTCAAAGAACCGATCCAATGTTACCAGATGATCAATATGGTGGTGTTTTGGGACATAATAGTGGCTTGTTTGTTACCTCTGGAGAAGACATGATGAAGGTCTTAAAAGAGGCAGATGGTGATGTTTCAAAATTGGAAAAAATATTTGGAATGGATGAAGGTGATTGGGGTAAAAACCCTGTAATCATACGGGTTGATGATCCGCAACATTTAAGAATTCCAGATGGTAATGAAATGGGAGCTTGGACAAAATACTACATTCCTGGTGGATTTACTTCTGGAAATCAAGCAGAAGCTGTTATTGATTCAGTCCCTAGAGGAGAATATCAGGTGATGAAGTTTAATAATCCAGAGTTAATGAATTGGATGAAAAAAGGAATAGGTGAGTGATATGGAGATATTAAAGAGAGACCAAGGTATAATTGTTCTTAATCAATATGGAAAGTCATATATACGCTTTATGGCTGGTGGTATATCAGATAAATTGTATCAGATTGAGATTTCTCAAGAAGAACTAGATTTAGTTATGAATTCTTCAGTAAATGGTGAGTTAATAGTAAATAGGCATATGAATTTGGAGCCAAGCTTACCAGATGGGCTAGAAGATAGAGTTATAATTGATTATTTATCTTTTTCGACCGATTACTCTGATAGAAGAAAGCAGGCTATATTGGATAAGCTTCACAAATATGGGGATATCTTCAATGAATTTTATTATTATGTTTTAAGAGAATCATTCGAAGATGGAGTTGTAGAATCTGGATATTATGCAAGTAAGCTAGTAGAAGATTTTTCTTTGAGTCCGTTGGGCGCGTACAACTATCTTATTTATTTGAGAGAAAATCCACAAAATGCTCTTGCAGATTTAAAAGCAGGATTACCAAGAAAGTAGGTGTGTAGATGAGCGGACCCAAGGTTGATTACGCTAAATTGCGCGAACAAGAGATGGCTAGTCTTGCAGAGGCAAGAGGGCGTCGTCTCAAGGTGGCGGATAAAATTCAAAAAATGATTAATCAGATTGATTCATGCTTAGGGGGAGATGTGGATTTGATGTTGCAAGATCCCCAGATTGGACCAAGTTGTAAAAAAATACAAGAACTTCAGGCACAGTATAAAAAAGAATTGCAAGCTCTTTATAATACCGTAAAGCATGGAACAGAGTTGTTAGATGTTGACGCTATATTGCATGGAGGAGAGGTTTTATTAAGAAGATTTGGCGAAAATACTCAGGAAGAGTTACAGATTATTAATAAGCTTGTAGCTACAAGTCAACAGTATCAACGATTGCAAGAAGAAAGAGAAATTCTGGCTCAAACAAAGCGAAAGAAAATAGTTAGAATTTCTAATGATAAAGGCGTTGATATTGCTGTTAGCGATGCAGATATTCAGGAGCAAATATCTGTATTTGATGATGAAATAAAAGAATTTATGACTAGTCCTATGACAAGCAAACATAAGAATTCAATTTTATTGATAAACCAAGATTTGCATGAATTAGAGGTCAGTGATTTAGATAATGATCGTAAGAGTAAAAGAATTCAAAGGTTATGGCTTGCTGTATTATTTGGATGATGAAGATGAAGTATATAGTGATGAATTTAGGGTTCTAGTATCTAAGAAAGGTAAGTGTGGATGGAAAAGAGATGAAAATTTTAGTCCATGTAGCATTATGATAGAGGAGTTTGATTAATCTTTACACATGCAAACTAAGCCTCCCCACGGGCAGGCTTAAATCCTAGTCTCACTACCAGACATTTAACAGAACTTCTTAGGTTCATAAGGTTTACTATCCCGTAACACGGCATAAATTACGGTGGTAAGCTTTCTTGCAACGGCTCCTGTGGCAGTTAAGTGATGTTTACCTTGGTCACGTTTCTTTTTGTAATATGCATTCAACGGGCTATTGTGAAAAGAGCAGGTGGTAGCCGCAAGAAAAATGGCATGTCTTAAGTAAGGTGAACCACGTTTTGACATATGGTTATGTGTGCTGTTAAATTCACCCGACTGACGTACAGTTGGATCAATGCCAGCAAAGGCAACTAATGCAGAGGAATTTTTAAATCTGCTTATATCACCGATTTCAGCAAGAATAGTAGCAGCACCAATTATGCCTATTCCCGGGATTGTATGTAAGTAACAATCAAACTGCTCATAGTATTTCATGATTTCAATATCAAGAGCTTCAATCTGCTTATCAAGAAAATTCATCCGATCAATGAGCTGTTTTAACTGGAAAGAGAAAGCATCCTGTGCTATCTTAATACCAAAGGTATCAGCTGCAGCTTCCCGGATAGAAATCGCTTTTTTCATGGTAAGCTTATTGTGGCTCTTATCTTTTATGATTTCAAAGAGCTCATCTATTGGTGCATTCTCAATGTTCTCAGGGGTGAGGTATTTTTCAAGAATGCCCATGGATGTGCTCAGCCAAAGAGAAGAAAACTGTTTTTCATACTCTGGGAAGATCTGCTCCATAATCGTGCTGATGCGGAGTTTTATTTCGGTTCTGGAAGAAATCACAGAATCACGGTAACGACATAACTGCCGCATAGCAAGAATGTTTTCGTCTGCCATAGAAGTGGTGGTAAACTGACCGAATCGTATCACTTCTGCAATCAGAAAAGAATCGATGGAATCGTTTTTTGTCTGCCGGATATACATCTTTCTGAGGGAATCAGACTGGATAGGATTGATTACATAGATGGTATATCCTTTTGCTTTTAGAAATGAATAAATGGGATACCAGTAATGACCTGTAGCTTCCATGCCAAATACACAAGGGGAATTACCGATGTTTTTGAAGATAAAGCGCATAAGAGAATCTGCACCTTTGTGTGTAGTTGCAAAGCGAAGAGAACGGCCGATTTGTTTGCCTTCAGGTGAAACAATGGATGCTTCATGATGATTTTTGCCAATATCAATGCCTACGATGTACATAATTGAAATCCTTTCTAATGTGAATTGTAAGTAGATAGAATCCTCACTTCAATGCGGGTTACAATCTGGTTAGATATACGAAGTACAGCACATATGCTGCCAACATCCAGCTAATACGCAAAATCCTGCAAAGCAGAGGGAGCAGTCTCAATGAACGAAGTCACAAGTGCTTCAAGAGTGGTGACGCACACCTCTATCTATTACAGGATAATTGTGAAATAGGAATAAAAGAAAAGCAATAGATAGAAAAAGACTGCTTTGATTCCTATGTGTTTAGCATACCAGAGTGGTAGTAAGACAATTGATGATATAATTGACGGCTTGCCAGAAACTACTAACGGAAAAGGCGTTGCTAGGAACTTTGAATCAACAGGTGATTTTGAACAGACAATTAGGGATTTTGATGCCCTAAATCCTATCGACGTTAAAGAAATTCAAACAAAATATGGATCAGGAAAAGTCGGTAAGTTGAGTGATGGAACAACAGTTGTTGCTCGTCCAGGTAGTACAACAGGAGGAGCGACTCTTGAAATAAGGGTGTCCAATAGGAAAGTGTACAAAATTCGATATTAGGAGAGATAAAAGATATGGAAAAATGGAAAGAAGTATTTGGTGGTATAATTCCAAAAGCAGTTTACCAAGTGCAACTAATAAATGGTGAGAAACAAGGACTAACTATAAAACTGTCAAGTAGTCAAACATGCGTAATGATTAATTTCGGTATGGTTCAAGCAGTACGTATGCTAGATGAAGGAATTGTGCAAAGTAACCTTTATTCTGAAAATGAAATACGGAAATATAAGGATAATGATTTTCGGAATATAATTTATGAAGTACAAGATGGTGAATTTTCAGAACAAATAAATCAAATTTCTGATGGTTATGGAGAGGCTTTAAATTTAAAACATTATGTAGTGATTACTCAGAATTACAATATTGATATTGTAACCGAATGGGAACCAACAATAGAAATTTCAAAGATGTAATAATTCTGGACATTTCTCTTAAATGTTAGATATGGGAGAATTGAATGACCACGCCACTGGGAGATATAGAAATATGCATAGATGGAAAAACAATTAAATATACAGCACAGAACATGGGCGTGATGGATAGGCTTTGTCTCGATGTAGATGGAAGATTTTGTATAAAAGTCGAATTTGTACCGGATGGCGAAAGACATACGATATCATGCATAATAAAAAGTCATATTCCATCTGACAAGGATGGAGTAGAATCTGGAGAACAGCTTGCGTTGAAGTCTTTTTATAAAGGGCACAGCAAGCTGTTCGATTCAGTCTTTATGAGTGGCTGATCGGAAGGAATAAAAGCACAGCGGTCAATATAGGATCCAATTACATATTTTTTAGTTTTTCCTGCAATTCTTCTATTTGTGATTCTATAGTCGCCAAAGAAGGCATCTCAATGGGAGCCGGAGCCGGTGCGCAGAAGATAACCACAGATGTGACAGGAAATGATACAGCAGGAATGGTTGCCGGTATGGTTGCGAGTGGAATGACAGCAAAAGGGCTGAATGGAATTGAAGCAGAGGCGAACAAGCTGGCGAAAGCCCCAAAAGGGATTGATGGAGTAACCGAGGGAACCGGAAATGTAGCGGAAGATGTTGGGAAGGTTGTTGAGACCAGAGTGGTAGAACAACTGTTATATATGGGTCAGATGATATAGCTAATTATCAATATAATATGATTGAAAATCCAGGACCGTTAGCAGAAATGCCAAATCAACCTGCAAAGAATTTCTATGGTGGCAGATACAATATGGAAGTATTACAGGAAGATAGAATAATGTATTGAGCAGGTAATGCTCAAAATCCGTATGGAAGATGGTTTACGAGTGAGCCAAGCTCTTATATAGATAATGTATATGCGATTAAAATACCAAAGGGTACTACTATTTATACAGGACCAGTCGGACCGCAAGGTGGAGTATATGTGGGAGGATGTAATGTTATGCAAACCTATATAGATGCACCATGGACTTTTGAAGTTGTAGGAAAAACACCGTTACAATAGATTGGAGATAGAAGAATGATAAGAAATGAAGCGCTTTTGCAGTTGCGAGAGGCGTATATAGAGATTGGCAAAATGGTACAAAAATATGGATATGGACAATATAACGGGATATTAAGAATTCTTATGGGACAAGTTAATTGTATTGACTCGGATGAGAGCGATGGTGAAAAAATGAAATATCTGATAGAAAGCTATAGTAAACTGTTTGCTTCGAGAGGCGGGTTAAGCGATTTCATTATTTATGATGCAGATGTTCAATTAAGAAATCAGTTGAATGAGAAATATAATGACGAAGTAAAAAGGGCTTGGAACATTACGAAAGACTATATTTAATAATGTTCCATCGTATTGGATGCAGCCGGAAGCATACAGAATGATTACCAGTATGATGCGTTTGGTCAAAGGATTGCAGGACAGGAAAACATCCCGAATCGTCTAAGGTATAATGCACAGATTGAGGATGACCTGACTGGACTTTACTATCTGCGTGCACGTTATTACAATACGGGTATCGGACGGTTCACGCAGGAAGATGTGATCTATAATGATGGACTGAATCTGTATGCTCACTGTAGCAGTAATCCGGTGATGTATGAGGATCCGAGTGGCTATTCTGCAAATGTAACAGAGTCTGTAGGTGAAGAAAAATGAAATATAGAATAGAAGAATATAAACAAAAATAGAGGAATGGTAAAATGAAGGTTGTAGTAGCAATTGATTCATTTAAAGGAAGCATGACAAGCATGCAGGCCGGGATGGCCTGTAAAGAAGGCATATTGGCGGCAATACCGAAAGCAGATGTGGTGGTCAGACCACTTGCAGATGGCGGCGAGGGAACTGTAACCGCTTTGGTAGAGGGCATGAATGGCACATATGAACATGTTGATGTAACAGGACCGATGGGACAAAAGGTGCACGCGACATATGGAGTACTTGAGGATGATACGGCTGTTATGGAAATGGCAGAAGCGTCGGGAATCACACTTGTTGAAGGTAAACCTGATCCGTGGAAAGCAACCTCATTGGGTGTGGGAGAGATGATATTGGATGCTGTTCACAAGGGCTGTCGGAATTTCATAATCGGAATAGGCGGAAGCGCAACCACTGAGGGTGGCATAGGAATGCTGACGGCGCTCGGCTATGAGTTTTATGATGAGGATGACAATATTCTTCCACCGGTATTTGGCTCGCTTGCAAGGGTAAAAAAGATCAAGGCTGACAAGGTTCCTGCAGAATTAAAGCAGTGTCATTTCAAAATAGCATGTGATGTTACTAATCCACTGTGCACAGAGCAGGGCTGCGTATACATTTTTGGAAAGCAAAAGGGCGTACAGGAGCATGAAAAGGCACAGATGGATAAAATGATGAGACAGTATGCAGACTGTGTTGAGGAGTATGCGGGAAAAAGATTTAGCGAGACACCGGGAGCAGGCGCTGCGGGAGGTCTTGGCTTTGCGTTTCTTTTTGGACTTGAGAACGTGGAGCTTAAATCCGGCATAGATATAGTGCTAAACGCAATACAGCTTGACAAGGAACTGAAAAATGCCGATATCGTAGTGACCGGAGAGGGCAGGCTTGATGGACAGAGCGCCATGGGAAAGGTGCCTGTCGGAGTGGCAAAAGCAGGCAGAAAAAACGGCTGTAAAGTAATCGCACTAGCAGGGAGTGTCACTGACGATGCAGTGGCATGTAATAAAGAAGGCATAGATGCGTTTTTCCCTATTATAAGAGGGGCAACAACGCTTAATGAGGCTATGGATATCAAAAATGCTCAAAAAAATATGAAAAACACTGCAGAACAAGTTTTCAGGCTTATTGACATCAGCTCGCTTATGGAATAATATATGTTAGTAAAATTGTGCGTGGTGCAGGGGCCGGATGAGATATAAAAGCCCCGTATATCATAGAATATTTAAATAAAAAAGGAGAAAAGCAATGGCTAAGGAGAAAAAATTAGTAGAGGCCATCACTTCCATGGAGGAAGATTTCACACAATGGTATACAGACGTTGTGAAGAAAGCAGAGTTGATGGATTATTCATCTGTAAAGGGATGTATGATCTTTAAGCCCAATGGTTATGCCATCTGGGAGAATATACAGAAAAATCTCGATGCAATGTTTAAAGAGACAGGTGTAGAGAATGTATACATGCCAATGTTCATTCCGGAGAGCCTGCTCCAGAAAGAAAAGGATCATGTTGAGGGCTTTGCACCTGAGGTTGCATGGGTCACACAGGGCGGACTTGAGACACTTCAGGAGAGACTTGCAGTAAGACCTACATCAGAGACACTTTTCTGCGAGCTTTTCAGCAAAACAGTACAGTCACACAGAGACCTTCCAAAGGTATATAACCAGTGGTGCTCAGTAGTGCGTTGGGAGAAGACAACACGTCCATTCCTCCGCTCATCAGAGTTCTTATGGCAGGAGGGACATACTGTTCATGCAACAGCCGAGGAGGCAGAGGCACGTACAGTACAGATGTTAAACATCTATGCGGATTTCTGTGAGAAGTACCTTGCAATCCCTATGGTAAAGGGAAGAAAGACAGACAAGGAGAAGTTCGCCGGAGCAGAGGCTACATATACAATAGAGGCTCTCATGCATGACGGAAAAGCACTCCAGTCAGGAACCTCACACAACTTTGGTGACGGCTTCCCTAAGGCCTTCGGCATCCAGTACACAGACAAGGACAATAAATTACAGTACTGTCATGAGACATCATGGGGCGTTTCAACACGTCTTATCGGAGCTATCATCATGGTTCACGGAGATGACTCAGGACTCGTGCTTCCACCAAAGATTGCACCAACACAGGTTATGGTCATTCCAATCCAGCAGCAGAAGGACGGCGTCCTTGACAAGGCATATGACCTAAAGGACAAGCTCTCAAAGGATTTCCGCGTGAAAATCGATGCAACCGACAAGACACCTGGCTGGAAGTTCGCAGCACAGGAGGTTCAGGGAATCTCAACACGTATCGAGATTGGACCAAAGGATATCGAGAAAAACCAGTGCGTTATCGTCCGCCGAGACACAAGAGAGAAAATCGTTGTCTCACTCGATGAGGTAAATGAGAAGCTCGCAGAGGTACTTGAGACAATGCAGAATGACATGCTCGAGAAGGCAAAGGCATTCCTTGCAAGCCATATAAACGATGCACACGACTACAATGAGTTCAAGGCAATCGCAGAGACAAAGCCGGGCTTTATCCGTGCTATGTGGTGTGGAGACGAGGCCTGTGAGAACAAAATCAAAGAGGACACAACAGTTACAAGCCGTTGTATGCCATTTGGTGACCAGGAGCAGATTTCCGACGTATGCGTATGCTGTGGAAAGCCGGCGCATAAGCTCGTATACTGGGGTAAGGCATATTAAAAGGAGAAAATACAGATGCGCATAGATTTACCGCAGAATGTCAACTTCATAATAGACACGCTCTACGAGCATGGCTTTGAGGCATATGCGGTAGGTGGATGCGTGCGTGACAGTCTCCTTGGCAGGACACCACAGGACTGGGATATCACCACATCTGCAAAGCCTGCGCAGGTCAAAGTGATATTTGATCATACGATAGACACAGGTATCCAGCATGGCACAGTCACGGTCATGCTGGAGCATGTGGGCTATGAGGTCACCACCTACAGGATAGACGGAGAGTACGAGGATGCACGCCATCCAAAGGAGGTCACCTTTACCTCCAATCTGAAGCTTGACTTAGAGAGGCGAGACTTCACAATCAATGCTATGGCGTATAATCACAGGGCAGGGCTTGTCGATGAATTTGACGGCATAGGAGATTTAAAAGCACATGTGATCAGATGTGTGGGCTATGCGCACGACAGGTTCAGTGAGGATGCACTCAGGATGTTTCGTGCGGTGCGATTTGCAGCCCAGCTTGGCTTTGATATAGAGGCACAGACTAAAGCAGCCATAAAAGAGCTTGCCCCTGCCATGTCAAAGGTCAGCGCAGAGCGAATCCAGGTGGAGCTTGTGAAGCTTCTGACATCAGACCATCCGCAGATGATGAGAGATTTGTATGAGCTTGGACTCACAGCTGTATTCATGCCGGAGTTTGATGTGATGATGCAGACACCTCAGCACAATAAGCACCATATGTACAGTGTCGGCGAGCATACGCTTCATACCTTGGGGCATGTGCGAGCGGACAAAATCCTAAGGCTTACCATGCTGCTTCATGATGTGGCAAAGCCTGTGTGCATTACGACAGACGAGGAAGGCCAGAATCATTTCAAGAAGCATCCTGTTGTGGGAGCTGATATGACAAGAAAGATACTCAGGCGCCTTAAGTTTGATAACAGGACTACAGACTGTTGCTGTAAGCTCGTAAAAGAGCATGATGACCGTCCGGCCATCACAGAGCGCAATGTAAGGCGAGCCATGAGCCGCATAGGGACAGAGCTTTTTCCGCTGTTGTTTGAGGTGAAAAGAGCCGATACACTCGGACAGAGCATGTATAAGCGCGCAGAAAAGCTTGAATACATCGCAGAATATGAGCGTGTATACAGGAAAATCCTCGCAGACCACCAGTGTGTATCAAAAAAGGAAATGAAAATAAATGGCAGCGACCTGATTAAAATGGGAGTAGAGCCGGGACCGAAGCTTGGCGATATCCTGGACAGGCTTTATGAGCAGGTGCTTGATGACCCATCGCTCAATGAAGCACAAAAACTTAAAGAGCTTGCGAATAAAATAATAACCTCTCTCATATGATTAAAAAGCATCTGAATAGTTATGATGCATTAATTATATGAGGGGGGATTTTTTTGTATAATCAGCCGGAAGTGGCTTTGGAAAAATATGAGCTTACAGTAAGCAGGATAATAAAGGGCAGAGGAGCATATATATGTGACACAGGCATCGGGCAGAAGCTGCTCGTGCCGTACAGAGGGCATGAGCAAAGGGCATGCACCCTGCGGGATACGCTGGCATTTATCCAGAGAAACGGTATGGATGTGGAGCAGATATCACAGACAAAGGAGCAGTGTATCATATCGCGAGATAACTGTGAGGACGCATACATATTGAAGGATTACAGAGCAGGCAGAGAGTGCAGCACGGACAGCATAGATGATATGCGTGGCGGCAGCAGGGCATTAGCGCAGCTGCACAATATATTGGAAAAGTATCCGCTGCCTTCGGATATCGAGGTAGAAAGCCTGTACGAAAAAGCTCAGCGCAAATGTGCGCAGATAGTAAAGCTTAAAAACTACATACTGCGTCGCAGCAAGACAAATGCTTTTGAGCATCTGTTTTATGAATGCTATGAGAGATTCTTAGAGCAGGGACAGAAATCGGCGGAAATATTGTGTGAGCTGGAAAATAGTAAAACGTCGGTTCCGATATACTGTCACGGAGCCTTCAACCAGCACAATGTCGTGTATACACAGTCCGGAAGATGGCTCCCTGTCAATTTCGAGACCATGCATCCGGGATATCCGGAAACTGATCTTGCGGAGTACATGCGCAAGATGCTCGAAAAAAATCACTGGGATACAGCGGTTGCAGATGCAATTCTTGACAGCTATTGCAGCGTAAGAAGTCTTGATGATACATCAATGAGACTGCTTCAAGCACTGCTTTTGTTTCCTGAAAAATTTTGTAAGCTCTGCAATCACTATAGCAACTCGCGCAAGTCATGGGTATGCGACCGCGATGTGGATAAGCTTGCACAGCTCATACAGCTAAGTGGGGAGCGCGAGGAGTATCTGCATGCCCTGCAAGCCATAGTGTAAGCAGTAATGCATATATATAGTGAATTTAATTGAAAAGTAAATGACTATACGATATATTATTATTGTAGAAAAACGTTTAAAGCCAGCTATTAAAGGAAATACAGATGAAGAAATTTAAAAGATTATTTTGCATAGTATGCATGCTTGTGCTGTTACTTGCAGCATGTGGAAAACAGGACACGGATGATGGTGTAAAAAAATTCTATAACAGCATGAATGATACGACGGAGGCCGTGGGAGAAAGCACGCAGTCCGGTTTGAAAGCTGCTGCGGAGGAAAACGGAAAGTCCGTTAAGAAAAGTTCAGATATTCTCATAGTATCGGACATAAACAGTGCCAATGAGACAATCAGGGTATACAATTACTCGACAGGAGTGCAGTATCAGTATTACTATGGGCTGACCACCGGCTTTTTCGACAAATATGGCAATCACATGTCAGTTTCAGACATACATCAGGGTGATGTGGTTGACATATCAGGGGCGGATTCAGACGGCAAGGCAAAGCGGATACAAAAATCCGATAAGGTGTGGACAAACGACGCAGTGACCAATTTTTCTGTGGATAAGAATAAGAGCGTGCTTGAAATCGGAAATAGCAGCTACAGGCTGGGTGAGCGCACCATGATATTTTCAGGCTCGGATGTCATAGATACTGACAGCCTCACGGCGCAGGATAAGCTGGCTGTTGTCGGGATTGACAAGGATATAGTGTCGATTTCTGTCACGACAGGGCACGGCACACTGCAGCTTAGCAATACATCGCTGTTTGAGGGCAGCTTTTTGCAGCTCGGAGACAGGATATTTGCAGAAATCACTAAGGATATGTCGCTTGATGTGCCGGAGGGCAGCTATACGCTCGCTGTGGCCAACAACGGCTGGGGAGGCAGCACGGATATTGAGATAAAAAGAGGCGAGACTACAAAGGTAAATTTAAATGATTTAAAGGGTGAGGGCCCTAAAAAGAGCAGCATCCTTTTCGAGGTTGACGTGCAGGGAGCAAAAATATATGTCGATGGCAGTGAAATCGACTATACGAGCCCGGTTGAGATAACATACGGAAAACACACGCTTAAGGTAACAGCCGATGGCTATGACACCTGGACGAGGACGCTTTACGTGAACTCAAAGGAGGCCACCATACAGATTACGATAAATGACGATACGGACAGCTCTGCAAACGATTCATCAGGTACCAAAACTAACAGCACCGGCAGTTCACAAGCCACCGCACAGACACCTTCCGAGACAGCCTCAGAGAGGGCTGATGAGAAGGACAATCAAAGTACATCTCAGGGCAGCACCACCGGCAGCTCGCAGAGTACAAATTCATCACGGGGAACCAACAATAAATCCTCTGACAGTTCCAAAAATAGTCTGACAAATAAGGATATATCAGATTATCTTTCAACATTAACCTCTTTATTAAGTTCAAAGTAAGGTTTTAAGAATGGTAAAAGTACATAAAAGCCTAGGAAATAGCGCATTTTCCTTGACAAACCCCATAAAAACAAGTATATATATTCTTGTAGGTAATTTGGGAATACAGCTCGAATTATATAAATTATGAAAATCCAGAGGAGGAATTTTATCATGAACAAAGCAGATTTAGTTGCAGCTATGGCAGAGAAGGCCGGAGTATCAAAGAAGGACGCAGAGGCATCTTTAAAGGCATTCACAGATGTTGTTGCAGAGGAGTTAAAGAAAGGTGAGAAGATCCAGTTAGTTGGATTCGGTACTTTCGAGGTATCTGAGAGAGCAGCAAGAACAGGAAGAAATCCACAGACTGGCGCTGAGATGACAATTGCAGCATCTAAGGCTCCTAAGTTCAAGGCTGGAAAGGCTTTAAAAGATTCTCTTAACTAATAAGTTAGACTATCACGGAGTAGAAGAATGGGTGAAGCCTTTAAGGCTCCGCCCATTTTTGGCTATATCCACTAAAATCAGGGTAATGGTTATGAATTGATTTATTATAGGTAAGACACAGAGGTAACAATGAGATTAGACAAATTTTTGAAGGTATCGCGTCTGATAAAGAGACGTACAGTGGCAAATGAGGCATGTGACGCAGGCCGTGTCACAGTAAACGGCAGACCGGCAAAGGCATCTGTAAATGTCAAGGTCGGAGACATAATAGAGATAGCATTTGGACAAAAGACAGTCAAGGTTAAGGTGTTAAATCTCCTTGACACAACAAAGAAGGAAGAAGCAAAAGAACTTTTTGAGTATATATAGGTTATATTTTCATAAATCCCGGCATATATTTACATATGTGATTCCACAGATGGCATGTATATGTGCGGCTGTCTATGGAGCATATTAAAAATTATGTGAGGGACAGGAAATGGAAGAAATATCAGGCACAAAGAGTCATAAGCTTATCTTGAATAATCGCAGAACAGGCAGCTTTACAGGCGTTTTGGATGTGCTCTCCTTTGATGTGGGAGAGATACTTTTGGAGACGGAGCTGGGCATGCTTGACCTAAAGGGCAAGGATCTTCACGTAAACAGGCTAAACCTTGAGAAGGGAGAAGCCGATATAGAAGGTGAGATAGACATGATTACGTATTCGAAGGTACCGGAGGTGACCGGAAAGAAAGATAAAATGTTTGGCAGGATATTCAGATAAGCACCTAAGGAGGAATAATGAGTAAACGTCGTGCAAAGAGAAGGGGCGGAACTTTAAGTGTTTCCATCATAGTTATAGCATTTCTTGTGGTTATGGTAGTCCAGGTTGTGCAGCTAAAGCAGAAGGAATCTACATATGCCGCACAAAAAGCGGAGCTTGAGAAGCAGTATACTAAAGAATCGGAGCGTGCTGATGAGATAGAAAGCATGCAGCAGTATATGCAGAGTGACCAGTACATAGAGGATATAGCAAAGAGCAAGCTGGGGCTTGCGTATGACAATGAAATAATCTTCAAGGAAAAGGACAAATAATTTTTGAAGATATAGTTGCGCTTTTTCGTCAAAACCTTCATTTTTGACCACATATAATCGTTGAAAAAAGATGGAGGCAAAAAGATGAGGATTGCAAATTTAAAAAAGGCTGTGTGGGGGCTTATGGCATTTGCATCCACACTGGTGTGTGTGATGGATTGTTATCCGCTGATACCTGCAGTGTATGGAGTTTATTGTCTGAGCAGTGGACATACGATTATTTTTTACATAGGATTAATTATTGGAATGGGATACTTTATATCGATACCGTCGATATGTAAGTATCTCTTTATTATTGCGGTGATTTACTTTGGGGAAAGGCTATTTGTGAGAAAAAGCAGTAAAAACGGATGTCTGACAACAGCCGTTGTGGCAGCTTGTGCCACGGCGGTGATGAATCTGTCGGTAACATTTCTGGGAAAGCCGTATACGGATGAGATAGTGTTGTCGGTAGCAGAGAGCCTTGTTGTGTTTTCGATGGCCTTTGTGCTTTGCAGAGCATGCGAATATTTAAGGGCTCTTGAGCACAATGAAAACCCGGTCATAGCAGGACTCCTGCCCGACAGGGAGGAGGCATTTGCCACAGCAGTTTCAGGACTTTCAGGCATTATTTCGACTGCAAACGTCATGGCTGTAAAATGTACGGCAGATAAAATCCCTGATGAGAGTGAGAAAATACAGCTTGAGGTGACAGGGAGACTTTGTGCATGCTGTGAGGGCTGCAGTGTGTGCTGGACAAGCGGGACTTCGATTTCCGACAGTATAAAAATGCTTGCTGATGCAGTGCGCAAACGTATGAAAACAGAGGAAATTGTGCAAAACAGATATGTGGATGGCTGCCCGCACTATACGCGCATGGTGGAAGCCGCCACAGAGGCATTTGCCCGTATTGAGCTAAATGAAGCCTGGTACAGGCGTCTCACAGAAAACAGACGCGTCATAGCCGCACAGCTTGACGCTATGGCAGAGCTCATGGATAGCTGGTGCAGGGCTGAAAAATGTATTGATAAAAAAAGAAGGCTGCGTCTTTCAAGAGTTTATGTATATACAAAAGAGGCTGGTATACAGGTGGAAAATGCCCATATTTATGAGAACGCAAGGCAGCAGGTATGTATAAAGGCAGATGTCTGCACCAAGATAGATGGTGGGATTGAAATTTCAAAGTATGTGCAGGCGGTTTCACGCGCCATGGGAGTGAAGCTCAGGCAGGCACATGGGACAGTTTCAATAATATCCGATGAGAGGACATCTATTGTGCTTTACGAGGAGAATCAGTTCTATGCACTTTCGGGGGTGGCGACCAAAAAGAAGACCGGCTCTCAGGCAAATGGCGACAGCTGCAGCATGTTTCAGCTGGATGATGGCATGTATCATGTATGTGTATCCGATGGCATGGGCTCGGGCAAGCAGGCGCAGGCCGAGAGCACACTGGTGGTGGATTTGCTTGAAAAGCTTTTGGAGGCCGGCTTTAGCAGGGAAAGTACCCTAAAGCTGATGAACTCTGCCATGGTCATATCGGCGGGCGAGGAGTCCTATTCCACGGTTGATTTTGCCACGATAGACATGTACACAGGTGAGCTTGAGCTGGCCAAAACAGGCGCTGCACCATCATTTATCAAATCAGGGAAAAAAGTAAGTGTTATAGAAAATGAATCACTCCCGGCAGGGGTCGATGTCTGGCAGGAGAGCAAACATTCAAAAAATACACTTCAAAGTGGCGATTTCCTTGTCATGGTGACGGATGGTGTGCTAGAATATCTGCATGTAAAGGACAGACAGGGGAAGCTTATGGATATCATCGCAGGCGTCAAAAGTGACAATGCAGGCGTGATGGCGCAGGAAATTCTGGACAGGGTGCTGCTTGACACAGGTGGATACGCCATGGATGATATGACGGTAGTTGCAATAGGAATCTGGGAAAAATAATGATTAGACGGACAAAAGAATATATTCTGGAAAACAAAATGATAAAAAATCATAGCACGGTGCTTGTTGCGTTGTCGGGTGGTGCGGATTCGGTCTGCCTTCTGCTGCTGTTAAATGAGATAAAAAGACAGTGCGCAGATGAGCTTGATTTTGCGTTGGAGGCAGTACATGTGGAGCACGGCATCAGAGGAGCCGAGAGCAGGGAGGATGCGAGGTTTGCGTCAGATCTCTGCGAGAGGCTTAACATACCGTGTCATGTGCATTCCGTGGATGTACCGCAATATGCAAAAAGTCATGGACTCGGACTGGAGGAGGCCGCCAGGATATTGCGTTATGAAGCGTTTGAAAAGGAAGTCGCCAGGATATTGCGCTATGAGGCGTTTGAAGAGGAGGCTGGCAGATATCCTTGCGAAACTGCCGATGCATCAGACCAAAAGCAGGGTAACAGCAGGCAGGCAGTCGTTGCAGTTGCGCACCATATGGAGGACAACGCGGAGACAGTTCTTTTTCAGATGCTTCGCGGAAGCGGAGCGAAGGGACTCGCCGGCATGCATCCGGTTTCCGTGAAGAACGGTGTCACCTATATCAGGCCGCTTTTATCAGCAACACGCGCACAGATAGAGGAATATCTAAAGGAAAACGGACAGGCTTTTGTCACCGATGCCACAAACACTGACACAGCCTACTCCAGAAATAAGCTGCGCCATGATGTGTTTCCACTGCTTTTGCAGATTAATGACAGGGCGATTGAGCATATCAATGAGAGTGCAGGACAGCTTGCGGTGATGAATGATTTTTACGAGCAGCAGCTAAAAGAGGCGTGTGACAGCATGGTTTCAAAAAAAGAAGGCAGGGTGATACTTGAAATCAGTCGCTTTGAGAGCCTGCATCCGGCATTAAAAAGCGGAGTAGCGCGCGAGTGTATACATCTGGCGTCAGGGCGGCTCAAGGACATCACGAGCACGCATATCGGTGCCCTTGTGAAGCTTGCAGGGCAGCAGTCGGGCAGAAAAATCAATCTGCCGTATGGTATTATTGCGGAAAAATCATTTGGCGAGGTGATACTCTTCGCCGAAAGGTGTGACGATGAAAAAGAAGAAATTCACATTACGCAAAAAGAGCTTGAGGTACTGAGTGCCACGGGAGAGCAAAAAAACATAAAGCTTTCGGCAGATGGCTCATATGTCACACTTTGTATACAAGATTTTAATGGTAAAATGGACGAAATTCCCAAAAAACCATATACGAAATGGTTTGATTATGATAAGATGAAGAAAGGCTTTGAAATAAGAACAAGAAAAGCCGGTGACTATATAATTGTGGATGACGAGGGCCATCATAAGAAGCTGAAGCAGGTATTTACAGGTGATAAAATTCCTGCACAGCAGAGAGCGGGGCTGTGGCTCATAGCCCATGAATCACTGGTGCATGCCATTATCGGATACAGATCCGGCTGCAGCGCACTTGTCACACCACAGACAGGAAAAGTACTTAAGATCACATTTTACGGAGGAAAACAAAATGGATTTTTCAAAAAAATATGATATTTCGGTTTACCTGACAGAGGAGCAGCTCAATAAGCGTATTGCAGAGATTGGAGCGCAAATCACAGAAAAATACAGGGGACAGTCAGTATATCTCATTTGCATACTCAAAGGCTCAATATTCTTTACCACTGAGCTTGCAAAGAGAATTGATTTGCCTATGACTATGGATTTCATGTCGGTATCCAGCTATGGCTCAGGCACAGAGTCATCAGGCGATGTCAAGATTAAAAAGGACCTTGAGCATTCTATCGAGGGAGAGAATGTCATCATCATAGAAGATATCATTGATTCGGGAAATACTCTTAGCAGGCTTTCAAAGCTCCTTGCCAAAAGAAACCCGAAGAGTCTCACAATCTGTACACTTTTGGACAAGCCTGAGCGCCGTGTGGTTGATGATGTAAATGTAGACTACGTGGGCTTTGTGATTCCTGATAAGTTTGTGGTAGGCTATGGCCTTGACTATGATCAGAGGTTCAGAAATCTGCCTTACATCGGCTTCGTCGAGGGCGAAATAAAATAAAAAGGAGAAGTAAATTGAATAAACAAAAAAGCGGTATGCGCGGAATAGGCGTATACATTATCATTGTATTTGCAGTAATCTGCATCTGGTACTGGCTGAGCGCCGGGGCTACATCAAACTCTTACACACAGAGTCAGTTCGAGAAGGATCTTGACAAGAATCAGGTGAAGAGCGTAAAGGTAGTGCAAAACAGGGAGATACCGACAGGAAGTCTGGAGGTGAAGTTCAAGGATGGCACATCAAAGGTGCTTTATGTATCAGATGTAAACAATATCGAAAAGACCATGACAAAAGCAGGGTACACCGACTATACAGTTGCGGATGTTCCGGCTGAGAGCTGGATTATGACACTGCTTCCGTATCTTTTGGTATTCGGAGCCATGTTCATACTCTTTGCAGTGATGAACAACAACGCAGCAGCACAGGGCGGCGGTGGCAAGATGATGAACTTCGGCAAGAACCGTGCGAAGCTCACCACACAGGAGGAGAACCATATCAAGTTTTCCGATGTAGCAGGCTTAAAGGAGGAAAAGGAGGAGATTGCAGAGATAGTTGATTTCCTTCGTGATCCGGGAAAATACACCAGACTTGGAGCAAGAATCCCAAAGGGTGTCCTTCTTGTAGGACCTCCGGGAACAGGTAAGACTCTCCTTGCCAAGGCAGTAGCCGGAGAGGCAGGGGTACCGTTTTTCACCATTTCAGGATCTGATTTCGTGGAGATGTTCGTCGGAGTCGGAGCCTCACGAGTGAGAGATTTGTTTGAGGATGCCAAGAAAAATGCGCCTTGTATCGTATTTATCGATGAGATTGATGCAGTAGCCAGACGACGTGGCACAGGAATGGGCGGCGGACACGACGAGCGTGAGCAGACATTGAACCAGATGCTTGTCGAGATGGATGGCTTTGGTGTCAACGAGGGCATTATCGTCATGGCAGCCACAAACCGTGTGGATATACTTGACCCTGCTATCATGCGTCCGGGACGTTTCGACAGAAAGGTTGTAGTAGGCAGACCGGATGTGGGCGGCAGAGAAGAAATTTTAGGTGTCCATGCCAAGAAAAAACCTCTTGCAGAGGATGTAGACTTAAAGCAGATTGCACAGACTACCGCAGGCTTCACAGGTGCAGACCTTGAGAATCTGATGAATGAGGCAGCAATCCGTGCAGCGGGCGAAAACAGAGAATATATCACACAGGATGATATCAGAAAATCCTTCGTCAAGGTTGGTATCGGAGCTGAGAAGAAGAGCCGTATCATCTCTGACAAGGAAAAGCGCATCACAGCCTACCACGAGGCAGGACATGCAATCCTTTTCCATCTGCTTCCGGATGTGGGACCTGTATACACAGTTTCGATCATCCCTACAGGAGCAGGCGCAGCAGGCTACACCATGCCTCTGCCTGAGAAGGATGAGATGTTCAACACAAAGGGACGTATGCTTCAGGAAATCGTAGTAGACTTAGGCGGTCGTGTCGCAGAGGAACTTGTGTTTGACGATATCACAACAGGTGCATCACAGGACATCAAGCAGGCTACAAAGCTTGCGCGCGAGATGGTTACCAAATACGGTATGTCAGACAATATCGGCCTTATCTGCTATGCCGATGATGAGGAGGAGGTCTTCATCGGACGAGACCTCGCCCATGCAAAGAACTACAGCGAGGGCATAGCATCGGCAATCGATGTCGAGGTAAAACGCATCATCGACGAGTCGTACGACAAGGCAAAGAGCATGATAGCAGAGTACCGCGATGTGCTTGACAGATGTGCAGCACTTCTTCTTGAGAAGGAGAAAATCACAAGAGATGAGTTTGAAGCACTGTTTGACGAGGACAGCAAAACAACAGTTGGACATAATATTTAAAAAACAGCTATGCTTTTGTGCAGAATCACTATATGAAAAATATTAAATATAACTAAAGTACTATACAAATTGCATAAAAACAAACCATGATTTTTATGCAATTTGTGAACACTTATCGTTATAACCGTGATATTATAATAACCGTAAAAACCCCCCAATACATTATATAGTTTTTGCTATACCCC
>OJNT01000326.1_pt1 | contig 39558 bp, 36 predicted proteins | sample 1597981 | NCBI WGS metagenome assembly OJNT01 (sample SAMN01915211, study PRJEB22387) | human gut metagenome | isolation source: stool | host: Homo sapiens | place: USA
TCTCTTGGGGGATCTAAAGGGGGCCATTCTCTCACGTGAGAGAATGGCCCCCTTTAACGCACCCCCTGCGCGGTGCAGGGACAAAAGCAGCGCTGCCGCGCTGCATCACCCCCGCGCCTTAGCGGCGCGCTTTAATTTATAGAGCTCTTCGGCGGCCAGCCGCGTCTTGGCGACCACATCCCCGCCGCCTTGCGGAAAGCAGTAATACAGCGCTTTGTGGTCGCCGATGCACAGCATATCGCCGATCTCGTACCAGAAATAGTCGGCGTACAGGCTGTACGAGGCCTCAGGCTTTTGGAAATAGTCCAGTTTCCCGCCGCAGCCGGTCAGGTGGAAGCCGTTTTCATCGTGGTGCAGCCGGCCTTCGCCCACGCGGCAGATCTCGCGCATGTTGACCATCATGCAGATCTGCACGGGAATATCAAGCTGATATGCGCCGCTTTCCAGCTCCTCGCGCACGCACTGCCGCTCCCAGGTGTACCAGTCCGGCACGTGGGTGAACGCGGCCTCGCCGTTCAAACATTCCAGCGTACCAATCTCTGTCAAGCGGTATTCCGTGTTACAGCTTCGGCAAATGAGTGATGTGCCTTTGCCCTCCATTTTCCCCTCGGCGAGGCAGTGCGGGCACTTGTAGAGCACGCGGTTGAGTCCGTCGGCGCGGAACGGCTCGCTGACGGAGACGCCGTTTTCCTCCTGCCAGCGGAAATTGTCGAAGCGGAAGGCGGAAAAGATGCGCTCATTGATCTCGGCGACGTTTCTCTCTGCAACGTCGCTGGACGAGAGCAGGCACTGCATCTGCGCTGAGACCTTCGCGCGCCGCTTTTGCAGCCCGTTGTAGAGCGGGTCACGCGCGAACGCGCCGTAGGTGCGGATCATCACGACCGGCACATTCAGTGCCTTGACGCACTTGCCGATGCTCTCCGGCAGCGGTGTGGCCGTGCCGTCGAAGCTGTAGCTCGCCTCGGGGTAGAGCAGCACAGACGTTTTGAGCGTCCGCACGCAGTAGAGCATATCGCGCACGAGCGTCGTGTCCGAGCAGAACTTGCGCGTGGGGATGCAGCCGACGCTGCGCATCAGCCACTCCTTGCCGACAAAGCCGTCCGACGTGCAGACGATGTTGAACGGGCGCGGGTACAGCACCGCCTCCGCGATTTTGAGGTCGAGAAAGCACGAGTGGTTCATCAGGACAAGGCAGGGCTCATCGCTTTTGATCTGTGCCATGCCGATCTTCTCGCAGTGGAAATGCGTCGCCAGAAGGTCGGGCGCGGAGGCTGCGCGCAGGACCGTCCGGAACAGGAGCGACGGCTTTTTCGGCTTTTTGTGCACCTGCGGCGGCTGGGCAAGAACCTGCTCGTAGGTCCGGTCGACGACTTTAATTTTCATTCTGTTTCTCCGGCACGACGTGGATGTTCAGATGATCGTAGGACATCTCGACGTTGTGCTTTGCAAAGGTGTTGCGCAGGCGCTCGTACATCTTAAAATAAGTGTCCCAGTAGGCGTCTGCCGCCGTCCAGCAGCGGATGGTGTATTCGATGGAGCTGGCACCGTAATTCGAGAGATACACCGTCGGCGTGGGTTCTTTCAGCACGGCGGGGAAGGCGAGAACGGCGTCCATGCAGGCCTGCTTCACCTCGTCCGTCGGCGCGTCGTAGGATGCTGTGACCTTGTAGACGATGCGGCGGCGGCCCAGGACGGTGAAGTTGATGATCTTCGAGCTGGACATTTCGCGGTTGGGCTGGAGCACGATCTGTCCGTCCGGCGTTTCAATCTTCGTGTGCGTCAGTGAAATTTCACGCACCGTGCCGGTCGTGCCGCCGACTTCGATCTCGTCGCCGAGCGAGAACGGATGCGAGAAGAGAATGACGAGTCCGCCGGCGACGTTGCCGAGAATGTCCTCGGCGGCCAGCGTGACGCCCAACGTCAGCACCGACATGATGGCGGTGAGCGACGAGGTGTTGATGCCGAGCGCCTCGGCTGTGATGATGATGGTAAGCAGATACAGAAGCGTTTTGAGGCTCGTGAGGATGACCTTTTGCAGCCGCTCGTTCAGGCGGTTCGCGCGCGAGAGCAGCCGCGAACAGAGCTTGAGCACGAGCCGCACGACGATCAGGCAGATGAGGAACGTCAGCAGCGCGGAAAGGATGCTGCCGATGCTGTAGCCACCGATCGAGCGGGAGATGATCTGGGAAATATTGTCCATGGCGTTTCGCCCCTTTCGATGCCCAGTATATCAGTGTTGCCGCGCCTTTGTAAAGAGCACGCTAAGAATCCTCAGAATTCCTTAAACTTTGCCGGTTGAGAAACGGGCGGAAAGAGCGTATAATGTAGCGTGATCTTTTTTGAAAAGGAAGTGCCCGCATGCGCCCTTACGCCCTCATCGACCTCCACTGCGACACGTTGACCGACTGCATGTACGCAGGATCGAACATCATCGACACGCTCGACGATCCCGCGCGCACGCTGTCGCTCACAAGTATTCCGAAGGACATCCACTGGGCGCAGTTTTTCGCCGTGTTCGTGCCCGATGAGCTGCGCGGGGAGAAGGCCATCCGCTTTTTTGATGACGCCTGCGCGAATTTCGACCGCCAGATGCGAAAATTCGCAGATCGTGTGTCGCCCTGCCGCAATGTTGCCGATATGGAGCGCGCGTGGGCGGCGGGGAAGACCGCGGCCTTTCTGAGCGTGGAAAACGGCAGCGCGTTTGCTGGCGACCTGTCGCGCATCGGGAAGACGAAGCGTCAGGGCGTCTGCGCCGTGACGCTGACGTGGAATGGGGAAAACGAGCTCGGCTCGGGCAATGTGACGGACCGCGGCCTGACGGACTTTGGCCGCGCCGCCGTGTGCGAAATGGAGCGCTGCGGCATTTTGATCGACGTCTCGCACCTGAACGACGCGGGGCTCGCGGACGTGTTCGAGACGGCGGAAAGGCCGTTTCTCGCCACGCACTCCAACGCCCGCGCAATTTGCGCGCACAAGCGCAACCTGACGGACGTGCAGATCAAGGAGATGGTGCGCCGCGGCTGCCTGATCGGCCTCAACTACTACGGGCCATTCCTGCGCGACGGGGGAGCGGTCAGGAGCTTAGACGACGTCTATCGCCATGTGGCGCACTTTTTCGACCTCGGCGCGCGCAAAAACCTCGCCCTCGGCTCGGACTTCGACGGCGCGGTGCTGCCGCCGTGCCTTGATTCGCCGGAGAAGGCGGCGGATTTTTACGAGTATCTGCTTTCGCGCGGCGTATCGCAGCAGGACGCGGACGGCATTTTCTTTGAAAATGCTCGCACATTCCTGCGGAAAAACCTTGGGTGAGCGCAAAACGCTTGGCAGCGGGCAACGCACTGTGATACAATCAATAGAAACAGGGGAGGGGAGCACATGGCAAAAAAATCGAGCCGCAACACCAAGGCGCGCATCGTCTCGGCGGCGTGGAAGCTCTTTTACGAGCAGGGCTATGAGGAGACGACGGTGGAGGAGATCATCTTCGAGTCGGAGACGTCGAAGGGCTCGTTCTACCACTATTTTGACGGCAAGGACGCGCTGCTCTCGTCCCTCTCGGTGCTGTTTGACGAGCGGTATGAGGAGCTGATGCAGCAGCCCCACGACGAGATGGACTGCATAGAGCTCTTATGCTGGCTCAATCAGGAGTTGTTCACGACGATCGAGAACACGGTCTCCATCGAGCTTCTGGCGCGGCTTTTTTCCTCCCAGCTCGTGACCAAGGGAGAAAAGCACCTGCTCGACCGCAAACGCACGTACTATCGTCTTTTGCGCCAAATCGTCTCTCAGGGGCAGGAGCGCGAGGAGCTGACCGACACGCGTACCGTGAGCGAGATCGTCAAGGCCTACGCGATGTTCGAGCGCGGGCTGATGTATGACTGGTGCCTTTCGGGCGGGGAATATTCGCTTGTGCAGTATGCGCGCGAGATGATGCCGCTCTTTTTAGACGGCTTTCGCAAAAAATAAAATTCGTTTCAAAAACAGTCTACTAAATCGTCTTGCAGAAAATGCAGTAAAATCAATCAAAAATTCAGAATTTTGCAGTGCCGTACAGGAATTATTCTGTACGGCGTTCTGTATTTACGTCTGCTTTCTTTTGTGCTATATTGTGCAGGTCTTAACGAAAGCTGAAGGAGAAAATCACATGACAAGCGCACAGATCATTATTGTAGTGACCATCGTTTTCTATCTCGTCGCGATGGTGTTCGTCGGCGTGTATTTTGGCAAAAAGGGCAGCGGCAGCAGCTCGGACGACTTCTACCTCGGCGGGCGCAAGATGGGCCCCGTCGTCACGGCCATGAGCGCCGAGGCGAGCGATATGAGCAGCTACCTTTTGATGGGTCTGCCTGGCCTTGCCTACCTCTGCGGACTGCCGGAGGTGACGTGGACGGCCATCGGTCTGGCCATCGGCACGTATCTCAACTGGCTGATCGTCGCGCGCCGCCTGCGCCGGTATTCGGCCAAACTCGGCGCCATTACGATCCCCGACTTTTTCGCCCGCCGCTTCGGAGATAAGAAGCATCTGCTTTCCTGCATCGCGGCGGTCGTGATCCTCATTTTCTTTATCCCGTACACGGCGTCCGGCTTCAAGGCCATCGGCACGCTCTTCAACAGCCTCTTTGGTGTGGAGTATCATACGGCAATGATCGTCGGCGGCATCGTGGTCGTGCTGTACACGGTGATGGGCGGCTTTATGGCCGTTTCGTTCACCGACCTGATCCAGTCCATCTTCATGACCATTGCGCTCATTGTCATCGTGTGCTTCGGCGTGCAGCAGGCGGGCGGACTGGACACGGTCATCGACAATGCCCGTGCGCTACCGGGCTACCTTAACATGACGCAGGGCTACGATGCTGCGAGCGGCACAGCCGCCTCGTTCAGCACGCTGAGCATCATTTCGACGCTCGCGTGGGGTCTCGGCTACTTTGGCATGCCGCACATCCTGCTGCGCTTTATGGCCATCCGCGAGGAAAAGGAGCTCAACCAGTCCCGCCGCATCGCGACGATCTGGGTTGTGATCTCCATGTTCATCGCCGTGTTCATCGGCGTCATCGGCTACAGCGTGTCCGCCGCGGGTAAAGTGCCCTTCCTGGCGACGAGCGCGGAATCTGAGACCATTATCATCAAGCTTGCAGATCTGATGAGCCAGCACGGCGTGCTGCTTGCCGTCATGGCGGGCATCATCCTCTCCGGCATTCTGGCCGCAACGATGTCGACCGCGGACTCGCAGCTTTTGGCCGCGGCGTCCAGCGTGTCACAGGACCTCATGCAGCATTCGTTCGGCATGAAGATGAACCAGCGCACGACGATGCTGGCCGCGCGCGCCACGGTCATCGGCATCGCCATCATCGGCATGGTGCTTGCCTGGGACCCCAACAGCTCCGTGTTCCGTGTCGTTTCGTTCGCGTGGGCGGGCTTTGGCGCGGCGTTCGGCCCCGTGATGCTCTTCTCGCTCTTCTGGAAGCGCGCGAACAAGCAGGGCGCGCTCGCGGGCATGATCACTGGCGGCGCGGTGGTCTTCATCTGGAAGTACCTCATCGCGCCGATGGGCGGCGCGTGGGCCATCTACGAGCTGCTCCCCGCATTCCTTGCAGCGTGCATTGCGATCGTGATCGTATCGCTCGCGACGCCCGCGCCGGAGAAGGCCGTCACCGATACCTTCGACGAGATCCGCGGCAAATAAAAGGGAAGAACAGGCGAGGGCTGCGGCCCTCGCTTTTCTTTGTTAGCCAAATGGAGTGAAATGGAAAAATATGACAAAAAATCCGCATTGACTATTGAAAATGGAATGACTAACGTTTATTATTGATAACATCTATTTATGGGTGCTGACATCAGGCGGCGGGATACGTGCATTTGTCCTGCCGGCCGATACTACACTGATGGCAAGCAGTGAAAGGAGAATACAGCAGTGTCAAGACTCGATATTATGACGCCCTCCCATGCCCAGACCGTCATCGACGGGCTGTACCGCGATGTGGAGCGGCGTATCGCCGCAAGCCCTCCGGGACTGTGTCCGGTGGACCTGGCCAAGAGCTTTCTGGATCTCTGCCATGCGCAGACGTGCGGCAAGTGCGTTCCCTGCCGTATCGGCCTCGGCCAGCTCTCTGAGCTGATGGAGCAGGTGCTCGAGGGCGAAGCCACGATGGAGACCATCTCGATCATCGAGCGCGTGGCGCGCGTGATCGTCAACAGCGCCGACTGCGCCATTGGCCGCGATGCGGCGCGCCTGGTGCTTGACGGCGTGCAGGGCTTCCGCGACGACTACGAAGAGCATATTCTGCGCCACCGCTGCCTTGGCGGCATGCGCGAGCCCGTTCCCTGTGTGGCGCTGTGCCCTGCGGGCGTGGATATCCCGGGCTACCTCGTGCTTATCAAGTACGGCCGCTACGCCGACGCCGTGCGCCTGATCCGCAAGGATAACCCATTCCCCTCGGCCTGCGCGTACATCTGCGAGCATCCGTGCGAGGCGCGCTGCCGAAGAAACATGATCGACGACGCGGTCAACATCCGCGGCCTCAAGCGCTACGCAGTGGATAACGCGGGCTACGTGCCGCAGCCCGACTGTGCCGAGCCCACAGGCAAGAAGGTCGCCGTCATCGGCGGCGGCCCGAGCGGCCTTTCCGCGGCGTATTACTTAGCTTTGATGGGCCACAAGGTCACCGTGTATGAAAAGTGCGCAAAGCTCGGCGGCATGCTGCGCTACGGCATCCCCAACTACCGCCTGCCGCGCGAAGTGCTCGACGCGGAGATCGCGTCGATGCTGGCGCTTGGCATCGATGTGCATGTCAACGTCAATGTCGGCGACGATGTGACGTTCGACGAGCTGCGCCAGCAGAACGACGCGCTTTACATCGCGCTCGGCGCGCACACGGATAAAAAGACCGGCATCGAGGGCGAGAACGCTGAGGGCGTCATCTCCGCGGTCGAGATGCTGCGCGAGATCGGCGACGATCACATGCCGGACTTCCGCAACAAGGACATCGTCGTCATCGGCGGCGGCAACGTCGCGATGGATGTCTGCCGCAGCGCGGTTCGTCTCGGCGCGCGCAAAGTGAGTTGCGTCTACCGCCGCCGTCAGGAGGACATGACGGCCCTTCCCGAGGAGGTGGAGGGCGCCGTTGCCGAGGGCGTGGAGCTCGTGACGCTTCAGGCACCTGTCCGCATCGAGACCGATGCGAACGGTCACGCCGTCGCGCTGTGGACACAGCCGCAGATCATCGGCGAGATGGATAAAAAGGGCCGCCCCGCGCCCGAAAAGGCCAAGCGCAGCGAAAAGCGCATCGCGGCGGACGTTGTCGTTGTCGCCATCGGTCAGGGCGTGGAGACCCACGGCTTTGAGCAGACGAAGATCGCCATCAAGCGCGGCGCGTTCGTCGCCGAGGCCAGCGGCCAGATCGACAATATGGACGGCGTCTTCGCCGGCGGCGACTGCGTCACCGGCCCTGCGACCGTCATCCGCGCCATCGCGGCCGGCAAGGTCGCCGCGGCGAATATCGACGAATACCTCGGCTTCCACCACGAGATCGACCCCGGCGTCGAGATCCCCACGGCGCGGCTGAACAACAAGCCGCCCCACGGCCGTATCGACACCACCGAGCGCGAGGCAGGCGAACGCAAGCACGACTTCAAGTGCATCGAGTGCGGCCTCACCGATGAAGAGGCGTACTCCGAGGCGTCGCGCTGCCTGCGCTGCGACCACTTCGGCTACGGCATCTTCCGCGGAGGGAGGAAAGGCAAATGGTAAGAAACGTTACACTGACCATCGACCACAAGAGCGTCACCGTGCCCGAGAATACCACGATCTTGGAGGCCGCGCGCTCGGTCAATATCAATATCCCGACGCTGTGCTACTTAAAGGACATCAACGAGATCGGCGCGTGCCGCATCTGCTGCGTGGAGGTCGAGGGCATGGAGCGCCTTGTCCCCGCGTGCGACAATGTGGTGGCGGACGGCATGGTCGTCTTCACGAACAGCGCCAAGGCGCGCGAGGCGCGCCGCATAAACCTGCGGCTCATTCTTTCGCACCACGATACATCGTGCACGAACTGCACGCGAAGCGGCAACTGCACCTTGCAGCAGCTGGCGAACGACTTCAACATGCGCGGCACGCACTTCCCCAAAAAGCTGCGGCACGAGGCGGTGGACTATTCCACGCCGCTCATTCGCGAAAACGACAAGTGCGTGCAGTGCCTGCGCTGCATCCAGGTGTGCGAAAACGTGCAGAGCGTGAAGATCTGGGACCTTCTCGGCACGGGCTCGCGCACGGTCGTGGACGCGTCGTACAACCGCCGCATTCAGGACACCGAGTGCACCTACTGCGGCCAGTGCATCACCCACTGCCCGACGGCGGCGCTGCGCGAGCGCGACGACACGGGTCTCGTCTTCGACGCGATCGACGATCCGAATACCGTCACCGTGGCGCAGGTCGCGCCCGCGGTGCGCGCGGCATGGGCCGAGCAGTTCGGGCTCGACAGCGAGTTCGCAACGCCCAAGCGCATGGTCGCGGCGCTGCGCGAGCTGGGCTTCAACTATGTGTTCGACACCGACTTTGCCGCCGACCTCACGATCATGGAGGAAGGCAGCGAGTTTATCGAGCGCTTCACCCACAAGGATCAGTATCAGTGGCCGATGTTCACGTCCTGCTGCCCGGGCTGGGTTCGCTTTGTGAAGTCCCAGTACCCCGAACTGACGGACAATCTCTCCACGGCCAAGTCGCCCCAGCAGATGTTCGGTGCGGTGGCGAAGAGCTACTTTGCCGAAAAGGTCGGTATCGACCCCAAGCGCCTTTTCGTCGTCTCGATCATGCCGTGCGTGTCGAAAAAGAGCGAATGCGCGCTGCCGACGATGAAAAACGACGCGGGCGACCCCGATGTCGACGTGAGCATCACGACGCGCGAGCTGAACATTATGATGCGCGCGAATCACATTGAACCCAAGTACCTGCCCGAGGAGGAGTTCGACAGCCCGCTCGGCTCCGCGACCGGCGCGGCGGTCGTCTTCGGCACGACCGGCGGCGTGATGGACGCGGCGCTGCGCTCTGCGTACTTCCTTGTTACGGGCAAGAATCCTGATCCTGACGCTTTCACCGCCGTGCGCGGCATGGACGGGTGGAAGGAGGCGACGTTCAACATCCCCGGCGCGGGCGATGTGCGCGTCGCGGTCGTGAGCTCGCTCGGGAAAGCCCGCAAGCTCATTGAGGCTGTCAAGCGCGGCGACGCAGCGTATGACTTTGTCGAGGTCATGGCCTGTCCCGGCGGCTGCGCGGGCGGCGGCGGCCAGCCCATCCACGACGGTACCGAGCTTGCCGAGGATCGCGGCAACGTGCTCTGGCGGCTCGATCAGGGTGAGCTTCTGCGCTTCTCACACGAGAATCCGGATGTCAAGGCGCTCTACAAGGACTACCTCGGCGCGCCGCTTGGCGAAAAGTCGCACCACCTGCTGCACACCGACCACAACGCGTGGCAGATGCCGCAGAAAATGCTGTAAGGACGCAAAAAAACTCCGTATGAGATTTCTCATACGGAGTTTTTTATTGCTGAATTTTATCGGGTGTACGTGCCGTACTCACTGATGACGGCGCAGAGCTTGCTGAACACCTGCTGCGCGTCGCCGTCGATCTTGTAGGCGACGGCGGGGTGGGCATCGTCGTAGATGAAGCCCTCGTCCCAGTTGAGGTATAGGTCGTGCTTCTGTCCGTCTTCGGGGATCCACCAGACGGTGACATAGTTCTCGTTGTGTGTGAAGCGGGAGAGGAGCGACGTGGGCAGGCGGTAATAGCGCTGCACCGAAATTTCGGACATGGCGCTGCGCAGAGCTGCGGCGGCCTCACTGTCATCCTCTACTCGGCAGTCGCCGGTGTCGAACGTGCCGTAGCCGTCCGGCGTGGGAACAATGGTCGAAATGCAGAAGAGTCCGTCGACGCGGGCGGTCTCAGGCGCGGGGATCAGCTCGCCGAGCGGCTGCGAGCGGCGCAGCAGCAAAAACACGGCAACGACGAGCAGTACCGCAGCGACAGCGATGAGCAGTGTCCTTCTCTTTTTGTCCATGGGGTTCTCCTTTCCAATATCAAACATCGTTTTAACATCTAACAGGGGAGAGGGAAATCGCTTTCCGATAGTTTACCTGATCAAGAGCTTTTTGGCAAGCCCCTCTTCGGGCGTGACATAGAGCGTGCGGTAGTTGTCGTAGGTCACCATGCCGGGGCGTGCGCCCGCGGGCTTTTTGACGAACTTCACGAGGCAGTAGTCGACGGGGACGCTGCTGCTCTCCTTCGCCTGCGAGAAGTAGGATGCGAGCATTGCGGCCTCGCGCAGATCATCGTCGCTCGGCGTGAGTCCCGCGCAGCGCAGGATGACGTGCGAGCCGTGGATGTGCTGGGTGTGGAACCAGTAGTCGCGCTTGTCGGCCTTTTTTGTCAGCTGGTCGTTCTGCACGTTGCTGCGGCCGACGAGGACCTCAAGCCCACTCGAGGTTTTGAATGTGCGCGGGGCGAAGGCGCGCTTGAGCTCCTTTTTGCCGCTCGACTTTCGGATATAGTTCGTCTCCTGCAATTCGCGGCGGATCTCATTGAATTCCTGCTCGGTCTCCGCCTGCGAAAGCTCCTGCAGGACGCTTTCCAAGTACGCGCGTTCGTTTTCCGCCTTTTCGATCTGCTCGCGCAGGTGGAATTCGGCGGTCTTGAGCTTGTTGTACTGCTTGTAGTTTTTCGCGGCGTTCTGCTGGGGGGAGAGCAGCGGGTCGAGCGGGATGTCGATGGTCGGGCAGCCGTCCTCATAGTAGTTTTCCGCATGCAAGACTTTTTCTCCGCTCTTCATGCGGTACAGGTTTGCGGTGATGAGGTCGCCGCGCAGGCGGAATTCGTCGCGCTTCTGCGTCGCGGCGTAGTCGCGCTTCAGATTTTCAGCCTTGCGCGCCATGCGGTCGCGCGCGACCGTGACCGCGTGCGTCAGCTCGCGGCCGCGGCGGGCGGAGAGCTCCTGCCGCTCACGCGCGTCGTAGAACTCGTCGAGCATCGACGAAAAATCCTCGCGCGTCTCGACCTGCGTTTCTGCGCCGTACTGCGCGATGGGACGGTAGGTGAAATCCACGGGCTTGCCGTCGCGGTAGAGGATGACGGGCATATAGTTATCTTCCTTTACAGCGTTGGCTGTATCGGAAAATTCCTGCACCAGCGCCCCGCGCTGTGCATCGTTCAGCGCGCCGAAACGCACGTCGGTCTCATGTCCCGCGCGGAAGGCAAATTCGCGCGCGATCAGCGGCGAAATGCCGGTGTAATGGTCGAGCACCCACTTGTCGACAGCCTGCTCCGCGTCGCCGCCGCGCTGCGCGAGGGCGAGGGAGTCCTCCTCCTGCGATAAAAGCGACAGCTTGTCGAGCGGCGTCGGCAGATGGTAAAAAAGGCCGGGCAGCAGCTGGCGCGTGGCGGAAAGGTCCGCGTCCACGCGGCGCAGACATTCGACGATACGCCCCTGCGCGTCGAGCAGGACGAGGTTCGACCGCCGCCCCATGCACTCGAGCACGAGCTGCTTTTGGCTGATCTCTCCGAATTCGTCCGTGCACTGGAGCGTCAGGATCACCATGCGCTCAAGATCCGGCTGCTCGATGGACAGCACGCGCGCGCCGACTAAGTGCTTGCGCAGCAGCATGCAGAACATCGGCGGCTGGGCAGGGTTGTCGCGCAGGATGTTTGTGAGCTGGATGCGCGGTTGGTTTGCGCCCGCGTTGAGCAGCAGGCGCAGATTGCCGCGCAGCAGCAGAACGATTTGGTCGCGCGCGGGCTGCTGCACCTTGTCGATGCGCGCGCCGATGAGCTGAGGTCTCAGCTCGTGTAAAACTGCCCGCAGGCAGATCGCGTCAAGTGGCATTGTCGTCCTCCATCATCCGGTTGAAAAGCTCGTTGATGCGCGCGTGATCGTCGCGCAGATACAGCCAGCCGAACAGCGCCTCGAGGCCCGTGGCCTTCTGATAGTCCGCGCGGTCGGCGTGGTGGGGGATGGAATGGACATTCGCGTTGCGCCCGCGGCGGAACACAGAGGCCTCTTCCTCCGTCAAAAGGGGTAAGAGGTTTTCGGCAAAGCGCGCCTGCTGCGGCGCGCAGACGAGCTCGACCGTCGCGCGGTGAAGGCCCTTGCCCGTCGCCTTGCCGTGCACGCACAGATATGTGCGCACAAGCAGCTCATACACCGCGTCGCCCAGATGGGCGAGACCGATTGAGCTGATGGCGCGGATGGCGTCGTCGTTCATTTTGGCTTGTGTATAATCGTACATAAAAACTCCTGAGGTTTGAAAGTACACATATTCTATAACCTTGTCGGAATTCTGTCAATCGGCGCGCGCTGCCGCGCGCGAAAAGCCGTTGCGCTTTTGCAAAAATCCGCTATAATGGCAGAAAAGACAAGACCTTTGAGATCGGAGAAGAGAAGCCTATGAAAAAACTGACCACCGCGCTGCTCACGGCGCTTTTGCTGCTGAACCTTGCCGCCTGCGGCGAAAAGGAGCCGGACGACACCCCGTCCGGCTACGACGATTCGCTCATTTCCGAGCTTTACAGCGAGGAGGGCGAGTACACGGACGCCGAGAACAACACGCTCGCATACAGCTACCATGTGCCAAGAATCGTGTCGGAAACGGCGGTCGCCGCCGCGCTGAACGACGAGATCGCCGATCAATTCGGCGCGCTCGTGCAGGAGCAGAAGAACATGATGGCCTCCCGCGTTTCGCTCACATGCCTTTCCGTCACGTGGACGAGCTACTGGAACGACAGCCTGCTCTGCCTTGTGGTGCGCGCGGAGATGGACGGCGACACGAGCACGACGGAGACGTACAGCTACGACTTTTTCGGCGGCAAACGCCTCATGAGCGAGGATCTGCTGGCGCGCTGCGAACTTTCAACGCAGGACTTCATCACGGCGGCGCGCCGCACCGCGGCAAACTACTTTGATGAGACGTACCGAGATGCGCTCAGCGACAGCATGGGCGGCGCGGGCTTCATCGCGTCCTATGCCGAGCGCCGCGCGTGGACGCTCTCGGACGAGAACATCAACGCGGAGATGCGGCTCTATCTCGACGGCGGCGCGCTGCACATGATCGTGCCCGTCGGCTCGTTTGCCGGGGCGGAGAGCTACGACGCTGACCTCGCGCTCGACCTCTCCGCGCGCGAGACGGTCGGGAAGACGGCGCAGGACAGCTTTGTCAAGGCCGCGCTCTCGGGCGGCAATTTGACCGTCAGCTTTGAAAAGACAGCGGACTCTGCGTGGTACGCAGAGAATTTCCGCTTTGACTACGAGACCATCTACCCCGTGGAAGGCCTGTATTCCGACTACACGGATGTGTTCGTCGGCTCGGTGGGGCAGGGGTACTTCCCGTACATCTTCCTGCTGACGAGCGAGGGCACGGTGGAGTACGTGAACCTGCTCGAGGGCCTGACGGCGGGCTTCCTCTGCGACGGCGGACCGCTCGGCGGCGTGAAGGGCATTGTTTCGTTCGAGTCCGGCGAGGTCGAGGAGGACTACGGCACGTATCAGACGGTGTTCGCCGTCGACGCATCAGGGGAGAAACACGACCTCTCCGGCGCGGTCAGCGACGCGGACTACACGATCCCGTCGGAATTTCTCGGCGAGTGGACGGCGACCGTGACGCACGACACCGCCGAGCAGGGCAGCTATGACAGCGATTATATTCTGACGCTCACGGATGGCGGCGGCCTCACGGTGCAGGACATCAACAGCGAGGTCGGGCTTTTCTTTGAGTACACCGGCCAGCTCAACTACCTCGGCACGAACGGCGAGGGCATGGTCTTTGGCTATCACTTGAACGAGAATGCGGGCACGGTGCGCTACGGCGCGTTCACGCTGCTGCGCGGCAGCGACGGCCTGCACGTCAAATCCGTCGCAGGCGAAAACTTCTTCGACGCGCCGAGCGGACGCTACACAGTGTTTGCGAGAGGGTAAAAAGAAAAGCAGGGCCTTTTTTGAGCGCGGAAGGGCCCTGCTTTTTTGTGGCTTTGACGCGCTAAGCAAAATTAGAGGGGGGGTACCGCTTTGACCGCGCTCCTGATCCATGCGGTCACACCCCCTTGGCATCTGACGGGAGAAAGAGGCTTTGGCGGCATCCGGAGACCAAGGAGAAAGCCTCTCAAATCGGGGAAAATGCTCTAGTGAAAGGAGAACCTTTCAAAAAAGCAAAGATTTCTTCAAAAAAGTGTTGACAGGTTCTACTCTCTGTGCTATATTATCACTTGTTCCGAGCCGAACGGAACGGTAAAAACAAAACGGCATGGGGGTATAGCTCAGCTGGGAGAGCGCTTGACTGGCAGTCAAGAGGTCAGCGGTTCGATCCCGCTTATCTCCACCATGAAAAAGCCTTGAAAGTGTAAACTTTCAAGGCTTTTTTGCTTACCATCGATCCGAAAGAAACGCGGGTGGAAAGATCATGAAACTGATCTGCATCGGTGACAGCCTGACCTTTGGATACGGCGTGCATCTGTCTCAGCGGTGGACGCGGCTGTGCGCACAGGAGACGGGCTGGGAGCTTGTCAATGAGGGCATCAACGGCGACACGACCGGCGGCATGCTGACGCGCATGCAGGGCGGGGTGCTCGCGGAGCTGCGCGAGGGCGGCCTTGGCGCCGACCGGCCCTATGTGCTGCTGATGGGCGGGAGCAACGATGTGTTCTACTCCGGCTCCGACGCTGCGGCGCGGGGAAATATGGGCGCGATGATCCACCAGCTCTTTTCCGTGGGCGTGCTGCCGGTGGTTGGTATCCCGCTTCCGGCGGATGCACCGCATGCGCCGCGGGCGTGGGTGGCCGCGGTCGATTTTGAAGCGGCGGAGCGGACGATGAAAGGGTACTGCGCATGGCTCAAGCGGTACTGCACGGCGTTTGACGTGCCGTATATCGACTTCTGCGCGGATTTTCTGTCGCCAGACGGATCGATCCGCTCGGAGCTGCTGCTCGACGGTCTGCACCCGACGCCGGAGGGACACCGCTTGATGGCGCGGCGGCTGAGCGCGCAGCTGAAAAGACAAGGATAACAGCTCTGAAAAAGGCTTGAAAATCAACGACCCTGATAGAAGGAGACCACGACCATGAAGCTATCATATCTGGACCTGATGACGACCGATCCAAGCTACAATCTGGCGATGGAGCAGTACGTGTTCGACTGCCTCCCGCGCGACCGCATGTATTTCATGCTCTGGCAGAATGACAACGCGATCATTGTCGGAAAGTATCAGAACACGATCGCTGAGATCAACGAAGAGGCCGTGCGCGAGCGCGGCATTCGCGTGGTGCGCAGACTTTCCGGCGGCGGCGCGGTCTATCACGACATGGGCAACCTGAACTTCACGTTCATTACAGATGTCGGCGAGAGCAATGCGCTGGACCTCAAGCTCTTCTGCGAACCGGTCGTGCGCACGCTGGCGACGCTCGGCGTGAAGGCGGAGGTCAACGGCCGCAACGACATCACGATCGACGGGAAGAAGTTTTCCGGCAACTCGCAGTACATCCGCCAGGGACGCGTGATGCACCACGGCACGATCATGTTCGATTCGGACCTCTTTGTCGTCAGCGAGGCGCTGCGCGTCGACCCGACAAAGATCCAGACCAAGGGTATCCGCTCAGTGCGCAGCCGCGTGACGAACGTTGCCGAGCATCTGCCGGAAAAGGTCACGCTGCCGGAATTCCGCCGCATCCTGCTGGAAAACATTCTGAAAGAGAATCCGGGCGAGGCCTACCCGCTGACGCAGGACGATCTTGCGGCGGTGGAAAAGCTGCGCGCGGAGCGTTACGCCACATGGGATTGGAACTACGGTTTCTCTCCGGTGTGCACGATGCTGCGCCGCCGCCGCGTGGACGGCTGCGGCATGATCGAGGCCTACATCACCGTGGAGCACGGAAAGATCGCGGCCCTGTCATTCAAGGGCGACTTCTTCAGCGCCTCGGAACCGGACGAGCTGGCGGCGCACTTTGTTGGCTGCACGCCGTACCGCGCGGGCTATGAAAAGGCACTCAGCGATGTGGACGTTTCGCGCTACTTCGCGGGCTTGCAGAAGGATGAGCTGATCGACATCCTGTGCGAGGGATAATGAAAAGGGGAGCCGGCGTAAAAAGTGCCGACTCCCTTTTTCTCGCTCAAATGGCAGGCAGAGCATGTCATTTTCCACCCATCAGCAGAGCCAGCAGCTCTGCAAGCTTCGACTTCACTACGACATCACCGCTTGCGGCGCTCTGCGTCAGAATGCCGTCGCACAGCGGGGAGAACGCTGCGCTCCACCACTGGAGGGTATTAGTGCCGCGCGCGGCGCAGAAAAGCAGCATGACCGCGAGGCCAACGGCAAGGGAAAGCTCCCATTTCGTCCATTTCATCGAAAAACCGCCCATCTCAAAGAATTTGCTTCGAGTATGGACGGTTTTCTGAGTTTTCAAACAAATTCGGCGCAGAAAGTTTTGACGCACTCGCCTTGCAGTGCCTCGCACGCTCTGCGGCAAGCCGCTTTGTCAGAGAAGAGGCCGAACACCACGCTGCCTGAGCCGGTCATTGCCGACGTCTTCGCGCCGTAGGCGAGAAGATCGCACTTGATGGTCTCAATGCGCTCACGCTGCTCGCCGTCGAGCGCCTGCTCAAAGACGTTGCGCACGTTTGCACACAGCGTGTCCGCGTCGCCGTGCTCGATGGCGGCGAGCATCGCGTCCGTATCAGGACGGTCGGTGATCGTCACGCCGTCTACGCGCGCGAAGAGCGCGGGTGTGGAGATCGGGAAGTCCGGCTTGCAGACGGCGACGAAGAAGCGCGGTGCGGGCTTGAGGACGGTCAGCTTTTCGCCGCGGCCCTCGGCCAGCTGTGTGCCGCCGCGGATGCAGAAGGGCACGTCACTGCCGACGCTTGCGCTGATCTGCTCGAGCCGCTCGTCCGTGAGGGTGGGGGAGACGAGCTCGCGCAGCGCGCGCAGCACCGCCGCGGCATCTGCGCTGCCGCCGGCCATGCCGGCCTCGGACGGAATGCGCTTTATAAGCGCGATGTCGATGCCGCCGCCGTAGTCCATCGCCTCGCAGAAGGCTCTCGCCGCCTTGACAGCGAGGTTGCGCTCATCGCAGGGAAGCGCCGCGCCGTCGACGCGGCAGGTGATGCCTTTGCCGTCTGTGAGCGTGACGGTCACATCGTCGTGGAGCGAAACGGTCTGCATGACCATCTGCATCTCGTGGTAGCCGTCATCGCGCTTGCCAAGAATGTCAAGAGTCAGGTTGAGCTTAGCATAGGCGGGGACAGTTATGCTGCGCACGGGCTCCTCGACCGGCGCATTCAGCGCCTTGCCGCAGTGGGGGCAGTAGGCACCGCCTTCACCTATGCGTCCAAGCGGTCTGCCGCAGTGCGGACAGCGGTAGTAAAGAACCCCAATCACGATGGCAAAGAGCATGATCGCGATACCGAGAATAACAAGCGGTACGCTGACGCTTGTGCCGACGCCGCTGAGCAGCGCGCCGGTAAGAAGCAGCGGTGTTTGGAGCTTTTGGACCCTGCAATAGTCCATCAGGGGCTTTTTGTCGTTCATCGCGGCCTCCTTGTGCGCTCAGTGCTTCTTTTTCTTGTGCTGGATCTTTTTCTTCTCCTCGGGCTCCGGCTCGTCGGCGATCCACGCGCCGCATTTTGGGCAGCGCTTGGGCGAACCGCGGCCGAGGTGCTCGCCGCACTTGGGGCAGCGGTAAAAGCGCCCCCAGACGATGAGCGAAGCGCCCATCATCATGAGACCGACGAGCGCGGTGACGGTGTTTTGAAAGCCCCATGCGCCGACGAGGGAGACCACTGCGCCGCCCCAGAGCAATACGTCCTGCCAGATCCTGGCTGTTTTCAAATCCATAGGGAATCCTCCTGATGAGAAAAGCGCCGCAAGGCGGCGCTTTTCTGCAATGGTTACATTAGATTAGCGGATCTTGCGTGCCTCGACGTAGTAGCGCTTGTCCTGCGCGTGACCCATGGAGAAGGTCTTGCGCGGCAGAACGCCGTCGGCCATGACGGTCTTGAAGAGCTGCTCCTTGCCCATCGCGGGAAGCAGGAAGCCCATGTTGCCCTCCTTGGAGCCGAGCTCGCGGGTGACCTCATCGCCGTGGATGTAGTCAACCTCACCGCCGAACTGCTTGAGGTACTCGTCGATGAAGGTCTGCAGCGTGCCGACGGCCAGCTGGACCTTCGGGTCGGGGACGGTGACGAAATCGTCGTGGCCGTTCCAGCAGACCTCGATGACGTGGCCCTCGCCCTTGCCCTCGTGGGCGTTGGGGTAGAACTTCTTGAACTCTTCCATGAACTTCTCATGGTCGACGCCGAAGAGCACGCGGTGGATGGGCTCGAACTGGAGCGCATCGTCGTGGTTGTTCACGACCTCGACAAGTGCGTAGCGGGAGGGCAGCGCGAGGTATTCCTCGGGAGTCTTGCCCTTCTTCTGCTCTTCATAGCAGGCCTTGGCGGTGGCGAGGGAGTGGTTGCCGTCGCCCACGGCGAACAGCAGCGGCGCAACGCCGGAGACGCCGTACTTGCTCTTCATCGCCTCGTCGGTCGTGAGGCCGGTCAGCGCGTCGGCGACTGCGTCGATCTGCGCAGCGGAGAGCTTGTAGCCCTTGATATGGCCGCCGTTTTCCATCAGGTCGAAGTCATAGACGCTCTCCATCTTGTCGGCCGCGGCGGTCAGGGGCTCGATGACGGTCTTCTCGGGGTCGTCAATGAGCAGCATGACGTGGGGCAGCTCGATGGGGGCATTGCGGCGCACGCGGGCGCGCGGGGGGATACGGTCGAGCACGGTGCCCTCAGTCGCGCGGATCAGCGCGCCGGAGCCGGGGGTGAAGTCGTACTGGTCGAGGTCGACCATACCAATGAGGCCGTGACGGATCTTACCGTCGCTCTGGCCGCGCTCGATGTAGATGAGGGAGTCCTTGAGCGTCTCGAAGATGCCTTCTTCGAGGTACTTGCTCATCGAGGCGTTGATGTCGGCGATGAACTCATCGACGTTGGGGGCCTTCAGGTTGGCCTCGGGCAGGATGAGGCGCAGGGTGGAAGGCGCGTCGCCGACGGTCTTCTCCACGCGCTCCCAGTACTCGGGCTCAGAGGTGAACTGGTCGCATGCGACGACCGCCCACTTGCTCATATCGACATCCTTCTTGGGCAGCAGAATGTCGGAAGGATAAAAGCCAAGTTTGGAAAACTTTTCGTTCATGGTGATTCCTCCGTTATTTGTTTGATAAGCGGAACGCGGGGTGCTCCGCTGGTGCGATTGTAAAACAAATTATACAATAGCCCACGCGGAAAAAGCAATGGAGAAAGTGAAAAAATGTCCAAAAGCGCTTTATGGAAATGCCATGATAGAGCGCTTCGCGGCCCGCTTGCTTGACGAACGCCCCGCGGCATGATATTCTAACGAACTATGCGGAAAAATACGAAAAATTCAGGTGATGATTTTGGATAAGCGCGCAGATCTGGGACACGGGGACGTCAAAAAGCTGCTCTTTTCGCTCTCCGTGCCGACGATCACCTCGCAGATCGTCAACATGCTCTACAATCTGGTCGACCGCGTGTTCATCGGCCATATGCAGCCCGCCGAGACCGTCGGAAAACTCGCGCTGACGGGCGTTGGCGTATGCCTGCCGATCATCATGGTTATTTCGGCGTTCGCGTCGCTCATGGCCATCGGCGGCGCGCCGCGCGCCTCGATCGCCGAGGGCGCAGGCGAGAGCGAAAAATCCGAGCGCATCATGGGAAACTGCCTGACGATGCTCATCATCACGGCGTTGGTGCTGACGGTGCTGTTCGAGTCCTTTGCCGAGCCGCTTTTACTGATGTTCGGTGCGAGCGAGAACACCATCGGTTACGCGCTTGACTATATGCGAATCTACGCCCTCGGCACGATCTTTGTCCAGCTGACACTTGGCATGAACGCCTACATCACGGCACAGGGCTTCGCCACCGTGAGCATGAAGACGGTGCTCATCGGCGCGCTCTTAAATACGGCTCTCGACCCGCTGTTCATCTTCGTGCTCGGTCTCGGCGTGCGCGGCGCGGCGCTGGCGACGGTGATCTCGCAGGCAGTGTCGGCCGTGTGGGTGATGACGTTCCTCACGGGAAAGAAGACGCGCTGGTACTTAAAGCGCGAGAACCTGCACGTGGACGCGAAGATCGTGCTGCCGTGTATCGCGCTGGGACTTTCCCCGTTTGTGATGCAGTCGACGGAGAGCCTCATCGCCATCTGCTTCAACTCATCTCTCCTGCGCTACGGCGGCGACATGGCCGTCGGCACGATGACAGTGCTGACGAGCATCATGCAGTTTTCGAACATGCCGCTTCAGGGCTTGACACAGGGCGCACAGCCCATCGTGAGCTACAACTTCGGCGCAAAGAACGCCCAGCGCGTGCGCGACGCCTATTTCTGCCTGCTGCGCGCGTGCTTTACTTATTCAATGGCCATCTGGCTTCTGGTCGAGCTCTTCCCGCGCGCGTTCATCCTGATTTTCAATAATGACCCCGCGCTGGTCGAATACGCGGCGTGGGCCGTGCGCATCTACATGGGGTGCAGCGGTATTTTCGGCATCCAGATCGCCTGCCAGCAGACGTTTGTGGCGCTCGGCAACGCGAAGACGTCGCTCTTCCTCGCCGTGTGGCGCAAGATCATCCTGCTCATCCCGCTCATCTATATTCTGCCGCACTTTTTCGCGGACAAGGCGTTCGCGGTGTTCCTGGCCGAGCCCGTGGCGGACTTCGGCGCGGTGGCGCTGACGAGCTTCACATTCTATCGCCAGTTCCGTCGCTCAATGCGCGAGCTGGAAGGTGCGGAAGCGACTGGGGAGCGGTAAAGAAAATTTTTAACGCAAAAATAAAAGGAGAGGGCAAGCCCCTCTCCTTTTATTTTTTACACCTGGCCGCCGCTTTCCATCGGCTCTTTCTCGCGGAACAGCATCGTGATGCACCAGATGCCGGCAAGGCCGACGAGCGTGTAGATCACGCGGCTGAGCATGCCGATCTGTCCGCCGAAGAGAAAGGCAACGCAGTCAAAGCCGAAAAGGCCCACGCTGCCCCAGTTGAGCGCGCCGATGATAGCAAGTGTCAGCGCGATCTTGTCGATGACCATGAAGTTCCCTCCTTAAAAAGATGGTTTGGTCTTCGGTAGTCTTCCCGTGATGGGCGAAAATATGCGTACGGCGTTTTCTGCGTTGCCCGAAAAAGAAAACTATGATAAAATTAGAATAAAATATTGATAACTTTAAGAGAGAAAAAGGGGGAAGGACGCTTGCTGCACATACTGATGGGACGCGCGCGCACGGGCAAATCCGAGCGCGTGCTGCAAAGAATCGCCGCGCTGGGGGACTCGTCGCAGCAAATCCTGCTCGTGCCGGAGCACGCCTCGCATGTGGCGGAGATGGACCTGTGCCGTGTTTGCGGCGACACCGCGTCGCGCCATGCCGAGGCCTTGACGTTCAAGCTGCTCGCCTCGCGCGTGTTGAGCATCTGCGGCGGCAGCGCGGACGTGACGCTCGATTCGGGCGGAAAGCTCCTGACGCTCCAGCGTACGCTCACGGAGCTTGCGCCGGTGCTCAAGGTCTACAAGCGCCCGTCGCAGCGCGCGGCATTTTTGGAGAGCCTGCTCGCCGTGATGGAGGAATTGCAGGCCTACGCCGTATCGCCCGAGCAGCTATCCGAGAGCGTAGCGCAGATCGAAGGCGAGAGCGGCGACAAGCTGCGCGACCTTTCGCTCATCTACGGCATTTACCTCAGCAAGCTCCACGCACCGGGGCACGACGCGCGCGATGTGCTTGAAAAGTTGGAGGAAAACCTCGAAGCGTCGGGATATATTGAAAATAAAGACATTTTCCTCGACGGTTTTTCGTATTTTACGGGGCGTGAGCTGCGCATTCTGCGTATCCTGCTGCGGCGCGCGAAGAGCGTGACCGTCACGCTCCTTGGCGACACGCAGGACCGCGAGCTCTTTTCCGAGAGCCTGCGCGTGCGCGAGCGGCTGTACGCGCTCGCGCGCGATGCCGGCGTCGCATGCGAGGAGGAAATTCTTCCGCAGGGCGAGGTGCGCGGCGCGCTCGACCATATCGAGCGCTGCTTTTTCGGCGCGGCGAACGAATTTACCCAGCCGACTGACGCCGTCGCGCTCTATGAGGCGGGCAGCGCGTACAGCGAGTGCGAGTGGGTCGCGTCGCAGATTTTGAAATTAGTGCGCGAGCAGGGCTACCGCTACCGCGAGATCACCGTCACGGCGCGTGATCTCGACTCCTACGCAGGTGCGATCGAGAGCGTATTCGCCCGCTACGGTATTCCGCTTTATTATGCCCACCGCAGCGATATTTTGAAAAGTCCCGTGCTGACGCTGCTGCTCGGCGCGCTGGACGCCGCGAGCGGAGGCTTTGAGTATGAGGATGTGTTCCGCTGTCTCAAGACCGGCCTCGCCGGCCTCAGCATGGCGGAATGCGACATTCTGGAAAATTACGCGCTCAAGTGGGAGATCCGCGGCGCGATGTGGACGCGCGAGACGCCTTGGTCGGCGCATCCCGACGGCTACGGCGAAGACTGGACGGACGAGGCAAGGGCGCGGCTCAAGACGGTCAACGCACTGCGCGAGCGCGTGCAGGGGCCGTTTGCGCGCCTAAAAAAAGGCGTAGGCGGCAGCGGCGAGGCCGAGCAGAAGGTGCGCGCGCTGTACGGCTATTTGGAGGAGATCAAACTGCCGGAGGTCTTGCAGACGCAGACCGAGCAGCTTTTCGCCGCGGGCGAGGCCCAGCGCGCCGAGGAAACGGCGCAGCTGTGGAGCATTCTTTGCAGCGTGCTCGACCAGTTTGTGGAAATCCTGGGCGACGCGATCCTCGACGCCGAGGAGTTTGCGAGTCTGATGCGCCTTGTGCTGACGCAGTACAGCGTGGGCACGATCCCCGTGACGCTCGACGCGGTGAACCTGTGCGAAATGACGCGAAACGACCGCCACACGGTGCGCGCGCTGTTCCTGCTCGGCGCGAACGACGGCGTGCTGCCTGCGGCGGAGAACCGCGGCGGCGTGCTGCGCGACGAGGACCGCGAGGCGCTCGAGAGGCAGCAAATCTTCCTCGCGCCGCACGGGATGGAGCAGTTTCATCTGGAAATTCAGAATCTTTACGCCGCGCTGGCCCAGCCGACGGAAAAGCTGACGGTGTCCTATCCCGTTTCGGACGGAAAGGGCGCGGAGAAGCGGCCATCGTTCGTCATCGGGCGCATCGCGCGTCTGCTGCCGTCGATCAGCGTCGAAACAGAGAGCGCTGACAAGGAATATCGCCTGTCAGCAAAGTCGACGGCGCTCGAGTATGCGGGCGAGCATATCGGCGGCGCGCTGTGGCAGTATTTTGAAGGACAGGGCGACGCGGAGCGTGCGCTTGCCGCGATGAAGGACGCTTCGCGCTATACACGCGGGCATCTGTCGCGCGACGCGGTGTGCGCGCTCTACGGCGGCGCGGTGACACTGTCCGCCTCGCGCATGGACATGGCGCGCTCATGTCACTTTGCCTATTTCATGCGCTACGGCCTGAAAGCCAGGGAGCGCACGGGCGCGGGCTTTGACGCGCCGCAGATCGGCACGTTCGTGCACGATGTGATGGAGCATACGCTGCGGCAGGCGAAGGAGTGCGGCGGACTGCATACGCTATCGAAGGACAAGCTGCACGCGCTCGTGCGCGCGTCGATCGAGGAATACATCGACCGCGTGCTGCCGGACTTGTGCGAAAAAAGCGCGCGCTTCCGTTATCTGTTCAACCGCCTGTGTGCGACGGTCGAGCGCATCATGGACGAGGTGAGCGAGGAGCTGCAAAGCTCCGACTTTGAGCCGCTGGCATTTGAGCTGGAATTTGGTGCGGACGGGCAGCTGCCCGCCATCACGATCCGCGAGGAAAACGGCACGGCGCGCGTTGTCGGCAAGGTCGACCGTGTGGACGGCTGGCTGCACGACGGCAAGCTATATTTGCGCGTCGTGGACTACAAGACGGGCAAGAAGAGCTTCGACCTCGCCGAGCTGCGCTACGGGCTGGGGCTCCAAATGCTGCTCTACCTCTTTACGCTTAAAGAAGAGGGACAGATGCTTTTCGGCGGACACGAGATCGTTCCCGCGGGCGTTCTCTATACGCCCGCGCGCGAGCCGATGCTGCGCTGCGCGCGCGACACGGAGCCCGAAAAGATCGAAAAAGCACTCAAAAAGGAGCTGCGCCGCAGCGGCATGGTGCTCGAGGACCCGGCGGTTCTGCAGGCGATGGAGCACAGCGCGCTCGAATCGCCGTGTTACCTGCCCATCGCGGTGAAAAGGGACGGCGCGGTGACGGGAAGCCTTGCTTCTGCCGAGCAGCTCGGAAAGCTCTCGAAATACGTCGACCATATTTTACATGAAATCACGCAGGAGGTCTTCGCGGGCAACATCGACGCCGACCCCTACGCGCGCACGCCGCAGCAGTCGGCCTGCACATACTGCGAGTTCGCGAGCGCGTGCCACTTTGAAAACGGCTGCGGCAGTGACCGTATGGAATACATCAAGGCGACGAAAAACGACGAATTCTGGCAGTACATCGACGAGGTGAACGGAGAGGGGGCGCACGAGAATGGCTGAAAAGCTGACAAACGAACAGCAAGCGGCGGTGGACAGCCGCGAGCGCAGTCTGCTCGTCTCCGCGGCGGCAGGCTCGGGCAAGACAAAGGTGCTCGTCGAGAGGCTCTTTTCCTACGTAGAGCGCGAGGGCGCGAATCTCGACGATTTCCTCATCATTACCTACACGCGCGCCGCGGCGAGCGAGCTGCGCGGCAAAATCGCCAAGGCGCTCACCGAGCGCATGGAGCGCGACCCCGGCAACTACCATCTGCGGCAGCAAATGCTGCGCGTCTACCGCGCGGACATCAAGACGGTGGACGCCTTCTGCACCGCGCTTCTGCGCGAAAACTGCCATCTGCTCGGCGAGGACGCGCGCGGCCACGCGCTGCGGCCCGATTTCCGCGTGCTGGACGAGAACGAGGCGCAGGTGCTGCGCGAGCGCGTGCTCGCGCGCACGCTGGACGATTTTTACGACCATCTGACGCCCGGCGGCACGCTGCTCGCCGACACGCTCGGCGCGGGGCGCGACGACAGCGCGCTTGAGGACCTGGTGCTCGAGCTGCACGCAAAATTGCAGGCGCAGCCGTATGAGGACAAATGGCTCGAGGCGCAGCGCGCGTTTTGGCGCGCCGTGCCGGATAAGATCGAGGACACGCCCTATGGAAAAATTCTGCTCAATGAGGTGCGGCGCAAGGCGCGCCACTGCAAAAACCTTTTGCAGCGCGCGGCGCAGGAGATGTGCGCGAATGACGCGCTGAACCAGAAGTATGCGCCCGCGTTCCTCGACGCGTCCTACCAGCTTGAAGCGCTGGAGGGGAAGACCGCAGAGGGCTGGGACGCCGCGCGCGGCGTGACCATCGCGTTTCCGCGCCTCGCCGCGGTGAAGGACAGCGACGGCGGCGAGATGAAAGCGCGCATGAAAAGCCTGTGGGACAACTGCAAGGAGACCGTCAAGGGCTTTGCCGAGATTTTTTCCGCCTCGTCCGACGAGGCGGTGGAGGACCTGCGCACGATGGAGAGCGCAATGCTCGCGCTCATCGACCTGACGGCGGACTTTTCCCGCCGGTACAACGAGGAAAAACGGCGGCGGAATTCTGCTGACTTCTCCGATCAGGAGCACGAGGCCATCCGCCTTCTCATCGGAGAGGACGGCGCGCCGACAGAGCTTGCGCGCATCGTCAGCGCGCGCTACCGCGAGATCATGGTGGACGAGTATCAGGACACCAACGAGGTGCAGAACCGCATTTTTGACGCAATTTCTTGTAAAGGAGAAAACCTTTTCACTGTTGGCGATGTCAAGCAGAGCATCTATCGCTTCCGCCTAGCCGACCCACGTATTTTTTTGCAGCATTATAACACCTGGCCGCCGCTTGAGGACGCAGAGGAGCACGACAGCGCGAAGCTGCTGCTCTCGCGCAACTTCCGTTCGCGCAAAGAAGTGTTGGACGCGACGAATTTTATCTTCTGCAATATTCTTTCCGAGGAAATGGGTGAGCTCGACTACGGCGCGGATGAAATGCTGCGCCTCGGCGCGAATTATGTCGAATCGAGCGCGTGCGGCGCGGAGTTCCATCTGCTCGATCTGCCGACGCAGACGGGCGAGCAGCGCGTGCGCGCGAGCGAGGCTGAGGCCGCGTTCGTCGCGGACTATATCAGCAATATGCTGACAAGTGAATTTCCTATACAGGATGACAAAACAAAAGAGCTGCGGCCCGTGTGCGAGGAGGACATCGTCATATTGATGCGCTCGCCGAGCACGCGCCTTTTGGACTATCGCCGCGCGCTGGAGGCGGCCTCCACTGCGCCGCTGACGCGGGCGAGGACTTTTTTGCCTCGATGGAGATCGCAGTGCTGTTCGCGCTCTTGCAGGTCATCGACAATCCGCGGCAGGACGTGCCGCTCATTGCCGTGCTGCGCTCTCCACTCTTCGGCTTTACACCCGATGAGCTCGCGGCGATCCGCGCGCGGCAGCGCACGGGTGACTTCTACGATGCGCTGCTTTTGAGCGAGGATGACCACAGCAGAGAATTTCTCGATACGCTGGACGCTTTGCGCAACAGCGCGGCGCACCTGAGCGTGCGCGAGCTGCTGAGCGAAATCTACCGCCGGTGCAATGTGCTCGGTATCTTCGGCGCGATGCGCCGCGGGGCGGAGCGCAAGGAAAATCTGCTCGCGTTTTTGGAGCTCAGCGAGGACTACGCGCGCTCGGGGCGGCAAGGCCTTTTCGACTTTGTGCGCACGCTGCGCGAGCAGCTTGCCGAAGGCGAGGCGGGGACGATGCAGACCGCGCACGCATCATCAGGCGTTCGCATCATGTCGATCCACAAGTCGAAGGGCCTCGAATTTCCGGTCGTGATCCTCTCGGACCTCGCGCGTCGCTTCAGCAATATGGACTTTTTGAGTTCGGTGCTCGTGCACCCGCAGCTCGGGCTGGGGCCGGTGTGCGTGGACACACAAAGGCACATCCAGTACCCGACGGTCGCACGGCAGGCGCTCGAGCGCACGCTGCGGCGCGAGGCGAAGGCCGAGGAGCTGCGTGTGCTGTACGTTGCGATGACGCGCGCGAAGGAAAAGCTCGTCATGGTGCACACGCAGGCAAACGCGAAAAGCCGCGTCGCCGACCTTCTGGCGCTGAGCGATTGTCCTGTGCTGCCCGAGGCTGTGGACAGCGGCAAGTGCATGGGCGACTGGATCATGCTGCCGCTTTTGCAGCGCAGCGAAGCGGCATCCCTGCGCGAGCTTGCGGGGCAGAATGGCGAGGGGAGATTCTATGCTGACGAAACGCCGTGGACGGTGCGTGTGCACGACGGTTTGAGCTTTGTGACGCCGCAGCAGCGGCCCGATGACGCGCCAGTGGATGCCGCGCCGCCGAAGGAGGAGCTGCCGGTGGATTTTGCTGAGCTGTCGTACCGCTACCCCTACGCGGGGCAGACGGCCTTTCCCGCCAAGCTGACGGCCACGCAGCTCAAGGGCCGCGCGCTGGACGAGGAGATATCCGAAAATACAACGCTCCCACCGCGGCTGCGCAGCCTATATAAACCAAAATTCCTTGCGGGCGAAACGACGCTCACGGGTGCGGAGCGGGGCACGGCGCTGCACCTTGTGATGCAGGACCTTGACTTTTTCTGCGAAGCAAGCGAGCAGAGCGTGCGTGAGCAGGTCGAAAAGCTCAGAGCGCAGCGCAAGCTGACCGACGAGCAGGCAAGCGCCGTCGATGTGCGCGCGATCGTCCGATTTTTGCGAAGTGATCTTGCCGCGCGCATTCGCAAGAATGCGCAGACGGTGCGGCGCGAGTACCGCTTCTCGCTGCTGCGGCCGGTGCGGGACTTTGCCACGCTGGACGCCGACGACGCGGTGCTGCTGCAGGGCGTGGTAGACTGCTTTTTTGAAGAGGACGGCGAGCTTGTGGTCGTGGACTTCAAGACTGACCGCATCGGAAGAACACAGATCGAAGAACGAGCTGAGCACTACCGCCCTCAGCTCGAGGCATACTCCATGGCCCTTATGCGCGTGATGGGCAAAAAGGTCAGGGAAAAGGTGCTGTATTTCTTCTCGGTCGGCGAAGAAAAGGTGCTGTGAATACATAAAAACACCCTCCGCGGGAAATCCGCGGAGGGTGTTTTACAAGATTTGCTCACACGATAAAATGCTCTAAGATCAGCACTGTCGCGCAGCAGACGAGCGAGACGGGGAGAAGTCCCAGCCCGCACCAGGCGGCGAAGATGCCGATGACCATGGCCGCCGCGCCCGCGATGGGCGACTGCGTGGCGTTCATGATGGCGGGGAACGTCATCACCGCGAGCGTGACGTAGGGCACGTAGAAGAGAAACGAGCGCAGGAAGGGATTCTGGATCGGCTTGCGGATCAGCGTGAGCGGCAGGACGCGGATGAGATAGGTCGTGGCCGCCATGACGAAAAGATATAAATACGTTTTCATGCGACGAGATCATCCTCCTTGTGCGGGAACAGAATGGCGGCGGCAGCAGAGATCACGATGGTCAAGACCAGGATGCGCATGCCCTCGGACAGCTCGCGCGTGAACGGCAAAACGCTTGCAAGAAGCGAGCAGAGAAAGCTCACGCCGATGCAGCCGAGCACGATGCGGTTCTGCTTGCCGACGGGGATGATGATGGCGAGAAACATGCCGAACAGCATCACGGAGCAACCGCTGACGGCCCAGACGGGCATGAGATTCCCCATCAGCACGCCGAGCACGGTGCCGATGCTCCAGCCCGGCATGGCCGCGCACATGGTGCCGAAATAATACCACACCTCAAGATACCCAGGCTGCGCGATGGCGAGGCCGAAGATCTCATCCGTCAGGTCATAGGCGATGAGGAGCCGCCAGGGAAGCGGCGTATCGGGCGAGAGACGCTGGCTGAGCGCACAGCTCATCAGAAGATAGCGCGCGTTGACGACCAGCATCATCAGCGCCATGGCCCAGAGGCCGGAGTCGGCGGCGATGATGGTGATGCCGCCGTATTCACCCGACGAGGCGTTGTTCAAAAAGCTCAGCAAAAAACCCTGAAAAATGCTCAGGTGCGCGTTGTGCGCGCTGATGCCGATGCCGAAGCTGACAGCAAAATAACCAAGCCCAATGGGGATGCCGTCGCGCAGTCCCCGCAGGAAATGTTTTTTCGACATAATTCTGATGTTCCTTTACTTCCAATCATCCGTACGCAAGGCGCGTAAATGTCATTATACGACTGAAAACGGCAGAAGTAAAGAGAAATTGCATAACGAGCGTTAAAAAATTGACGATGAAATTAGGGAAAAGTGCTAAGGAAGAGAAAAGCACGGAGAGGATCAAAAATTTCTCTTGCAATTTGACACAAAGCGTGGTAATATCCTATATGGCTTTTTTAGAAAAGCACATTTGGATCGGAAAGAGGTGAACACGAGCAATGAAGGAAGGAATCCATCCCAATTATCAGCAGACTACTATTACTTGCGCCTGCGGTAATGTGATTGAGACAGGTTCCACCAAGCAGAATATCAAGGTGGAAGTGTGCTCTAAGTGTCACCCCTTCTTCACTGGCAAGCAGAAGCTGGTCGATACCGGCGGCCGCGTTGCCAAGTTCAACAAGAAGTTCGGCCTGAACTAATTCAATCACAAAAGCAGCTCTGCTACGGCAGAGCTGCTTTTTTCTGCTTTTTTGGAACGCTCAGTTTTGCCCGTCGGGATATTCGACGATGAAGGGGAGCGGCTCAAGGGCCTGATCAAGATAATTTGTCTCCTCATAATAGTCGCTGCCGCCTGCAATGGTTTGCACCTGAAGAAGACGGACGCGCAGAACGGCACCGTCGGACAGTTCGACGATCATCTCGCAGATGAGTGGAGAGTCGGTGATTCTGATGCAGAGGTCAAGCGCATTCTCATCAATGGGATAGCGGATGAAGTACGAGGTACCAAGGTCTCGTGCTGCAGTTGCCTCAGCGGTATCACTGAGGTCGTTGACAGGGTAGGCCTCTTCCACAGATGAAACAGGAACAGCTTCGAGAGGTACAGTTGAGATCAGCTTGCCGTTGCGCGTGTATTCAAGCCGCATGGTGCGGATGTCGCGGTCGTCGTAGACGCCAAGGGTAAAGCTGCCGAATCGGTAATCCACACCCTTTTCAAAGGAAAGTTGATAGGTGAGCGGCGAACCGGAGTCTCGGCGCATATAGGAAAATGGTGGATTAAAACTGTAGAGGACAGGGGAATTCTGAGTTTTAAGGTTGTAGATCGTATCAAGCTCTTCTGACTGTGTTTCGCCGTGGGTCTTGAAATTGACACTGACGCTGAGCTCATCGCTCAGCGGTACGGTCACTTCGCCGTGCAGATAGCCGAAGCTGTCCTGTTTAAGATCGGCGGTGCGGGTCGGCGGACTGTCGCTCGTGTAGGATGAGCTGCTGCGGTCAGTCACAAGGAGAGAGACAGCCGTATTTTCGCCGATCGTCTTCGGCAACAGAGAGAAGGCGAGCGTGCACTCCTGCTTTTTAAGATCGACCTTTGTGACCTCATAGCTGAACTGCGAGAGCAGGCTCGACTCGCGCTCCAGAATGTCCGAGACGTTGCTGCTGATGCCTGCGATCTGGTTCGAGAGGTTATTCTGCACGTTGTAGAGCTGGCTGCGAAGGTCATTTACTTGCGTGCTGAGCGTGTTGATGCTGTTGTTGTAATGCACGCCGACGGCGATGAGCGCGGCGAGCGCCACGGCCGCACCGCCGATGATCTTCTTGTGCTGTATGCAGAAATCGCGGAAGCTCAGCTTTTCCGCGGGAGCTTTTTCGGCGTTGCTTTGAACCGGCGATTCGGCGGCATCCTGCTCGGGTTTGGCATGCTCCAGACTGAGCAGCTCGTCGACGGAAACGGAGTAGAGCTTAGAGAGTTCGATGAGCTTGCCAAGCTCCGGCTGCGTGGCGCCGCTCTCCCATTTGGAGACGGCTTGGCGCGAGACACCGAGCTTCTCCGCCAGCTCCTCCTGCGACATGCCGCTCGCGCGGCGCAGTTCGTAGAGCTTTTCATATAGTTCCATGAAAGGTTCCTCCTTGGGGAAATGTTGCTGCGTTCGACGCCGTGCACTGCGCCTTTGCAGGAAAAGCATAGCAGGAAAACGGGAGAAAACACCACCAACCGGGCGTTTCTTTTTGTCAACCTGAGGTTGCGTCCACCCTATTTTCACATGAAAGGGGCGGAAATGTCAATGAAAAGCGTTTTTGCCTTTTCTTTTGGCGGAAAATACACTATAATAAAAATGATTTGTACAGCGCCGATTTCGGCGCGATAAGGAGAATCTATGGAAGAATTGAAAGAGAACAACGCGCCGCGCGACAGGGCGATTTTAGTCGGCCTTTCGTCGCCGCGGCTCGATCGAAAAGAGAATGCCGACGAGGAGAGCCTTGAAGAGCTCGGTGCGCTCGTCGAAACGGCGGGCGGCGTCAGCGTCGGCGTGGTTTTACAAACGCTGCCGTCGCCGAACCCGCACACATTCATCGGCGAGGGCAAGGTGGACGAGATCCGCGAGCTGGTAAAGTCGCAGGAGGCGACAATGGTCATCTTCGACAATGACCTCTCGCCCTCGCAGATGCGCGTTCTGAGCGAAGAGTTCGGCGTGCAGGTGCTCGACCGCAGCGGCCTCATTCTCGATATCTTCGCCCAGCGGGCGAAGACAAAAGAGGGCCGGCTTCAGGTCGAGCTTGCGCAGTATCAATACCTGCTGCCGCGCCTGATCGGTATGTGGACGCACCTGGAGCGCCAGGCGGGCACGTCGGGCAAGGGACCCATCGGCTCGAAGGGCCCCGGCGAAACGCAGCTTGAGACCGACCGCCGCCACATCCACAGAAAGATCGACAAGCTGAAGGCGGACCTTGAAGAGGTGCGCCGCGTGCGCGCCACGCAGCGCGACCGCCGCAGCAAGAATGAAATTCCCGTCGTCGCCATCGTCGGCTACACGAACGCGGGCAAGTCGACGCTTTTGAACGCGCTGACCGGCGCGGGCATTCCCGCGAATAACCGCCTGTTTGACACGCTGGACACGACGACGCGCCTTCTCACGGTGTCCGACACGCTGGATGTCGTGATCTCCGACACGGTCGGCTTTATCCGCAAGCTGCCGCACCAGCTGGTCGAGGCCTTCAAGGCAACGCTCGAGGAACTCGAATACGCCGATCTTCTTCTGCACGTCATCGACATTTCCGACCCGCACTGGCTCGAGCAGGCGCAGATCGTGGACGAGCTGATCGAAGAGCTCGGCGCGCAGCAAATTCCCTGCCTGCGCGTTTACAACAAGTCCGACCTCTACTTCGGCGATATCCGCCCGCACGGGGAGGACAGCGTCAACATCAGCGCCAAGACCGGCGAGGGCGTGGATGAGCTGCTTGCGAGCATCGACAATCTCCTCGACAAGGGCACGCGCCGCGTGACGATCCACCTGCCCTATGACAAGGGCGGGCTGCTCGATATGCTCTACCGCGAGGCGAAGGTCGAATCCGTCGAATACGGCGAGACCATCGATATCGTGGCCACCTGCGTGCCGCGCGTCATCGGCCAGGTCAAGGACTATATCGAGGGCTACCGCGAGCCGAAGGAGGACTGGGAGGAATGACGTTTGAAACGACGCGCCTTCTCCTGCGTCCGTGGTGCGAGAGCGACGCGGAGAGCTGCTATCGATACGCGAGGGATCCGTTTGTCGGCCCCGCCGCAGGCTGGCCGGCGCATACGAGCGTGGAGAACTCCCGCGAGATCATCCGAACCGTCCTCTCGGAGCCGGACACGTTTGCAGTCATTTTGAAGGAACGGCCAGACGAGCCTGTCGGCTCCATCGGCGTGTTTCCGACGGAAGCGCCAGAAATCGGGAGTGAGCCGGAAATCGGCTATTGGATCGGCAGCCCGTTCTGGGGTCAGGGGCTTATCCCCGAAGCCGTGCGAGAGCTGCTGAGGTACTGCTTTGAGGATAAAGGCGCACAGCGGGTCTGGTGTTCGCACTATGCCGGCAATGAAAAGTCAAAGCGCGTGATCGAAAAGTGTGGCTTTTCTTATCAGCTGACCTGTGAAAGGCCGGCGCTTGTGGACGATGCGCTGCGGCCGACGCTTTTTTACGTTCTCACGAAAGAAAAGTGGGAGAAAACCCGCTGAAAGGAACCTTGAAACCATGACAGAGTACCTTGTCCCATACGAGAGCGCGGAGAGCGAGTTTGAAGAAAAGCGCTCGCGCTTCATCAGCCACGTTTTCCTTGTAGAGAGCGAGGCGGAGGCCCGCGCGCGCATCGACGAGATGAAAAAGAAATACTACGACGCGCGCCACAATTGCTGGTGCTTCGTCCTGCACGACGGCACCGTTCGCTACGGCGACGACGGCGAGCCGCAGGGCACGGCGGGCCAGCCGATGCTGAACGTCTTCCAGCGCGAAAACGTCGAAAACGTCGTGTGCATCGTGACGCGCTACTTCGGCGGGATTCTGCTTGGCGCGGGCGGGCTGACGCGCGCCTACGCCAAGGCGGCGAAGGACGCGCTTGACGCAGCGGGCAAGGCGCGGATGCAGCCGTTTTCCGTGCTGCTGCTCGAATGCCCGTATCCGATGTTCGAGCGCATAAAGCTGCTGATCGAGGGGCACGAGGGCAGGATCGAGTCGAGCGACTACGGCGCGGCCGTGACGCTCACGTTTCTTCTGCCCGTGCAGAAGACGGCGGACTTTTCCGCCGCGCTCACGGAGCTCTCCGGCGGGCAGATGAGCGCGGAAGAGGTCGAGCAGCGCTTTCTGCCCGGCGCAAGGGAGTGACGGCATGAGTTTGCGAAGAAAAATCTACGAGGTCATCGAGGTCGCGGACAAGGACGACCGCGACAGTCTCATTTACGACCGCTTCATGCTCGTGTGCATCGCGGCGAGTATTGTGCCGCTGTGCTTCAAGGAGACGAACTCGCTGTTCGTCTGGCTCGACCGCGCGACGGTCACGGTGTTCATCGTGGACTATCTGCTGCGCTGGTGGACGGCGGACCTAAAGTACGAAAAGAGCGGGAAATGGGCGTTTTTGCGCTATCCGTTCAGCTTTTTCGGTATTGTAGACCTGCTGTCCATCCTGCCGTCGCTGACGATGCTGTCATCGGGGTTCAAGCTGTTTAGGCTTTTCCGCCTCAACAAAGCGCTCAAGGCGCTCAAATTCCTGCGCTACTCGCACAGCTTTGAACTTATTTTGAACGTTATCAAGCGCGAGAAACGAGCGCTCGCGGCGGTGTGTGCTGGCGGGCGGGTATATCGCGCTGTCGGCGCTCATCATGTTCCAGGTGGAGCCCGACAGCTTTGACACGTTTTTCGACGCCATCTACTGGGCGGTCGTCACGCTGACGACCGTCGGCTATGGCGACATCTATCCGACGAGCGAGATCGGCCGCATCGTGAGCATGATGTCGTCGTTCATGGGAATCGCCATCGTTGCGCTGCCTACCGGTATCATTACGGCTGGCTACATGCGCGAGCTCAGCCGTGAAAAGTGGGACTAAATAGAGAGGGCAGAACCATGGAGATCAGAACAGCAACGATGAACGATCTGGACGCGGTCGCGGCGGTGGAAGCCGAGTGCTTTCCCGTGGCCGAAGCGGCGACAAAAGAGGAATTCGCCGAGCGAATCAAATATTACGGCGACCACTTCTGGCTGATGTTCGAGGGCGACAAGCTCATCGCGTTTCTCGACGGCTTTGTGACGGACGAGCCCGACCTGACCGACGAAATGTACGCGAAAGCATCCATGCACGACGAAAATGGCGCGTGGCAGATGCTCTTCGGTCTGAACACCTTGCCGGAGTACCGGAAAAACGGCTACGCGGGCGAACTGCTCCACCGTGCCGTTGAGGATGCGAGAAAGCAGGGGAGAAAGGGTGCAGTCCTGACCTGCAAACAGCGGCTCGTCGACTACTACGCGAAGTTCTGCTTTGTCGACGAGGGCGTGACAGACAAGTCCGTGCACGGCGGCGTTGTCTGGCACCAGATGCGCATCACATTTTGATCGAGACTGACAGAAAAAAGGAGCACGCTTGCGCGTGCTCCCTTTTTGCGATTTTTATTGCTTTCCCGCGAGGTAGTAGTCGCTTTGGCCCGGATGATAGAACGGACAGGCGGTCAGCTTGCCGCGCAGGAACGACGCCATCTCGTCCTCATCGAGTTGCTCGTCACAGTAGTAGCTGTCGGACTCTTCATCGTAGCTGTAATAAACGCAGTCCTCGCACAGGCTGATGGACATGAGATCATCTCCCGAAAGAAATTAGTGCTGATACTCGAATTCGAGCTCGTACATGCTGACGATGTCGCCGTCCTTGATGCCAAGGTCCTCAAGCTGCTGGAAAACGCCGTTTTCTCGCAGCATCTTATCAAAAAACATCCGGCTCTCGTAGTCACCGAAGTTGACGTTGCTCATAAGGCGTTCAAGCCACTTGCCCTCGACAATGTAGGTGTTGTCCTCGACGGTGATCTTGAGCGGCTCGCTCGCGTCGATCTTCACGGGCTTGGGAACGTACTCGGGCTCATAGACCGTGACGGGCGGGAGTGTGGAGAGCTTTTCGGCGATCTTGAGCACGAGCTCGCGCGTGCCGGTGTGCGACGCGGCGGACAGGGCGAAGAGGGGATAGCCGAGCGGCTCGACATGCGCGCGCAGCTTTTCGAGCAGGCTCTCGTCCTCCATGATGTCGGTCTTGTTCGCGACGACGATCTGCGGGCGAGTGGCAAGGTCGGGAGAATACTGCGAGAGCTCTGCGTTGATGGCGTCAAAGTCCTCGACCGGGTCGCGGCCCTCGCTGCCCGACACGTCGACGACATGAACGAGCAGGCGGCAGCGGTCGATATGGCGCAGGAAGTCGTGACCAAGGCCCGCGCCCTCGGCTGCGCCCTCGATGATGCCGGGGATGTCGGCCATGACGAACGAAACGCCCTCGTCGACGTACACGACGCCGAGGTTGGGGTAGAGCGTGGTGAAGTGGTAGTTTGCAATCTTGGGGCGCGCCTTCGACACAACGGAAAGAAGCGTCGACTTGCCGACATTCGGGAAGCCGATGAGGCCGACGTCGGCCAGCAGCTTCAGCTCGAGCACGACATCGTGCTCCTCGCCCTCAAGGCCCGATTTGGCAAAACGGGGCGCCTGACGCGTCGGCGTTGCGAAATGCGCGTTGCCCCAGCCGCCCTTGCCGCCGCGGCAGAGGATGAACGGCTCGGAGTCGGACATATCCTTGATGATCTCGTTTGATTCCGCGTCGCGCACGACGGTGCCGCGCGGCACGCGGATCGTGAGATCCTTGCCCTGCTTGCCGAACTTGCGCGCGCCCTGACCGTCCATGCCGTTGTCGGCGACGTATTTGCGCTTGTAGCGAAAGTCCATCAGCGTGGACATGTTGTCGTCGACAACGAGGACGATGTTGCCGCCGTTGCCGCCGTCGCCGCCGTCGGGGCCGCCCGCGGAGACGTACTTTTCGCGGTGGAACGCCACCGCGCCATTGCCGCCCTTGCCCGCGCGGCAGAAGATGCGCGCCTTATCAATAAAAGATGCTGCCATGTTGGCACCTCCTTGAATTCTTGTTATTCCTGAACAATTAGTGTATCCGTTTTTTGGCGATTCGTCAAGAAAAACGGAACGTTTCACAAAAAAGAAAAAATCGAAAAAAGTTGGGAACTTTTTTGTGCTCCCTTTCGTCAAAGGAAAAGACACAACGGGAAAGGAAGCGGAAACCTTGAAAAGACTGCTTGCATTGATGATGGTCGTCGCCGTAACGGCGGCGCTTTTGGCCTGCACGAAGGGCGGGTACGATAACGAAGACGGAAATGACACGCCCAATCCTGAGCCGCAGTACGCCGGCGCGGACACGATGACGCTGCGCGTCGTGGGCGACGGTGAAAACGGTACGCTCATTTTAGCGGGAGAGACGGAGGTCTACGCCCTGCCGCTCGAAGGCGTGACGCTGTACTTAGACGGCGGCAGTGTGTCCGCTTCCGAGATCGAAAGCGGCATGAGCGCCGAGGTCTGGTATACCGGCGGCGTGCAGGAGACATATCCTGCGAAGTTTTCACAGGTGGTGGCCGTGTCGCTCTCGCGTGAGGAGAATGCGCAGTATGACCTCTGCGGCCTCTACTTGCAGGTGCTTGAGGACCTGTGGAACGAGGACGATGGGCTCAACGGCGGCGCGGAGGTCGTGAGCGTCGATCTGAGCAAGGCACCCGGCGGGCTGACCGCGGGAGAAAAGGCGGCGGTCGCCTACATCTATGCGCAGAAGCACGGCGTACAGGGCTTGACGATGACGTTTGACGAGCTGCGCGAGGAGGGGTACCTCATGGGCGAAAAGCTGGAGGGCGGCAGCACGGCCTATTCGTTCACGAACGGTCTGCTCTTCACCATCACGCCCGATGAGAGCGCGGAGGGGGAGAGCTTTTCGCTGCCGGTGGTCTGCTTCAGCGCTGAAAAGTGGCGCTCGCCGCTCGGCGCGTATTACTTTACGAAGTGTACGGCCTCCCGCGGCGATAACGGCTGGGAATACACCGTCGGCGCGGAAGCGATCTCTTAAATTACAGCAGGTTCTTTAATTTGAGCAGCGAATCGACGATCTGGTCGGCCTCGCAGCGCTCCGGAACGGGGCGGTGCGTGTGGTTGTACCAGATCGTTTTCATGCCCGCGTTTTTGCCGCCGGTGATGTCGGCGGTCAGCGAGTCGCCAATCATCATGCACTCGTCCGCGGCAACATCGGGAAGAAAAGCGCGGCAGGCATCGAAAAACGCCTTTTCGGGCTTGCGGTAGCCGAGTGACTCTGAAACGAACACATGGTCAAAATAGGGGAGAAGTCCCGCCATTTCAAGTCGGTTGAGCTGCTGGTCGTGGAAGGCGTTGCTCGCCGCGCAGAGGATATATTTTTCCTTGAGGTAGCGGCAGATCTCGTCCGCGCCGTCGACGGGGATGGCCGTCTCGTAGAGGAGGTCCAAAAACCGCTTTTCAAACGCGGCGCCGTCGGCCTGGATGCCGAGGGCCTCGAAGATGCGGTTCCAGCGGAATTCAAAAAGCTGCTGCGTCGTGAGCTCGCCGCGCTCGATCATGAGCCAGAGGCCGTCATTGATGCGCGTGAACGTCGCGTAAGTGGAATCGTCATAGGGGAGACCCCATTCGGCAAAGCCGATGCGCATGGCCTGCTCGGCGCATTTGCCGAAGTCGAGCAGCGTGTCGTCGATATCCATCAAAACTGCCTTGAGCATGAAAAGTGACCTCCTGCGGAAAAGATAAAGAAAAGAGCCCCGAGCATTCGCTCGAGGCTCTTCATTGTGCAATTACTCAGCGGGGTAAACAGAAGCCTGCTTACGATCCTTGCCGAGACGCTCGAAACGGAGCACGCCGCTCTCCTTGGCGTAGAGAGTATCGTCAGAGCCGATACCGACGTTGACGCCCGGATGGATGTGGGTGCCGCGCTGGCGCACAAGAATGTTGCCGGCGAGAACGAACTGACCGTCAGCGCGCTTGGGGCCAAGGCGCTTGGCGTTAGAGTCGCGGCCGTTCTTCGTGGAGCCGCCGCCCTTCTTGTGGGCGAAAAACTGAAGACCGATGTTCAGCATGGTGATTTGCCATCCTTTCTGTAAGATGATCGGAACAGGGGGCTTACGCCTCCATGACTTCGATATTGTCCGGATATTCGCTGTGCAGCTCGGAAAAGAGCAGCATCAAACCCGTTAAAAGAGCCTGACAGGTGTTCTCGTTCGTGGCGGACAGACCGCCGGGGAGCCGGAATTCCACAGCGCCGGAGCGTTCATGGACCTTGACGGAAGCGGCGAGGCCTAAAACATCGTTCACGGTGCTTTCCACAAGGCGGACCGCACTTGTGACTGCCGCGCAGACGATATCGCTGCCCTCTTCACTGTAACCGCTGTGGCCCTTAGCATCAAAACCGATGATGCGCTTCCCCTCAGTGAGGAATGTAACAGTGGTCATGCCTTAGACGGAGATCTTGCCGATCTCAACCTTGGTATAAGGCTGACGATGACCCTGACGCTTGTGATAGCCCTTCTTGGCCTTGTACTTGTAGACACGGACCTTCTTGCCCTTGCCGTTCTTAACGACAGTGGCCTCCACCTTCGCGCCCTCCACCACAGGAGTGCCGAACTTGGTGTTTTCGCCGTCAACGATCGCCAAAACCTGATCGAAGGTAACGGCGTCGCCCGCCTCGACGGGGAGCTTCTCAATGAACAGGGTGTCGCCCTCGTTCACAACATACTGCTTACCGCCGGTAACGATGATCGCTTGCATTACTTGCACCTCTTTCCTTAATTACGGACTCGCTGTCGGGGGCGTTCGAAAAGTCTCGAAACCTTCCGAAACTTTAAGCCCATTCAAAGCGGCTGTTCAAGTATAACTTCTGACTTTGAAAAAGTCAATAGGTTTTTGGAAAATTCTCTGTGCAGTTTTGCTCAGGTGCAAAGTGAGTCGCGGCACGTGTGCCGCGAGGAAGCAGCGCCGAAGGCGCTGCACGGGTCAAAGGGG
>OJNT01000330.1_pt1 | contig 39329 bp, 29 predicted proteins | sample 1597981 | NCBI WGS metagenome assembly OJNT01 (sample SAMN01915211, study PRJEB22387) | human gut metagenome | isolation source: stool | host: Homo sapiens | place: USA
TCCGGCATTTATCTATGGTAAGTATTTGGTTAACTACTCTGACTCTGCTGCTGCTGTTGCAGATCGTAAGGAGGCTCTTAACCCATACTTGTTCAATACGAAGGCTGTTTCTAACAGTAGCTACACTCGTGTAGGTTTCGTTCCTGCTGTTCAATATGGTGATACTTTGTTTGTCTTGACTGGCAAATACAAAGGTATGACTGCTGATCAATTGAAGAATGAGGGTATCGAGGCAATCAGCGCTGACTACCATAAGAACTATGCTAAGTTCATCAATGTATTGACAGGTGACAAGCACAAGAACGTAACTTGGTCATTCCGTTATGTAAATCCGGATAAGGCTGCATTAGCTTATTTAGATGGTGAAGAGGGTGCGAACAACTCATTCTTGATTGAGTCTAATGTATATGGTGCAACTGATAATCAATATCAGACTGTAGCTGGTGATGTTGCTAGTGCGATTGCTCCGACTAAGAAAGCTGCTTGGTTGAAGATGCACAATGGTTGCTTAGTATTGACAGATGCTAGCTCTAGATTTGATGCCGCTAAGACTGGTGGTGATGGTGCATTAGTATTCAATGCTTATCCTAAGACTGATGCTGATGATATGGTAACATCTAACGATAACATCAACAATGTTGAAGGTGTATCTGTAGTAGCTGGTAACGGTACTGTAACTGTTCAAGGCGCTGCTGGTAAGTCAGTAGTTATCACTAACATCTTAGGTAAGGTTGTCGCTGAGACAGTTCTTACTTCAGACAACGCAACTATCGCTGTACCTGCTGGTATCGTAGCTGTAGCTGTTGATGGTGAAGAGGCTGTTAAGACAATCGTTAAATAAGTAGAAAACTGATCGAATTTCCGTAAGGAAAGACACAGTTCATAAGATAGAGCCCCGTCGATGTATTTCGGCGGGGCTTTTGTGGTTTTGCCTATTTGCCTGGCTGTAAGCGAAACCGCAGTTATCCGAACTTTTTGATGGATAAATGGGGATATGCGTGACAAAGACCTCTTGTAAAGACGCAGAACTAGAGGGAAAGCGGTGGCTTCAACGGGCGTTTTTGACAGGAAAAGTCCCCTTTTTGCACACGATAGGCGGTTAAAGCATATGCGATAGGTCGCGTTGGGCAACGCCAGTAGTGCCGTTGGGCATCGTAAGTAGTCAAGAATAGGGTTGTCAATACTCTAGAATGGGCATCGTAACCCTGTTACTTCCCGGTCGTAACCCTATGGAATCGCCCGAAGAACTCAATGGATATGAATTACGATGAATAAATCTCGCTAGAATGAAAGGTCATTTTTCGATAAAGGATTGTTATGTAGATGATTGCCGAATTTTTTTCTCGTATTTGCGCACGAACTGTCCGTATGCCCGGAAAAATCGATTCTCCGGGAGTTGATATTACAAATTGTCAGAATGATAATTGCGAAAATCCTCAAAGGGGAAGGCTAAGAATAAATAAATAAACATTGCTGATGTATTTTGATGAGCCCTTTTGTTTTTCGATATGAAAATATATTCTAACTTTGCATTAGTCACTAGGCTTGCCTGTGATTAGAGAATTTTCTCGAAAGTCGGGTTATTCTTCGTAATTATCCGGTAGAGTATAAGAAGATCTCCTCTTTTTTTATTTTCCAGTGTGATGATGGAGTACATTCCACCTTTGAGACTTATCGCTTGATTCAATGTAAAAGACCTCTGCTTGCGGAACTAGAGTATAACTATAGGTGGTCTGGAAGTATTTCGCCAAAGATCAGTTCGGAAAATCAACGTATAGAGGAACTAGCCTGTAGGACTGACGATAATTACAATACCGCTATTATTAAGTTCAAGAAGCCTCTCACTTTTAACGAAAGCGCTGTTCTCCATATAAAAACAAGCAATGATGACGCAAAAGGAGATGCTCTCTCGTCCGGACGCAGGGTATTATTATCGTATTGATTGGGAGAAATAAGATGTGAGAGGAGCCTCTGTTTGTTTAAAACTTCGTTATCATTTCCAAAAAAACACCTATATACCAGCCTTATAACCCTCTATTTGATTTATTCTGCTTATATTTGCGAGTTATCAACAGTTAGGGCGATTTATCAACAAAACAAGCATTGTTTTGATTGAACCCTGTTTGGTTCAGTTTTTAATGTTTAGTTTTGCCCTCGAATTAATTAGGTATAGTATGGGAAAGATTATCGCTTTAGCAAATCAGAAAGGTGGAGTCGGGAAGACAACCACCACGATTAATCTGGCTGCGTCATTGGCCGCTCTTGAGAAAAAGGTGCTGGTCGTAGACGCTGATCCGCAGGCGAATGCCTCATCCGGTCTGGGTGTGGATATACGTAATGTAGAACTTTCTATCTATGAATGTCTGGTAAACGGTGAGGACGCGAGCGGCGCTATCACACAGACTGAAGTGGAAGGACTGGATATCATCCCCTCTCATATCGATTTGGTGGGAGCGGAGATCGAGATGCTAAACTTGGAGAATCGTGAACGGATATTGAAGCAGATATTGACACCGCTGAAAGAGAAGTACGATTTTATCCTGATCGACTGCTCTCCTTCTTTGGGATTGATAACCGTGAATGCCTTGACAGCCGCCGATTCGGTGATTATCCCGGTACAATGCGAGTATTTCGCCTTGGAAGGTATCAGTAAGCTGTTGAACACGATCAAGATTATCAAATCAAAGCTGAACCCGGCACTGGAGATAGAGGGATTCCTCTTGACTATGTATGATTCCCGCCTGCGTTTGGCGAACCAGATTTATGAGGAAGTGAAACGTCCGTTCCGCGATTTGGTATTTACTACCGTGATCCAACGAAACGTGAAGTTGAGCGAGGCTTCCAGTTACGGTAAACCTGTCTTATTGTATGACGCGGATTCGAAAGGATCTATCAACCATATGCAGTTGGCACAGGAGATTGTTGAAAAAAATAAAGGATTATGGCAGCATTAAAAAGATCGGCGTTAGGCCGTGGATTAGACGCGTTAATTACGATGGATGACCTGAAGACAGGTGGTTCATCGTCTATTAGTGAGATCGAGTTAAGCAAGATCCAGCCTAATCCGGAGCAACCTCGATCTGTCTTTGAGGAAGAGACCTTGGAGGAGTTGGCTACCTCTATCCGCTCGTTAGGCGTGATACAGCCGATTACGTTGAAGGAAATCGGCCCCGAGCAATATATGATCATCTCTGGCGAACGCCGTTATCGTGCGTCGCTTAAAGCAGGTTTGGAGCGTATTCCCGCTTATATTAAGACGGCGGCCGACGAGAACGTGGTGGAGATGGCTTTGATAGAGAATATCCAACGAGAGGACTTGAACTCTATCGAAATCGCGTTAGCTTATCAAAAATTAATCGATAATTACGGCTTGACCCAAGAGGGGTTGAGCGAAAGGGTTGGAAAGAAGCGTGCTACGATCGCCAATTACCTTCGTTTGTTGAAACTTCCCGCCGAGATCCAAGTAGGATTGAAGGACAAGAAGATCGATATGGGACATGCCCGGGCATTGATCCCGGTGGATGATCCGGAGGTTCAATTAGCTTTATATGAGCAGATATTGGCTCAAGGGCTCTCCGTTCGTAACGTGGAGGAGATGGTGCGTAATATAGCCGAGGGAATACAACCGGAATTGCCGGAAAAGAAAAAATCGGATCGTAAGCCGATACTTCCGGAAGAGTTTAAATTGCTGAAAGATCATTTGTCCCGTTACTTCAATACGAAAGTCCAGTTGACTTGCAATGAGAAGGGAAAAGGTAAAATTACGATTCCTTTCGCCACGGAAGAAGAGTTGGAGCAATTGATCGGGTTACTGGATAAATTGAAATGAGAAATCGAATCATACTCCTTTTGATCGGATTCATGTGCTATGCCGGGATGGGTAACGCACAGGAGGATAAGACGGAGAAAGCCGTTCCTGCTATAGTTTCCGATTCCGTGGAGGTAGCTGCCCCGGATTCTACCGTGCAAGCCGTCTTGATGGCGGCCGATTCGGTGGGCGTACCGGAAGTGAAGATGAAGCTGGCTTTTAAGCCGAATCCGACAAAAGCGGTCTTGTTCGCCTTGGTTCCGGGTCTGGGACAGATCTATAACCGGAAATATTGGAAATTACCAATCGTTTACGGTGGCTTGATGGGATGTATGTATGCCGTGACTTGGAATAATAAGAATTATAAGGATTATTCGACGGCTTATAAGGATATCATGTATGATGCCGCTAAGAATCTGGAAAATCCGGATGCTTGGAGTAAAAGTTGGCAAGACTTGACTTCCATGGCTCCTGAGGATGCGATTAATAATTCCAATTTCAAGGATCAATTGAAAAGACAGAAGGATTATTTTCGTCGATATAGAGACTTGAGTATAATTATTACGGTCGGGGTGTATGCGTTGAGTATCGTGGATGCTTACGTGGATGCCCAGTTATTCGATTTTGATATATCACCGGATTTATCCTTGCATTTGGAGCCGGTTGTTAGTCCGAAGACGAGTGTCACGCCTCGTACTTACGGATTGAATTGCAGTCTAAAATTCTGATATACATGAAAAGATACCTGCTAGCACTCATTTGTTTAAATTGTTTGGTCTCATTGGTCTATGCGCAGGAAGAGACCCGAATTGAGGAAAAAGATACCTTAAGCTCGCTGGAGTCTGAGGTCGGATTGATTCCGGAAAGCTTGGATGCGAACGTGGATAGTTTGCTCCGTACTTGGCATGTGCAATATTTCTCAAAAAGAGAGGACTTTTGCCATGATGACGACGAGAATGTCTATTTCCCGGATTCGGTCTATATCGACCGCCTGTCTAGGCTTCCCAGCGTGATCGCTTTGCCCTATAATAATATAGTGCGTGATTGTATTGACTTATATGCGGAGCGTAAACGAAATTTAGTGCGTTATATGCTGGGGATGGCGGACTTTTATTTTCCGATAATCGAGCAGGTGTTGGATGAGCATGGCCTGCCTATTGAATTGAAATATCTCGCCGTCGTGGAAAGTGCCTTGAATCCGGTAGCCCTCTCTCGAGTGGGCGCTTGTGGTTTATGGCAATTCATGCTTCCTACGGGTAAGAGCTATGGTTTGGAGATTAATAGCTTGGTGGACGAGCGCCGGGACCCCTTGAAAGCGACCGAGGCCGCTTGTAAGTATTTCAAGGATATGTACGCTATCTATGGGGATTGGAATTTAGTGTTGGCATCTTATAACTGCGGGCCGGGCAACGTGAATAAAGCGATCCGTCGTTCGGGGGGCAAGACGGACTTCTGGGATATCTTCCCTTATTTACCGAAAGAGACTCGTTCATACGTCCCCTTATTTATCGCCGCCAATTACGTCATGAATTATTATTGCGAGCATAACATCTGTCCGATGCAAACCAGCTTGCCGTTAGCCACGGATACGGTCATGGTGAATAATGCCCTACATTTGCAGCAAGTATCGGATCTATTGCAAGTAGATATTGAGACGTTGCGTGCGTTAAATCCACAATATAAAAGAGACATCGTTCCGGGTAATACCCGCCCTTCGGTCTTGAAACTACCTGCGGCGGAAACCTATGCTTTTATCGATAAAGAAGATACGGTCTATACGCATCGGATCGAGGAACTGTTGGCGAATTGCATTTCCGCAAATAACTCTAATGGCTCTTTACCAAGTGGTGCGACCCGGGAAAAAATCACCCACGTGGTATTGAGTGGTGAGAATCTTTATACGATCGCTAATCGCTATGGAGTGACAGCGAAAGATATCCGTAAATGGAACGGGCTAGGCTCCAACCGGGTAGCGAAAGGAAAACGGTTAAGATTATATGTAGATAATGGGGGTGTCGCTTTTGCCTCGGCTTCGACTAAAACGACAGCGAAACCTGCGGAGAGGTCTTCTACCGCTTCAGCCTCGGCTAAAAAGATAACCCAGCCCTCATCTGCCACGGACCAGAAAGGCTTTGTGTCTTACAAGGTACGATCCGGAGATTCCTTGTATTCTATCTCGAAAAAGTATCCGGGGGTTAGTACGGCGGCTTTACAGAAAGCGAATGGTTTGTCCAGTCCTGATATACGTCCGGGTCAGGTATTAAAGATTCCTGTCGGATAGCAGGTTGCTTTTTCGTTTTCAATCTTCTTTTTTTCGTTTTGCTTCAAACAATGAGAGAAGTCGTGAAAAATTGATGTTACTTTGTATTTTGAAAAACTATAGGATATTTATGAGTTCATTTGAGACATCTATTTCACGTAAGCTCCCGCTGGTCAGCTTGATTAGCGCAATCTTTATTATCTATACGAATATTGCGTGGATACCTTGGGAGTTGAGTTTTCTGAGCAAGTCCGAGTACTTTGGGTTCTTTGCGTTTTTCACGTATCGTTTTCTATTTTTCTTGACGTTCATCTATCTGTTGCTTCGCTATAATCTGGGTAAGCTCCAGACATCATTGTTTACGAAACGGTTATGGAAGAATTTCTTGTTTTCCTTTATCGCTTATCTGTTTTATGCGACGATATCTTTCGGGATCTCATTTTGTACTCGTAAGACGGATTGCATGGGAAGTATCTTGATCTTCCAGTTCTTTGTTACTTGTCTGTTGTGTACCTTTATCGGATATATATCGATGCTTTTCACCAAGCAACGGGAAAAAGAGCAAGAGATAGAGAAGTTGCGCATCGAGAGTTTGCAGAGTCGGTGCGATGCTTTGGCTAACCAAATAAATCCTCATTTCTTTTTCAATGCCTTGAATGGGATCTCCTCCTTGATCCGGAAAAAGAACGATGAGCATACGTTATCTTATGTGACAAAGTTATCTGATATTTTCCGTTATATCTTACAGAGTGATAAAAGAGGGTTGGTTGCCTTGAAAGAGGAATTGATGTTCATTGAGGCTTTCCGCCATGTGATGGAGGTGCGTTTTGCCAATAAGCTGACTTTTACGATCGACATTCCCGAAGATAAGTGGAATTTGCGGATACCGGTTCTTTCTTTGCTTCCTTTGGTGGAGAATGCTACCGTACATAATATTATTGATAGTGATCATCGAATGGATATACGGATAGAGTTGAATGAGCGAATGGAATTAGTCGTTACGAATCCTATTTATCCAAAGTTGACACCTCCCGATACAAATGGGACTGGACTAAAGAATTTGGAAAACCGTTTTTTACTGTTAATGGATAAACAAATAAGGGTAGAATCAGATGAACAAATGTTCAAGGTCTATCTTCCTTTAAAATAATGCTATATGAAAATATTGATCGTAGAAGACGAGACTGCCGCCTATGAGAATTTGGCAGATATGATACTGAGCTTGGATTCTTCCATAGAGATAATGGGGAATACGGAGAGTGTCCGGCAAACGGTTCGTTGGCTGCAAGCCAATCCGAAACCGGATTTGCTATTTATGGATATTCATTTGTCGGATGGTTCCGCTTTCGCGATCTTTGATCAGATAGAGGTGGAGACTCCGATTATTTTTACGACAGCGTACGATCAGTATGCGATTGATGCGTTTAAGGTGAATAGTATAGACTATCTATTAAAACCCGTAAAACCAGAGGAACTAAACCGCTCATTAGAGAAATTCAGTAGATGGAACCAACAGGATGTCTTACACTATTTATCTCAATTAACGCAATTGTCTTTAAGCCCGAAATATAAGGATAAATTGTTGATACCTGTCAAGGATAAACTATTGCCTATTGGTTTGAATGAGGTATCTTGTTTCTATACGGCGGATAAGAATACTTATATTTATTTAAGGAATGGAGGTTCGTATCCGTATGCTAAAACATTGGAACAAATTATATCTTCGTTGAATCCGGCGGAGTTTATTCGTGCGAATAAACAGTTTATAATTTCCCGTGACAGTGTAAAGGATATTACGATTTGGTTTGATAGCCGTTTATTAGTCACTCTCGATATAGAAGTCCCTGAGCGAATTTATATTAGTAAAAATAAAGCATCCGAGTTTAAGTCTTGGATAGTCAGTCAAGAATAGTACTTAATATCAATGCCGGTTCATTAAGAATCGGCATTTTTTTGCTGTTTTCGTGTTGAATCCCGTTTTTTTCCCTTTCGTCATAAACTAGAAACTATCTATTATATAATTCACCATCTTTGTAACAGAAACAAAGAGATGTATTGATGATATGTAAGTTGATATTTCTCAAAGTTATCATACTATAGAATAGGTTAATGGTTTGGTAAAAGGATTAGTCTGAAGTCGAAAGAATGTTTAGGCTATCTTGATTAGGATTGGTTGGTTGTTTTGTTATGTTATTGATTTTTTAATAGGTAAATTTTAGGTATTATGAGAAAGTTATTTATGGCAGTAGCGATTTTAGGTATTAGTGCTACAGTAAGTTTTGCGAAAGCGCAATGTGTGAATGAAAATGGTAATAAAGAACCGTTTGCGGTAGAGTTCGGCAAATTAAGTTCTTACTTGGATTTGACCCCATCTCAGATGGATGAGGTATATGACATTAATGAATATTTTAAAGGACAACAAAAGGAAAGCTTGAGTAGAGACACGAAACGTCAGGAGGAGCGATTGCGGAAAGCTGTTTATGGAAATCTGAAATTGATGAAAAGTGCTTTGAGCGATAATCAGTATCGTAAGTATGTCACATTGTTGAATGTTACTAATAATAATAACCGATTAACTGGCGCTGTGACATTTACGGATATTTACTTGGCTGATAATAAATGAGTGTAACCTTAGCTCGATGTGATGTTGACAAGAAGGCGGTTTCTGTATGGTACGGAAATCGCCTTTTTTCGTGATAAGTACTCAATTTTTCGCCTTGCGCCGGATGCTGTACTAGTGTTTGGATATTGTTTGTAATATTGCGAAAGACGAATAATAATACTTGATGGAAATGCTATATAATAATAGAGTTACGATTTGTACTTGTGCCTCCCGCTCTTTTATAGATAAGGAGAAAGTGGTAAAGGTGGCGGCCTTTTTAAGGCAAGAAGGATATGATGTGGTAGTAGAGCCTGATCTATGTGAGAAAGTGAGGGAGAGAACATCGGATTTGCCGGATGTCGCCTCATCCACGATTATCGCTTGCTATCCGAGGGCGATCCGTTCCCTTTTCGCTTCCGTGGGAATGGAAACTTCTCGTGTATTGGATATCCGGAATGAGGGTATGGAAGCGATTTTGGATTCTTTCGGATTCGCATATGAGGTTAGTCCCGTAGAAATGGAGGAAGAGGAGGTTATTCGCCAGTCGGTATCTTCTTTTCCGGTCAAGATTGGTGTCGATGCTTGGTATCCTACATTGGATAAAGAACGTTGTACGGACTGCGGTAAATGCCATGACTTCTGCCTGTTCGGTGTTTATACGATAGAAGACGGTGTCGTAACTGTAAAACAGCCCCAGAATTGTAAGAATAATTGTCCGGCTTGTGCCCGGATGTGCCCGAATAAAGCGATTATATTTCCCAAATATGAGAAATCTCCGATCAATGGGGGTTTGAAGGATGAGGAATTGGCGGTTTCCATCGATGCGAAAACGGTTTATGCGGATACACTTCGGGCACGTTTGGCACAACGAAGAGCCGGTGTCTCTTTCTTGAAAAAAGATAATCAATGAGATTTAACGAATACATAGCGACTGCAAGGACCTCTTCACGGATATTCAAGGAATGTTCGCCTCGTCTGATATGGAAGTTCATGTACAATTTCGGTTGGCGTAATTTTCGGAACATGGCCGCATTTGAGAAGCGACAAGCATTAGGCGCTCCGTTTTTCCCCGCATTCGTGATGATATCCATCACGGAGAGTTGTAATTTGAGTTGTAGCGGTTGTTGGGTCTCTGCCGGTGGCAGGAAAGCCCTCTCTATAGCCCAATTGAATGGTATTATAACCGAAAGTAAAAGACAAGGTTCTTATTTTTTCGGGATACTGGGAGGAGAGCCTTTGATGTATAAAGGTCTGTTGGAAACCATGGAGAAACATTCGGACTGCTACTTCCAATTGTTTACCAACGCTACTTTGCTGACAGAAGAGGTGGCCTTTCGCTTAAAAAAGATGGGAAATGTTACTCCTCTGATCAGTATCGAAGGATTGAAAGACGAGAGCGATATCCGCCGTGGGAAAGATGGCGTATTGGATCGTACGATCCGTGGAGTGCGTGCCTGTCGGAAAGCCCGTTTGATTTTCGGTGTAGCTGCCAGTATATGCCGGAGTAATTATGAGGATTTGGTGAGTCGGGCCCATATCGAACGGATGGCTAGGGAGGGTGCGCTCTATTTGTGGTATTATATCTATCGTCCGGTGGGAGCGGTTCCTAATGTGGAGAATGCGTTGACTAAGGAGCAAATTAGGGATTTCCGTCGGTTTATTGTCGAGCAACGGAGGGATGCGCCCTTGTTTATTATCGATACTTATTGGGATGATAAGGGAAAAGCCCTATGTCCGGCGGCGACGGGTATGAGCCATCATATATCTCCGTCGGGGGCGGTCGAGTTTTGCCCGCCTTTACAGATGGCTAGGGACTTTATTAATGGGGATGCCTCAAACTTGGTGGAGCTATTCCGTGATTCAAGGTTTTTGGCGGATCTGCGGAAAATGACAGCCGAGACATCCAGGGGCTGTATCCTTTTGGAAGATCCCGGAAAAATGTGGAGATTCTTGGAACAACAGGGTGCGATAGATACTACGACTCGGGGTACGGTAAGGGAGGAATATAAGAAAATGAACCCGGCTCCCGGTCATGATATGGAAGGGGAGGAGATTCCCGAGCAGAATGTTTTTTACAGACTCTTGAAGAAGAAATACTTTTTTGGATTTGGAGCTTACGGTTAATCTTTGAGTACGCATGGAAAACAAACAGATACATAACATACCGGCATCTTATGCTGAACGGGATGAATTGCGTAATCGAATTCAAGCATTTGTGGACGATTTAACGATCCAGCCCCCACTGTCCTTGGACGATTTGTCGAACTTCGCGGATCAATTGATTCGTGAGTATGCACTAGACGTAGAGGTAAGAGGGTGGCTGATGGTAGAGATCCATAATCAAGTATGGAAGGAAACGGTCGCTTCCATTCCCTATGAGAGACGTGTATTACTACTACCTAAGTGTTTGAGTAATTCTGCTAAATGCCAGGCGGAAATTGATGAATTAGGTCTTTTATGCCATCGATGTAGTCATTGTTCGATTCCCGATCTTCAAGATAAAGCGGAAAGTCTGGGCATAATGAGTATTGTCGCGGAAGGTTTTACTTCCGTGGTAGGCTTGATACAGAATCGGGTAGTTGATTCAGTGATCGGGGTAAGTTGCTTGGATTCCTTAGAAAAAGCTTTTCCCTTGCTTATCAGTAATGCTGTTCCGGGCTTGGCTATACCCCTAAATACGTCCGGATGTAAGGATACCCATGTTGATTATGAATATGTGGTTCGTATGATGGGGATGCGCTCGGATAATGAGGCTAGGCTGTTGGATTATGATGGATTACGAGCGGATTTGAAAAGATGGTTCTCGAAAGAGAATTTAGCAGGCCATTTCTCTCCGGCTAAAGACCAAACCTCTTCGGTCGCCTTAGAATGGATGGGCGGTGAAGGCAAGCGATGGCGTCCTTATTTATTGGCGGCTACTTATCTGGCTTTGACCGGGGGGGCTGAGGTTCCGGACGATGTACAGCGGGCCGCTATTGCGGTGGAATGTTTCCATAAAGCCTCTTTAGTGCATGATGACATACAAGATAATGATAAGGAGCGGTACGGTAAACCAACGATAAATGCTTTGTATGGTGTGCCTATAGCGATTAATGTCGGTGATATCTTATTGGGTGAAGGCTATCGGCTTTTATCTCAGTGTGATGCGAGAGCACTAACAGCGGTGGCTGCTGATGCGCATATAGCGCTTTGTAAAGGACAAGGAATGGAACTGGAATGGAGCGTTTCCCCTCGCCCTTTGACATTGGATTGGGTATTGGAAATATTCTGTAATAAGACAGTCCCTGCCTTCGAGGTATCCTTGGTATTAGGATTGATCTGCGCAGGTGATGACGAGCTGCTTCGTCGGATCTTTCATCAGTATTCCCGGGCATTGGGTATTGCGTATCAGTTATTGGATGATATAGAGGATTTTAAGGATGACCGGCCGGTAGCGTTAAGGCCCTCTGCCGTATTAGCCGTGCTTTGTGAGCAAAATCCGGAACCTGTATTTACGCGTTCCCTTTTGGAATGTGAGAATTTGAAGGCTTTCTTAGGCTGTTCGGAGAATAAGCCGCTTTTGCGAACGGCTCTTGAACGGGTCGGGCAGATGGCAGATACATATCATCAAGCTGCGTTGACAGCTTTGCATGAGATCAAGAATGTGGAGTTAAAACGACTTCTTTTCCGGGTAACCGAACGAATCTTGAAATAAATGACTGTTTGAGATGAAAACTACGATATCAACAAGATTGATGCATACCCTTTACGGAGGGAAAAAGCGGTTGGGAAGTGAGGCCCTTCTGCGTTTATCGCGCTTTGTCGAATCCCAGAAGACCGAGGGGGATACTTTCGTAAACAAAAGTGGAGAGGTTGATTTGTACTATACTTCGTTCGGCTGGCTTCTGTCATACGTATTGGGCATTGATTTGAGTATGGAGAAAAGGAGATCTTATTTGGAAAAGCAGCCTGTAATGTCGTTGGATTTGGTTCATTATGCGGCCTATATGCGTTGTGTATTGCTACATTGGTTGATGAAAGAGGGAAAGTTCCGTTTTCTATTGGGGGCAATGCGTCCGATGCCGATTAGGAGTCTTACTTCTTTTATGGATCTGCCTCATGATGACATATGGTCTCCTTATACCCGGTTTATTTGGATGTCTTTATTGGAAGATACACAAAATAAGGAAAACGAAAAAAAGGCCGTCTTGGAAAAGCTAAGGTCTTATCGTGTAAAAGGAGGCGGCTACTCGAATTTGCGGGATCGGGAGGTCGCTACGACAAACGCTACGGTCGCAGCCCTTGCGATTATCGGGCAATTGGAGGGCTATAAGCCGATCGACGATCTTTTTTATTTACGGGATACGCAGGATGAGACCGGTGGTTTCAAAGCTGGACGAGGAGCTCCTGTTCCGGATCTTCTTTCTACGGCTACGACCCTTTTTCTTATGGGATGCTATGATATACGACCCGTTAGGCCAGTTCATGATTTTATTGAGGCTCATTGGTTGGATTCGGGTGGTTTCTCGGCGACACTGCTGGAAGATAGTAGTGATGTGGAGTATGTGTTTTATGGATTATTGGCATTAGGAGCGTTATGAGAACAGAACAGGTAAATGAAATGATAGCGGACATTACCCGGCAACTTTTACAGAAACGGTCGTCCGATGGAGTCTGGAGGGGGGGGTTATCTTCAAGCGCAATCTCGACATCTGTCGCTATTTTTGCTTTATATCAAATTGACTCGGATACGTATGAGCCATATATAAGGAAGGGAGCCGGATGGTTGAAGAAAACGATGCGTGCGGATGGTTCTTGTGGGGATAGCGTGGAAAGCCCTTCTAATATGACAGCTACCCTGCTTTCGTATGCTTCTTTATATGCGGTGGATATACCGCCTCATGAGACAGAAACCTATTTGAAGGAACGTTTAGGAGGGAATACGGATGAGGATATCGTACAGGGGGTTCTCTCTTATTATGGAAAAGACTTGACTTTCTCCGTTCCTATTTTAGTTATGTGTGCGTTGACGGGAGTTATTACACATTGGGATCGTATCCCGCAATTGCCTTTCGAGCTTTCCGTGTTACCTCAACGGCTGTTTCGCTTTCTGCGATTACCGGTCGTTAGTTATGCGATACCTGCCTTAATAGCGGTGGGAATCCTTCGTTATAAAAAGGGAAAACGGGATTTTTTATCATCTGTTCGGGAGTCGTTTATAGGGAAATCCTTACGTGTATTAGAGAAGTTGCAACCCAGTCATGGTGGTTTTCTGGAAGCTGCCCCATTGACCGCTTTTGTTAGTATGTGTATGAGTGGGGCCGGTTTCCGGGAACATGCGGTAACACAAAAGGCCGCTCAGTTCTTGATAAAAACGGTTCGTCCGGATGGCGCTTGGCCGATTGATACGGATTTGTCTTGCTGGGTTACCTCTTTAAGTATAAAAGCATTAGGGGAAGACTTGGAGGATAAAACTTTTTTTATTGAACGGATAAAGCGGAATGCTTTTGCCTTTAGGCATCCTTTTACGGGTGCCAAGGAAGGTGGTTGGGGATGGAGTGATCTTCCCGGGTCTGTGCCTGACGCGGATGATACTTCCGGTGCGCTGGTCGCTTTGCATGTCTTAACTGGCGGGACTTATAGCGAGGAAGTAGGTAAAGGTGTGGAGTGGCTTTTAGCTTTGCAAAATGAGGATGGGGGAATGCCTACTTTTTGTAAAGGTTGGGGGAAACTCCCTTTCGACCGGAGTAGTCCCGATATCTCTGCGCATTCACTTTTGGCTTTCGAGCTTTGGCAGGATGCGCTCCCTAAGGAATTGAGGGTTAAATGCCGGAGGAGTATCCGTGGGTTATTGGGTTGGATGTGGAAGATTCAGTCATCGGATGGTTCATGGACTCCTTTATGGTTTGGAGACCAAGATGCGAAGGATGAGCGTTCTCCTGTTTATGGTACGGCGATGGCGGTGGAATATTTGTCGACTTCCCGGAATCCATTGGCTCGGAAGTTGGCGGAGAATGGTCTCCGGTATCTTTTAGATTCTCAGAATGAGGATGGGGGATGGGGAGGTGCTCCCAAGGTTGCCTCAAAAATCACTTTGACAGCCCGTGCGTTAAGTGCCTTGGCTTCTTATCCTGAAAGTGATCTTAAATCGATGGAACGAGGCTTTGATTATTTATATGGTATGTATCAAAGCGGGCTATTGTTCCGTCCCGAACCTATAGGGCTTTATTTTGCCCGTCTTTGGTATTCGGAGGAATTGTATAATCACACATTTGTGCTGAATGCGCTGAAGAAGTTGAAACAACGAATAAAATAAGATAGATCGTGAAAGAGAGAAAGACCTTATTAATAACGGTTGCTACGGTATGTATTTATACCGCTATCCTTGTAGGGTGGCATTTGTATGTCCCTCGTGAGAATCTTACGATTCAGGTTCCCGGAGCGGATAATCGCCCGGAGGGATTGGCTCGTAAAGCGAATGATGTCGTGATCGGTGAATATTTCATGAAATATGAGGAGGAGCCTCCTTCCGGACTTACGGGGGAATGGATTGGATTTAGAGGGGAGCGTTTTGATAATGTAGTTGAGACTCCGGACAAGATCAATACCGAGGCGGGAGATTACCCCGTAGTATGGAGCTTTGAGACAGGTGAAGGACATGCGGCCCCTGTGATCTATAAGGGCAGGGTATATGTATTGGATTATAATGAGTCCTTGAACTCTGATGCTTTGCGTTGTTTTTCCTTGGAAAGTGGTAAAGAGCTATGGCGGAGATGGTATAGGGTTCCTATGAAACGTAATCATGGCTTTTCGCGTACGGTTCCGGTTATACGTGACGAGTATGTGATAACGATCGGTCCTCAAGGGCATGTAATGTGTTGCGATCCGGTGACTGGTGACTTGAAATGGGGTATTGATATGCAAAAGCAGTTTAAGACGGAAGTCCCTTTCTGGGATACCGGGCAGTGTCCTTGCGTAGATGATGATGTTTTGGTCTTGGCTCCGGCCGGTGAAGAGACTCTATTGGCGGGTGTGGATTGTCTTACGGGTGAGATCGTGTGGAGTACTCCGAATACATTGGGTTATAAAATGTCGCATTCTTCTGTAATGCCGATGAGTTTGAGTAATAAGAGAACATATGTTTATGCCGGAGTGGGAGGTGTTTGCGGCGTATCGGCGGAAAAAGCGGATCGGGGTACTCTCTTATGGGATACAAAAAAATGGCAGCCTTCCGTGATCGCTCCGTCTCCATTACGTTTGTCATCAAGCCGGATATTCCTTGTGGCGGGCTATGGGACGGGAGGGGCTCTCTTACAAGTGGATAAGGCAGGATCGAAGTGGACCGCTACGGTTTTGGACCAGTATAAAGCGGATAAGGGCTTATCTAGCGAGCAGCAGACACCTATCCTATATAATGATATGATCATTAGCGTGATGCCGAAAGACGGCGGGGGATTACGTAGTAAACTGGTCTGTTTCTCGCCTACGGATTTGCATAATCCAATTTGGAGTTCCGCTGCGGATGAACGTTTTGGACTTGGTCCTTATTTAGTTATCAATAAGCATCTGTTTGTTTTCAAGGATGATGGTGAATTATATGTATATGAGATACAGTCTAAAGCGATGAAACTTTTGAAAAAGCAACGAGTCATGGACGGTGTAGACGCTTGGGGGCCGATGGCCTATGCGGATGGGATGCTTGTACTGCGGGATGCTCATACGGTTAAATGTCTAAAAATCGTATGATCAAGTAAATAAGATAATCAATTCTAAAAGATAAAAGGTATGGAACCGAATCAAGATAATGGAAATAGAATATCGCGCAAAAGTTTTTTGCGTATTTGTGGTTCTGTCATAGCGGGTGGAAGTATATTGGGGGTTACCGGTAACCTGTTATGGAAGATGTTTACGAGGCCGGATGATATTTTTTATGGGGTGGATAAAAAGAGTACTACCATAAATCGTAGTCATGTGAATAATATTGTATCCCCTTATAGGAAGGTTTCCGCATTTAAGATATCAGACCAGATCGACGCTTTTGATTTGTATGAAGGCCGGTTGATTGTTGCTGCGCCAAACAATATTTATGTGTATGAACCCTCCGGGGCATTGGTGAGTAACTTTCCGGTCGGGAGTTCTGTACGGGATGTTACGGTGGATGATGATCGTGTTTATCTTTTGTATCCTACGAGGGTGGAAGTCTATGATCTGGAAGGCGGATGGATACGGGATTGGGAGGCTTGCAGCGAGGAGTCTGATTATTGTTCGTTGACGGTTTTATCAGGGAATGTCTTTGTTACGGATGCGGCTAATAAAAATATTTGTATGTATACGATTGAAGGAGGTTTTGTGAAGTTTATTCAAAGTCCGTCCGGTTTTATCGTGCCCAGCTATTCTTTTGGTATTACGAATATAGATGGAGTGGTTTACTGTTCGAATCCGGGAAGACACCTTGTGGAAAGTTATTCACCGGAAGGCGAGTATATCTCCTCATTTGGCAAACCGGGCGGTGCTGCCGGCCTATTTAGCGGATGCTGTAACCCAGTCTATTTAGCGGGTACACCCACAGGAGAGATTATCACATCTGAAAAGGGGATTCCTCGAATCAGTTGTTACGGAAAGAATGGCGAGTTCCATAGTGTATTATTGGATGAAAAAGCATTGGGAGGTGGCCATGCCGCTTATGAGGTGAGAGTTTGGGATGACAAGTTGGTGGTTGCAGGTAAAGATGCGTTATCGATATTTCAATATGATAAAAAGCTGGCGGTACAGACCGCATGTTCAACTTGTGGTATTGATTGTCCTTTGAAGATAGGTGTTACGATTTAAGGAAGAATATGGAACAGAAGAAAGATCATCCGAAAAATAGTCCGATTAAACGGCGAGAGTTTTTCAAGCTTTGCGGTTCGGTGGTTGCCGGAGGAACGATCCTAGTGGTTGCCGGCGGTATGGCCCGGAAGGTGGAAGGAACGGAGGCTAGTTTATTCTGGCAAATCGATCCGAATGTATGTACGCAATGCGGACGTTGCGAGACACATTGCGTGTTACCTGTCTCGGCCGTAAAATGTATTCATGCGAATAAGGTATGCGGTTATTGTGATTTGTGCGGAGGCTATTACCGAACGAACGTGAAAGAGCTGAATACTGCCGCTGAGAATATGATGTGCCCGACGGGTGCCATCCTGCGTAAATTCGTGGAAGACCCCTATTTTGAATATACGATCGATGAGGATCTTTGCAATGGCTGCGGCAAATGTGTGAAAGGATGTAGCTCTTTTGGAAATGGCTCGCTCTATTTACAGATTAAACAGGATTTGTGCCTGAATTGTAATGAATGTCAAATATCTACCGTATGCGCATCGGGTGCTATAACGAGAGTTCCGTATGTGACGGCTTATAAATTAAAAGGTTAATCGGATGAAAAAGCTTTTATCAATAGGGACCCTACTCTTTTCGTGGGTGATGCTTCAGGCACAAAACCGGTTTCCGAAACCGGATTTTGAGTCTGGTTACCAATATCCGGAATTACATTATGCCATACCCAATGAGACCTTGTGGGTGGTATTGGATCTATTTATGTTGGTACTTTTGATGAGTATCGTGGTATGGGCGGTATATAAGAAACATACCCGTAAGCCTATTTTCTGGGTTTCGGTTATCTCGGTAGCTTATTTTGGTTTTTTCCGGAGTGGCTGTGTCTGTAGCATCGGCTCGATACAGAATATAGCGTTGGCCATGGTGGATTCTACTTATCATTTACCGTTGACGGTATTGTTATTTTTTATCTTGCCAATATTATTTGCTTTTTTGTTCGGGCGGGTATTCTGTGCGGGTGTATGTCCGTTTGGGGCCCTACAAGAATTGGTGAACGTCAAGAACTACCGAATCTCGAAGGCAGTTACGGCTGCGTTGGGAATAATCCCTTGGTTATATCTTATATTCGCCGTTTTATACGCTGTGACGAGAAGCCGTTTTATCATCTGTCAGTTCGACCCGTTTATTGGTATCTTCCGTTTAGGAGGAGATGTGGGACTTCTTTTGTTCGGGGCCTTGTTGCTGATTTTATCTGTTTTCACAGGGAGGCCGTTTTGTCGTTTCTTATGTCCTTACGGAGCGTTATTAAGTCTTTTCTCTTCGGTGTCTATCTGGAAAATTCGTCTTTCCCGAAAAGCATGTATCAATTGCGAACTTTGCCATAATTCGTGTCCTGTGGATGCGATCCGCTCTCCTTATGCGAACAAGGTAAAAGAGAGCCGGAAAGAAGGTGTACGGAGACTTTTAGGTTATTTGGTCGTATTGCCGTTGATGATCGCGGCGGGGGCTTTCTTGATGCGTTCGGCAAGCTCGGATTTGAGTCGGGCAAATAAGGATGTGCGTTTGTATGATATGGTGGAACGGCATGAGGCGAATCCGGAAGAGGAGCTGTCTTTAGAATTGGAGGCTTTTTACGGACAAGGGCGTACCTTGGAAGAGCTGACGAGTGCGTATGAGGCGAAATTGGACGAATTTCGTTTTTATTCCACGATAGCGGGAGGTCTGATCGGTTTGGTAATTGGTTTGGCCTTGATCCGCTTGTCCGTAAAGCGTACCCGTAAGCAATATGAGATCAATCATGCGGCTTGCGTGGCTTGTGCCCTGTGTTTCAGTTATTGCCCTCAGAATAAGAATAGTGTTGAACTGCGTAAATCATCAGAATCATGAATAAGGATATTTACAGAAATATAGCTGCGGTTACGGCTATCTTTATTATTTCGTTGTCGGTCATGTTGATCACGAATTATTTTCAAGTGAGGGGCGTTACGCCGCTTCAGACCGAGGTGGTGGAGACCTTGAAGCTACTGAACGATACGAATCCGGATAATCCGGAATTGCAAGAACAGATACGCCAATTGGATTTATTAGCTCGCAGGGCTTATTTTATACAAGCGGATCATTTGAAGTTGGGTGTTTATATCTTATTGGGCATGGTAGCCGTGTTCGTTGTCTGCTTGCGTTTTTATTTTAAGGGGGAGATGCATATCCCGGATAAGGAAATCGATCCGATCGACGAATGGATGCTGAAGTCTAAATCCCGTAAATATATAACATGGAGTATGTTCGGGTTGGTCGGAGTCTCTTTATTTTTCGTGTTCTTATCATCTCCTTTCTTAGCAACGGAGAAGACCGAGAGTGTGGCGGAGGAAACACTAATAGCCGAGAGTACGCAAGTTGAGCCTGATAGTGAGGTGATAGAACCGGCTATAGATATCGAAGAGCCGATGAATGAAGTAATTATAGATACCACTAATGATGTGACTCCGGTAGAAGAGGCTTTTCCCGCAACCAGTGAAGAGCCTCAGCCGGTAGTCCCTAAAATTACGCATAATGCGTTTAGGGGGAATTATTCAAACGGTGTGTCTGCGGCTAAGGGGATACCGGTGAAATGGGATTTGGGTAGTGGTACCAATATCGCTTGGAAAAAGGAAATACCCAGACCCGGCCATAACTCGCCGATCATTAACGGTAATCATGTGTTTTTTACAGGAGCGGACGAGCAAGCTCGTGAGCTGTATTGCTATGATCTGACAACCGGTGAGCAGCGATGGAGTTTGGCGGCTACGAATATTCCGGGTTCGCCCTCCGTGATGCCGAAGGTGACGGAAGACACGGGCTTGGCTTCCTCTTCCGTAGCGACCGATGGGAATCGGGTATGCGCTATCTTCGCTACCGGTGATGTGGTTTGTGCGGATATGGATGGTAAACAGCTATGGGCTAAGAATCTGGGGGTTCCGGATAATCATTATGGTTTCGTATCCTCTCTCCTTATTTTCGGCAATACGCTTTTCATACAATACGATAATAATAAAGATCCGAAACTGATCGCGTTGGATGTAGCTAACGGTAACCAGCGTTGGGTGAAGAACCGGCCGGGAAAAATCTGTTGGAGCTCTCCCTCTATCGCTTACGTGAATCGGAAGCCCCAGTTGATTCTAATGGGTAACCCAGCGATAACCGCATACGACCCGAATTCCGGTGAGCAATTGTGGCAGGTGGATTGTATGGGAGGCGAGGTATGTTCCTGTCCGTGTAGTATCGACGGGGTGATATTCGGAGCTAACGAATACGCCAAGCTAGTGGCGATTAATGGCGCGGACGGAAAGGTGCTGTGGGAAAGCTCGGATTATCTGCCAGAGGTATCCAGCCCGGTAGCGACAAAAGATCATTTGTATGTGGCGACGAGTTATGGCGTCCTTGCGGCTTATGATACAAAGACCGGTGCGTTGGCTAAAGAACATGAGTTGAATGTAGAGTTTTACTCTTCCCCGATGATCGTGGAAGGCAAGCTTTATCTTTTCAGTAATGACGGGAAGATGCATATTTTCTCCACGGATAATGAATTTAACCTGTTGAGTTCTTTTGAGACCGGAGAACGTACGATGGCTACTCCTGCTTTTACGGATGGAAAGATCGTGGTGCGTACGGAAAAGAGTATTTATTGTGTAGCGATGAATTAATATGGCATGTGATAATTGTAAAAATAACGGGATCCGGACAAAAGAGGCGATGACAGCCCGGGTAGATGCGATCATCGACCGGATCGGTACGTCACGACGGGATATTATACCACTATTGCAGGCTTTGCAGGATGAGTTTAGTTACCTGCCTTCAGATGCATTATTGCGTGTATATGAACGAACGGAGATCGATCGTGCCCAGTTGATAAGCGTCTCTACCTTCTATTCCCAGTTTCGCCATGTCCCTTATGGGAAACATATCATTAAGGTTTGTACCGGTACGGCTTGCCATGTAAAGGGCGCGAATAATGTATATGACGCTTTTCGTCGGGAATTGAAGATGGAAGAGGATCGTATAACGACAGCCGATCAGGAATATTCGATAGAAAAGATCGCGTGTTTAGGATGTTGCGCCTTGGCTCCGGTCGTGCAGATCGACGAGAAGATTTACGGGCATGTACAACCGGGTAGGGTCAGTGAGGTGCTCGATGAGTTCCGGATATATAACCAAGAACATGAGCGGGAAGAGGAAGGAAACGCTACTCGTCAGATCGTGGGGGAGATCCGTTTAGGGATGGAGAACTGCTGTCAGGCAAGTGGGACATCAGAGATTTATCAGGCGGTTATCAAGGCCTCCGATGAGTTGGGGATCGAGGTCAATATCAAGCCGGTATCTTGTGTTGGAGCCTGCAACCAAGTGCCTTTGATCGATGTAGCTCATCCGGACGGTTCTATCGAACGTTATCCGAACGTAAGGCCGGAGGAGATCAAAGAAATCTTATTACACCATTTCCAACCGGCAAGCCGTTTGAGGCGTTTAAAGAATTCGATCTTGAATCATATAGACATGTTTCATACGGATACGACTTGGGATAATATTCTCTGGAAATCAGAACAGGAACGGACTGGTGCGATCAACACGTTCTTGTCTGGACAAAAACGGGTCTCTACGGAAGGATATGGACTGATGTCGCCGTTGGATATTGATGAGTATATCGCACGAGGAGGTTTTGAGGCATTGAAAAAGGCGATTACGTCGAAAAGTCGTCAAGAGATTATCGATACGATTTTACGGAGTGGTCTTCGTGGACGGGGCGGCGGCGGTTTCTTGACCGGTCGTAAATGGGAACTCGTGGCGGCTTCGGATCAGCCTGAAAAATACGTGATCTGTAATGGAGACGAAGGTGATCCGGGTGCGTTTATGGATCGTATACTTCTGGAATCTTATCCATTAAGGGTTATAGAGGGTATGATTATAGCCGGATATGCCGTAGGTGCGAAGGAAGGAATATTCTATATCCGTGCGGAATATCCGCAAGCTGTTATCCGTACCCGGAAAGCGATAGAGTTGTGTCGGGAGAGAAATTGGGTGGGAGATCATATCTTTGGAAGTGACTTTTCTTTTGAGATTTCGATATTTGAGGGAGCGGGCGCTTTTGTCTGTGGAGAGGAAACCGCTTTGATCGCCTCCATTGAAGGGGAGCGAGGTTTTCCGCGGCAACGGCCGCCCTATCCGGCCGTGGAGGGATTGAACAAGCGTCCTACCTTGATCAATAATGTAGAAACCTTGAGCCAAGTTTCGTATATAGTCAATCATGGGGCTGATGAATATCGGAAGATCGGTACTGAGAATAGCAAGGGTACGAAAGTATTCGCCTTGGCGGGTAAGGTTCGTCATGGTGGTTTGATAGAGGTGCCGATGGGGACGACCTTGAACCAAATCATCGAGGATATAGGCGGTGGTGTGGAAGGCGGCGAGAGATTGAGGGCCGTACAGATCGGTGGGCCTTCGGGTGGTTGTATCCCCGCTCATCTATGTGATGCGAAGGTGGATTTTGACGCACTTACCCAAATGGGAGCGATTATGGGTTCCGGGGGAATGGTCGTATTGAGCGAGAGCAATTGTATGGTGGATGTGGCTCGTTATTTCTTGGCGTTTACTTGTAATGAGTCTTGCGGGAAATGTACATTCTGCCGTGTCGGCATTCGTAGGATGTTGGATATACTGGATAAATTATGTACCGGGAAAGCGGAGATGGCGGATATTGATAAGCTGGAGGAGTTGGCCTTGAGCGTGAAGAAAGCGGCTCTTTGCGGATTGGGGAAGACAGCGCCGAATCCCGTGTTGGCTACCTTGAAATATTTTAGGGAAGAATATGAGGAACATGTAAGGGGCATTTGCCGTACCGGTACTTGCAAGGATATGGTGCGACTGATGATCACGGATGACTGTGTGGGATGTACGAAGTGCTCCAAAGCTTGTCCTTCGGATGCGATCCCTTATACCCCGTATGAGAAACATTCGATAGATATAGAGAAATGTGTTTTGTGTGGTTTATGTATAGATGAATGTAGTTTTGACGCTATACGGAAGGTCTCTTTAAAATCTTAAGGCTATGGTGATAACAATCAATAATAAAGAAATAGAGGTGTTGGAGGGAGAAACCTTGATTGAGGTAGCTCGCCGGGCAGGTTTTCGGGTCCCTTCCATGTGCTATGCGAAAGAAGCAAAGCATAAATCGTCTTGTATGGTATGTGTCGTGAGGAATAGTGTCTCCGGGCAAATGATCCCTTCCTGCTCCACGTATCCGGTGGAAGGGATGCGTATAGAGACGGATAGCGAGGAGGTATCTCGGCTTCGTGCGTTATCATTGGAACTTTTGTTAAGTGATCATCGGGCTGATTGCGAGGCACCGTGTACCCTGGTTTGTACTCAAGGCTTGGATGTGGAACGTATGTTGTATTTATATGATGCGGGACGTTATGGGGAAGCCCGTTCGTTGTTGGCGGCTGTATTCCCCTTGCCTGCGGTAGGTTGTGATACCTGTAAGGCTCCTTGCGAGAAAGCTTGCCGTAGGGGTACGGTCGATAAGGCCGTTGAGATCCGTGCCATAATCAAAGAATTGGCCGGGAGGGTAGACTTACCTGTCGAGGATGATTATCATGTGGTGGATAAACGTGATAAGAATGTGTTTATTTCCCGCTTGGGGCGTTTTACCATGAAGGAAAAAGAGTGGTTAAAAGAGACTACGTCCGCTCCTTCCGGTTGCTTGCATTGCGCCTGTGGAGGGAAAGCGGATTGCAAGTTACGCCTATACGCTACAGAGGCTGGTATCAAACGTCCCCGGTATGAGGTTTCTTCCATGTTACCGGTAAAGGAGAAGATACATGTGAAAGGCCGGATGTGGTTTGAACCGGCTAAGTGTATCCGTTGCGGCTTATGTGTTTACAATAGTGAGAATGGTTTTACCTTTAAGAACAGGGGATTTGGCATGCAGGTCGTAATTCCCGAGGAGAGTAAGACGAATGTAAAGAAGGAACTGGCCGGACTTTGTCCTACAGGAGCTTTGTATTTAGTAGACTAAGAAAAATCTGGAATTATGAAATGGGTGAGCTTATTTATGTGCATGGTCGGTCTATTGGTTGGCTGTGAGGGAAATGAGGATACGGTGGACGATGGGAATAGCCTGAACTGGTCGTTGTTCCGGGGAGATGCCTCTTTGAGTGGATATACGGACCGGTCTTTACCGAAGAAACCTTCCTTATTGTGGAGCTATAAAAGTGGCGTACGTACGGTTTCTTCTCCAATCGTCCATCAAGGAACTACTTACTGGTGTGACAAGAAAGGTTATATATGGGGGATTGACCTAAAAGGGGAGCCTGTTTTCGGATATGACTTGAACACGCCCGTAGAGGCTATCCCGATGGTTTATGATTCAGTATTATATATAGGTAGGTTAGATGGTTGGATGAGCGCTATTTCCTTGGAATCCGGAGATACGCTTTGGAATTTCGAGACGATGGGACAAATCTCCGCCTCGCCGAACCGGGTTGGTTTTGAGGGGCGGAAGGCGATCGTGTTCGGTAGTTATGATAATTATCTTTATTGCGTGGACGAGCGTACCGGGCAGGAGATTAACCGGTTTGAGTCCGGCTATTATCTGAATGGGGCTGTGGCCTTGTGGAAAAAGCACGTTTTGTTTGGCGGGTGCGACTCTTGGATACGGGTCATTAATTGTAAGACGGGTTTGCAGACGGATTCATTGTTGATGGATTCCTATGTACCTGCTTCGCCTGCTATTATGGGGGATTATGTATATGTGGGGGATTATGCCGGAAATATTTATGAGTTATATCTGGAAGGAGGAAAGATCGTCCGGCAACGGAAGATTTTGGCGGCCACGGATGAGGGAGGTTCATTCGTATCCGTTCCCGCCATCACGGATAACAGGCTGTTTGTCTTGTCTAATGACCGTTATTTGTATTCGATCGATCGTATTGACGGGACAATAAAATGGAAGTATATGTTGAAAGGAAAGGTTGGAGAGAGTTCTCCGGTTGTTTGTTTCGATAAGGTGATTGTTTGTACGAAGACGGGTATTGTCTCAATTCTGGATGCGGAGAGTGGGGATTTGAAATGGGAGTACGATACGGGAGAGCAGATCGTCGGTTCGCCGGCTGTTATAAAAGATCATTTCTTTATTCTTACCGCGAAAGGTACGCTTTTTTGTTTTGGGAAAGGACGGTAGACAAATCATAGAAGAATATGGCATTAATTAGATTATCAAATATAGAGAAGAGTTTTCAAGATGGGGAAGACCGTGAGAACAACGTGCTCTGCGGAATAAATATGGAGGTGGAGAAGGGAGAGTTTATCGCGATCAAAGGACCTTCCGGTTCCGGAAAAACCACTTTATTGTCGATCTTAGGAACGATACTCCGGCCGGATAGCGGAATTTATTTGCTGGATGGTATGGAGATGACGACTGATGGCATCGATCTTGCTACGATACGTAATAGTCGAATAGGCTTTGTCTTCCAAGATCATCGTCTGATGCCGCAATATACAGTCCTTGAGAATATCCTTTTACCGGCTTTGGCGACAGCTTCCCGATGTACACGAGAGGAAATAGAATATGCTCGTCAACTGATGGAGTTGACGCATATACCTAAATTGGCGGGGCAATATCCGCATACGTTATCCGGAGGTGAGGCGAGCCGGGTAGCAGTTTGCCGTGCCTTGATCCGGAAGCCTTTGTTAGTATTGGCTGATGAACCTACGGGACAATTGGATAAGGAGAACGCCCGGAATATAGCCTCGCTGTTTTCCGAGATCAACCTGCGTACGCGAACGACGATCGTGATGGTGACACATTCGGATGAGACCTCGTCTTTCGCTCACCGGATACTTAAGCTTAACGGAGGGATCTTAGAGTGAATATAAGGTGGCTTTTACATAGGAATATACGGTATTTCGCCCGTTACTACCGGTTGGTGGCGATGGCGGTGGTAATCACTGTTGCCGTAATTGTAGGCAGTTTGGTCGTAGGCGATTCGGTTCGCATGACATTGGTGAGACGGGTTACGGAGCGTTTGGGAAATACTGAGACCATTATCTTTTCCCGGAGTTCTTTTATTTCCGATTCGATTTTGTCTGTTTCTTTATTGGGAGAGTCCGCTAGGGGTGTTTTGTTGACCGATGGTTTTATATCCCGGAATGGTAAGCTGGTTCCTGTATTTGTATGGGGTGTCGATGATCTTTCGTTATCGGAAGGTTCGGCCAAAATCAACCCGGCTTTGTCGGAGGAACTCGGATTGGAGGCTTCGGAAGATATAGTGCTACGTTTACCGGCGACAGGCCTGGTGCCTTCCGGCTCTCTTTTCGTGACCAAGAATTATACGGTTGGTTTGCGCCTGTCCTATGAGGGGCTTGTCCCGGTGGATAGTGGGGGTAACATAAACCTAAAGAATGAGCAGGTGCTTCCCTTTAATGTTTTCGTGCGCCGGAGTGATTTAGCGGAGGCATTGAATGTAGGGGGAAAGATTAACTTGGTATTGACAGATAGACAGATTTCTTCTACGGATTTAGACGATATATGGAATCAAGAGTTGTCTGGCTTGGTGGTACGGCGGAAAGCGGATTTCACGGAGATAACCTCCGGGCGGGTATTCTTGCAGGAGAAGGTCGTGGAGACGATCTGTCAGGATAACTTAGCGTCTGATCGGCTATTTTCCTATTTAGCCAATTCCATTGAGCGAGAAGGAAACTCTATTCCTTATTCGTTCATAACCGCTATGGATCGATATAAAGGGCATATCCTTCGGAAAGATGAGATACTGCTTTCCGATTATGCCGCTAATCGCTTGGGGGCACGGGTGGGTGATACTATTCGGGTAAGCTATTATAAATCGGAAGGATTGAAGAGACTGGATACGGATGCTCGTCAATTTAAGGTAGGACGGATCGTTCCTTTGTCTGAATGGGTGTCTGATGGCTCTTTAAGCGCTGATTTCCCGGGACTTTCCAACGTGGAGAGATGTACGGATTGGGATAGTGACCTGCCGATTCAAATGGACTTGATTACCGATGAGGATGAGCGGTATTGGGATTTATTTCGTAGTACCCCGAAAGCGATCATAGCCTATGATGCCGTAGTCGGGGATTGGGGGAACGCCTATGGAAGCGCGACGGCGATCCGGATTCCAAATGCGAGGCCTGATTTGACGGGACTTAGACCGGAGATGTTTGGTATCCAACTGATTCATCCCCGGGAAGCTGGAATCTATGCCGCCCGGAACGGGGTGGATTTTGCGGGATTATTTCTTGCCTTGGGATTCTTTATTATTGTCTCCGCCGTGTTGCTGATGTTGAATCCCTTATCGGAGATGTTTTACCGACGGCGTCATGAGATCGCTTTACTGAGATCGATGGGCTATACCCGGAAACGTATCAAAGGTATGTTATGGATGGAATCTGTCCCGGTCGTAGGGGGCGCTTCCGTGGTAGGAGTCGTTATGGGGCTATTATATACGAGGTTTATCATGTGGCTTTTAGGGGGAGTGTGGCAAGGGGCTACGCAAACGGATGGCTTTGGGGTTTATCCGGGTACATGGACGCTTATCGCCGGTACATTGGTTAGTGTCGGACTCTCCTTGGGGCTTCTTCGATGGGCGATTATACGGGTATTACGAGAAGAAAGCCATAAGGTTTATTCGTCTGGATCTTCTTTGCGGAAGAAAAGGCTCGGAATGATCGTGTCGGGTATGATGACGGTAGCTATGATCGGCGTGAATGTATGGGTTTTACATTCAGTGCCTCTTTTCATGGTTATCGGTGCCGCATGGATCGTGACGGCGGCATTATGGGGTGACTATCGGGTTGCGAAGAACGGTTCGGTGCATCCTTCTTTGTTCAATCGAAGCCAATTGATTTGGGCTACTATATATGCGAACAGGAAACAATCCTTATTATCTTTTTTCGCTCTCTCTATCGGGGTCTTTATCGTGTTTTCGGTCGGTTTGAACCGGAAAGGATTTGCGGATAGCTCACAGATACGCGTCGGGACGGGAGGATACAGTCTTTGGTGTGAAAGCAGTGTCCCTGTTTATTACGATTTGTCTACGTCCTCTGGCAAAGCGAAGTTATCTCTTTCTGATTTGCCGGAGGATACGGAAGTTCTGCAATGCTTGCGCTATAACGCGGATGATGCCAGTTGCCTAAACTTGAATAAGGTAACGACCCCTACGATATTAGGGATAAATATGAAAGCGTTGTCAAATAGCGATTTTCAGATCGAGCAAACGATTTATGGGGAAGACCGGGAAGTCGTTTTCGAACGAGTGCGAGAACATACGAATTCCGTATATCCGGCTTTGGTGGATGCTACGGTATTGACTTGGGGTATCGGCATGAACTTGGGAGATACGCTTTATTATAAGAATGATCAAGGACTACCGATCGCGATACGGTTGGTAGGTACCCTATCCAACTCCGTGTTCCAAGGAAATATATTGGTGGATCAAGCGCTGTTCTCTGAGATCTGGACGGAAACGACCGGTAGCGAGGTGTTCTTGCTAAAAACAGGAGAATCCGAGAGGGAGGAGGTGAAAAAACTTATTTCCCAAGCTTTGAGTGAATATGGCGTACGGGTGATGACCACGAATGATCGTCTGAGACAGTTCAATACGGTAACGGATACGTATCTCACAATCTTCATGACCTTAGGAGGCCTAGGATTGTTATTGGGAATCTTGAGCTTTATCATCGTGATCCGTAAGAACCTAGCGATGCGAAGGGATGAGATTCGCCTGTATCGTGTGCTAGGTTTCACGGACGGGCAGATCGGACGGATTTTCTATAAGGAGAATATCCTCGTCCCGTTATATGCGATCTTGACCGGAGTGATCGGGGCTTTGATAAGCGTGAGTGCTAATTTCTCGAATGCGGGAACCGGAGCTTGGTCGCTGGCCTTGGGTTTCATGTTATTCTTTACCGGATGTGTGATGATTTTTGTCCGCAGGTTGGTAAAACGGGAAATCGGGAGTTCCAAACTTTAAATAGATAGAGGCTTATGAAGATATTGTTTATAGTTCCGGGTTCGGGAGATTCTTTTTATTGCGGGAACTGCTTCCGGGATAACCTTCAGGCGTCGGCTCTTCGGAAAGCCGGTCACGAGGTGATCGTGATGCCTCTTTATCTACCTTTGAGACACCGCTCGTTCCAAGCGGATACTCCTTTGTTTTTCCCTGCCACGACATTCTATACGGCACAAAAATTCTTTGGTAAACGGAAAATGCCGGATTGGTTAAAAAGGATTACCGGTTCGGATACCTTATTAAATGTAGCTTCTTCCTTGTCCGGTTCCACTTCGGCGGAAGGATTGGAAGAAATGACGTTAGCGATGATTACCGGCAAGGATGCCGCTTTCTTGGATATGGTGGATCAGTTGATCTGCTGGGTGAAAGATCGGGAGAAGCCGGATATCATTCATTTATCGAGCACCTTGTTGATTGGTATCGCCAAAGAGATCAAGCGGTATTTGGATACGCCTATCGTATGTTCCGTACAAGATGAGGAGGTATGGATTGATAATTTGGACGAGCGTTGTATTCCGGAGGCTTGGCGGGGAATAGAGGAGAATTCCCGCTATATAGATCGTTTCGTGACAACCAGCCATTTCTATAAGGAGATTCTTATTCGGCGGCTTCCCGGATTGCGGGATATCGAGGTGATTTATCCGGGAGTAGACTGGGATAAATATAGATCGTTCGATTATCCGGAAGATCCGGTTATCGGCTTTTTTTACCGGATGAATGAGGAGAACGGTTTGGATCTGCTGGCGGAAGCTTTCGTTAAGCTGAAGAAAAAGGATACGGTACCGAATCTCCGTTTGAGGATCGGAGGAGGCTATACGGGAAAGGATAAGCCTTTTCTCCGAAAAATAAGGAAGATTCTCGATCCTTATCAAGATTATGTGGTGATAGATGAAGGGTACAGAATGGAAGAACACGCCCGGTTCTATCGGGAGATTAGTGTCCTGTCGGTCCCATTGAGGTTTGAGGAAGGAGTCGGACTTTATCTGTGTGAGGCTTTTGCCGCCGGGCGGCCTGCGGTGGAGCCCGCTACCGGGTCTTTCCCGGAGATTGTGGATAAAGCCGGCATTCTTTACGAATGGAATGATAGCGATTGCCTTGCTACCGCTTTGGAGACTTTACTGACGGATAAGGTCTTGCTGAGGCAGTGCCGTGAGAATGCGCTTCTACTGTCTTCTTCCCGGTATAATGACTGGGTTTTGGGGGAGAGATTATCAAATATGTATCAATGTCTAATTTAATTCGATAAAAAATGAAAACATTAAAGCTAATAAAACTTCTTTGCGCCTCTGTCTGTATGGCCTTTGTCGCCATCGGGGTTTTGTATGCCCAATCTCCTTATGGATGGCGAGGTGCGCATCGGGATGGCATTTATGAAGAGACGGGTTTGCTGAAGGTATGGCCGGCCGATGGCCCCGAGTTGTTATGGTCTGCCTTGGATGCGGGAAAAGGGCATACCAGTCCGGTAATAGTGGGCGATCGTTTATATATAACGGGAATGAATGAGGATGAGACCCGGGAGATATTCTCGGCATATACCTTGACCGGTAAAAAGGTCTATGAGGTGGCGTATAGCCCGGTTTGGGGAGGCTCGTATCCGGAGACCCGGACAACACCGATGATCGTAGGGAAGAAAGCTTTTATGATTAGTGGTTCGGGGGAGGTCGTATGCTTGGACATCACCGACGGGAAAATTGTATGGAAGGTAAGCGGGAAAAGTTTTCGGCATCAGCCGGGAATGTGGGGAACTTCCGAATGTCCCTTGGTTATTGATGGCAAGAAGGTGATTTATACGCCCTCGGGAAACGAAACGACGATCGTAGCCTTGGATGCCGAGACTGGTAAGACTATCTGGAAAAGCCGTTCGCTACAGGATGAGGGCGGTTATGCCTCGCCTATATTGATTACGTATAATGGACATCGTAAGATCGTGGCGTTGACCGGTAATCGTATCGTCGGGGTGAATCCGGAAAATGGGCAGATCGATTGGACTTTCGACGATCTGGGTAAGGAGGGCAGCCAGTATATCGTACCTACCAACACGCCGCTTTATAAGGACGGACGGATTTTTACGGCGAACGGATATGGTGCGGGGGCCTTTATGTTGCAACTGAATGAGGACGCGTCTGGCGTGAGGCTGTTATGGCGCAATAAGGGCTTTGATCCTCATCATGGCTGCTTTGTCTTGGTGGACGGGATTATTTACGGTTCCAGCCACGGACGGAATGGCTTGGGGAAATGGATGGCTGTCGATTGGAATACCGGACGGACAAGGTTTGAGATGAATTGGGGCAAGGGAGTGGGCGAAGGTTCTGTCATCGCCGCTGATGGCATGTTGTATTGCTCTGATGAACGCCGGGGGATGGTCGGTTTGGTGCGTGTGAATCCCGCTAAGTTCGATCTGGTGAGCTTTTTTCGTATCACGAGAGGCGAAGGAGCTTTCTGGGCACATCCGGTTATTCATCGGGGAATATTGTATGTGCGTCACGGGAATGCGTTGATGGCTTATAAGATAAAAGGATAGGAAAACTTAATTATAACCTAAATCGAATAAAAATGAGACTGGTAAGAATGCGGAAAATGAGATTGGGAGGTCTGAGTGTCGCCATGGCTTGTCTTGCTTCTGTGAGCATGACGGCGCAATCCCCGTATGGTTGGAGAGGACCGGAGCGGGATGGCGTTTATTTTGAGAATGGCTTGTTGAAAGAGTGGCCTTCGGAAGGACCTGAGTTATTATGGGAAACCATGGAGTTGGGTAAGGGATATTCCAGCCCCGTGATCGTGGATGGCCGTTTGTACATAACGGGTATGGATGAGGAAGGGACGCAGGAGATTTTCTTCGCCTATTCCTTGGACGGGAAGAAATTGTACCAAACCGCTTATGGTGTACCTTGGACGGATACCTACCCGGAGACCCGTACCACGCCTACGATCGAGAACGGGAAGGCTTATGTCATCAGCGGATCGGGCGAGATCGTCTGCTTGGATACGGCAGACGGCAAGATCGTCTGGAAAGTGGACGGAGGCAAGAAGTTCGAGCGTATGACCGGAAAATGGGGCACGTCCGAGTGTCCGCTGGTCTTCGATAACAAGGTTATTTATACGCCGGGTGGAAATCAGACGACAATGGTGGCCTTGGACGCGGAGACGGGAGAGACCGTATGGAAAAGCGAGCCTTTGGGTGAGCACAGTTCGTATACTTCTCCGCTCTTGGTAATGAATAACGGTAAAATAAAGATCGTGGGCGTGACCGGAAAGAGCGTGTTTGGGGTGAATCCGGAAACAGGCAAGATCGAGTGGACTTTCCGTGACTGGGGACGGTCTCCGGAAGATCTGGCGAAAGGATTTGAATCGATCGCCCCCAATACCCCGCTTTATGATAACGGGCGCCTTTTCGTCTGTAACGGTTATAACATGGGTTCTTTTATGCTCCGCTTGAACGTAGATGCTACGAAAGCGGATCTGGTATGGAGGAACGACGATCTCGATACGCATCACGGCGGTTTTGTGTTGGTGGATGGCGTGATTTATGGCTCTAATTGGATCAATAACGGTTCCGGGAACTGGGTGGCCGTGGATTGGAACACGGGCGAGACTAAATTTGACACGCCTTGGCCGGGGGGTAAGGGAAAAGGCTCTATCATCGCTGCGGACGATATGCTTTATTGTTATGACGAGCGCCGTGGAACGGTAGGCTTGATTCGCCCTAACCCCGAAAAGTTCGACGTAGTGAGTGAGTTCCGGATCACGAAGGGAGTAGGCCCGCATTGGGCGCATCCTGTTATCCATGAGGGAGTGCTTTATATACGTCATGGGAACGCGTTGATGGCTTTCAAAATTAAATGACAAAATATCACCTAAAAAAAGAATGAGTATGATTACAGTACAAAAGATGAGATTGTATGGTCTGGGGATCGCTTTCGCATGTTTCGCGTGGGTAGGAGCGACCGCCCAGACGCCGTACGGATGGAGGGGACCGGAGCGAAGCGGTACTTATCCGGAAACGGGTTTGCTGAAAGAATGGCCCGCCGGAGGCCCTAAGTTGTTATGGGAAACGATGGATGCCGGCAAGGGATACTCCAGTCCGGTGATCGTAGGCGATCGCCTGTATCTCACGGGAATGAACGAGGATGAGACCCAAGAGATCTTTTCCGCTTATACCTTGGACGGGAAGAAAGTGTATGAGGTGGCCTATAGCGTGCCTTGGGGCGATACCTATCCGGAGACACGCACCACGCCGGCTATCGATGGAGACAAGGCTTATGTGATCAGCGGTTCCGGTGAGATCGTTTGCTTGGATATCAAGGATGGCAAGATCGTCTGGAAAGTGGACGGTGGCAATATCTATGGACGGAAGACTGGCAACTGGGGAACCTCCGAGTGTCCTTTGGTATATGATGATAAGGTGATTTATACGCCTGCGGGCGACCAGACGACGATGGTCGCTCTTAACAAGGACACGGGGGAATTGATCTGGAAGACCGAATCGTTTGGCGATACGGGCGCTTATGTCTCTCCGATATTGATATCCTATAAAGGGAAACGCCAGATTATCGGCTCTACGGCGAAGCATGTGATTGGCGTGAACCCGGATAACGGGACGGTGGAATGGTCGTTTGCTGATTGGGGGCCTAAAGAGGGCAAATGGGCCAACATCGCCCCGAACACCCCGTTGTATAAGGATGGGAAGATCTTTTTCTGCCATGGATATAACATCAATGGCGTTATGCTTCAATTGAGCGATGACTTGAAGAGTGTCTCCGTTGTTTGGCGCACCGATGTGCTGGATACGCACCATGGCGGCTATGTAGAGGTGAACGGCACGATCTATGGCTCCAACTGGATCAATAACAACCAAGGGAATTGGTGCGCAATCGATTGGAATACGGGTGCTAAAGGCTATGAGACCACATGGACGGGCGGCAAGGGTAAAGGCTCTATCATCGCCGCCGATGGCATGCTGTATTGCTATGACGAGCGTAGGGGGGCTGTAGCTTTGGTGAATCCCGATCCCGCGAAGTTCGATATTGTCAGCGAGTTCCGTATCACGAAGGGCGTGGGGCCGCATTGGGCGCACCCGGTTATCGTGAATGGCGTGCTATATATCCGTCATGGGTTCGCCTTGATGGCGTATAAGGTAAAATGAAAGAATGTATTAGGGCTTTCTTCTTGATGTGTTGATCTTCTAACGGCTGGTGCATGATCGTCCACCAGCCGTTGGATGATCATGCACCAACTGTTGGACAATCTTCTAACAGCCGTTGGATGATCGATGAGACAAGACAAAAACGTTAAACTCCCTAGAGGAAACGACTAAGGTTTCTCTATATTTTAGCGAGCGCTTGCTCCAGATCCGCGATCAGGTCGTCTATATGTTCTGTCCCGACGGAAAGGCGAATCGTGCCCGGATAGATTTCTTGTTCCGTCAGTTCCTCGGCGTTGAGTTGCGAATGGGTGGTGCTAGCCGGATGGATAACCAGCGATTTCACGTCCGCTACGTTCGCCAGCAGGGAGAATATCTCCAGATTATCGATAAAGCGGTGCGCTTCCTCTTGCCCGCCCCGTATCTCGAACGTGAAGATCGATCCTGCTCCGTTCGGGAAATATCGCTGGTAAAGATCGTAGTTCGGATGATCGGCTAGCGCCGGATGGTTTACCTTCTTTACTTTCGGGTGGTTCTTCAGGAATCCCACAACCTTAAGAGCATTGGCCACGTGGCGTTCCACACGCAAGGAAAGTGTCTCTAGGCCTTGCAGTAATATAAACGTGTTGAACGGACTGATTGCCGCTCCTGTATCGCGTAACAATACGGCACGGATGCGGATGGCGTAAGCGGCGGGGCCGGCGGCATCTACGAAGCGTATGCCGTGATAGCTAGGGTCTGGCTCGGTCAGTTGAGGGAACTTGCCGGAAGCTGCCCAGTCGAACTTGCCGGAATCTACGATAACTCCCCCTAATGAGGTTCCATGCCCACCGATAAACTTCGTGGCCGAATGGACCACTATATCCGCTCCATGCTCGATCGGGCGGATCAGGTAAGGCGTTCCGAAGGTATTATCTATGATCAATGGGATGTGATGCTTATGCGCTATGGCTGCAACCGCTTCTATATCGATGATATTCGAGTTCGGATTGCCTAAGGTCTCTATAAAGACCGCTTTGGTATTTCCTTGGATCGCATTCTCGAAGTTCGAGAGATCGTGCGGGTCTACGAACGTGGTCGTCACGCCATACGCCGGCAGTGTATGCGCCAGCAGATTATAGCTACCTCCGTAAATCGTCTTGGCGGCTACGATATGATCACCCGCACGTGTGATGTTCTCGAAAGCGTATGTGATGGCCGCTGCCCCGGATGCTACCGCTAACGCGGCTACGCCTCCTTCGAGGGCGGCAATGCGTTGCTCGAAGACGCTTTGCGTGGGATTCGTCAGCCGTCCGTAGATATTTCCCGGATCTTGCAGGCCGAAACGAGCGGCGGCATGGGCCGAGTTATGGAATACGTAGGAGGTCGTTTGGTAGATGGGTACCGCACGGGCATCTGTTGTTGGATCGGCTTGCTCTTGTCCGACATGAAGTTGTAAAGTCTCGAAATGCAAATTCTTTGTTTCCATTGTGATCTTATGCTTTAATTGTTTGTTTGTCCTTGAATTATTTTCCAGCAAAAGTATATGATGGGGATATATCGAACAATATCTTTTGAAAATATGGAAAATAAATCTATTTTTGTGATCTTGATAAGAATGTAACGATTGTAAGGAAGATAAAAAGAACCTTGTAACAGAATATTTATCTATGGACTCTTTGGATAAGACAGATTTACAGATCCTCCGTATCTTGCAGGATAATTCCCGGCTGACAACCAAAGAACTTGCCGCCCGGGTAAGCCTATCGTCGACTCCCGTGTTTGAGCGGCTTAAACGATTGGAGAGCAATGGTTATATAAAAAAATACATAGCCGTACTGGATGCGGAGAAGCTGAATCTAAATCCTGCAAAACGAAAAGCGATGGTCATGAAAAACGAAACGCGCTTTTTGAAGCAAAAACGAAATGCGCTTCAAAAATTCTAATTGAAGTCCTTTTGCTCGAGTTGTTCAATCAAAATATAAGCGTCATTCAAAGGCCTTTTGAAAGTTGTTTGAATGACGCTTTTTTTATTTGATTCCAATTGAAATAATACTAAAAAGCCATTGCCGATTCACTAAAAAACAGTATCTTTACATGCGCAGTTAGGATGCCTCTTTATTGGGCGATCTATCCGCTTTTTTGAATAGCATGATGTCCGTGTAGTGGGAAGAATAGTTCATGTGGGCGTTGAACTCGACTTTTTCACTGCCGATAAACGGGTTTCCGAGGGCATTGTTTTTGCCCATCCAATCGCATAGTTCGATGATGGATGACTTGTTGGAGGTAAAGTAGATGTAGTTCGTGCCTACGAGTGTCTGTAATACGTCCAAGTAATCGGATAGTCCCCAGCTCATCGTATAGGTGCCGACCTCGGTGGATAGATACGGAGGGTCTATCAGGAACACAACATTGGGCGTATCCTTATATTTGTTGAACAGTTCCTTGTAGTCGCATGAGATGATCTCCAATCCGTCCAGATAGTCGAGGGATGGGCTGTAATCACATTTACGCACGGTGTTGTAAAACGTTTCCTTTCGCAGTCCGGCCAAATCTGTGGCATACTTCATGGAAAAGAGTAAAGAGGTAGAGATAGTGATATAATCCACATATCCATATTCCTGTTCCTCTTGTTCAATCAGGCGTAGAATGGCTTCTTTAGCTTCTTTATGTAATGCCTTTTTTCGAGGTGTAGATGCAACCAGCAAGCGGATTTTAGCCAGCAAAACATTGGTACGTGGTATATTCTTCAATCTCCGACAATAGTTGTCGAAGTCATTATATACAACGGTGGCATCCGGTTTCTGACACTTTGTTATATGTGACAGTAACCCGGAACCACCGAACAGGTCTACAAATACGGTGTTGTCCGGATAACGCTCCAATGCTTTGATAAACTCTTTCGCAAACATTCGTTTTTGCCCTACGAACGGAAGCGGGGCAGATAAATACTGTTTCTTCATTTTCATTTTGTTTAAAAACGGGTTGCAAAAGTCTCTTTTTTCTTCCGAATGGCTATGAAAAAACAATGGTCTGCACTGCGCCGGCTTTACAGCGGTTTCAGGCATTGAGTTCGAAACGTATCCCCTCTTCTCCGTCAAGCAGAGACCGGGTTCGCTCCAGGTTGTTCCTATAGATATGTACGTTCCCAAGATTAAGGGTGATAGATTTCAAGGGTAGATCGATTTGCCGGGTCATCAGATAGAGATGGTAAAGATCGGCGGGCAACCCTAGGTTGGCATCGCTGCTGCGCTGATAGGCAGACAGGACCAGCTCCCCGCCATCTATCTGGAACTGGACGAGGCTGAGACATGGGGCTTGGTTGCTCTCGGCATCGGTGGAGCCGAGAAACAGGACGTAGTTCTTGCTGTTGCGTCTCTCCCGGTTGATCCGCTCGATCAAGGGAGGTAACTTTTCCAAATAGGTGGGATAAATGTTTACCAGCGTGGAACCGCAGTAATCCCACCAAGTGATCCCTTCGTTGCGGTACTTTTCCACGTCCCGTTCTCCCCGCATAAACAGCCGGAGTTCCGTTCGAAGTTTCTTACGGGCGATTCCATGATCCTCGAAGATATCCAGCAGATCGCCCGGCGTCAGCTCCAAACGTTCGTTCAACAGGTAGCGGATACTCCCTTTCTTGTTCTCTTGCTCGTTCCCTGACGTGATGATCCGGCCCAGTAGTTGATGGTATTTGTTCATGATGTCAATTTTTATTCGCCTAAAAGTAGCGTATGACACGAAACAGACATCCGGAAGTCTCGTTTTATCGCTGCAAACCATTTGCATAGGATCAATGCTCAAGCGGCTCGCAGCCACGCGACAGCCGCTTGAGCAAGGTGTACACCTTGCGCTCGCATATCCGATACTTGGCGGCCAGCACCGCCACGATGTAGGTCACCTTCTCTCCCTCGGCGATCATCCGTGAATAATCCTTGTACAGGTCGATATAATTCACGTCCTCTAAATGGATGCCTCTTTCCAGCATCCATTTGAACGGTGTTTGATACAGATTTAAAATGTCAAATACGGTCATATTGAAATATGTATTATATTTGTGACGCCAATCACATAAAAACAAAACGAGCTATCGCGGCTGAAGGCATATAGCCCCCGGTCGTGCGGTAGCTCGCATTTGTTTGTTAGTATGTGATTGGCGTCTTTACTAACAGCCGGGGGCTTTTCTTTTTGTCCCCCTTTATTTTATCGTTGGACACGTATGATGTCCATGATTATCTGGATTTGATAATTGATCTTCAACTAATTAATGATTATGCAGCTAAACGTATTGTCAGCCTTGCAATAAGAGATACCGCAAGAAGAACAAGTCGTACCTCCCCATAATCCGTACGCTTGGCCTGAGAGAACGATTTGAATATCTCCGTTGTCGCTCTCCATGATACCACAGCTCAAGTTGACAGAATAATAAGAATCTGACAATATTCCTTGCAAGAGCAACTGGTTCCCGTTCTTGACGGCATGTATGATGTTCTTTAATCCGGACTCGCCTCCTACGGCCGAGCTTATATCCTCAGAGGTACTGTCGTTAGACAAATTTAAAATACTACCTCTTAGTTTGTATCCCGAGAGATATAAAGTCTTTACAGTTGGACTTGACATAGTAAGATTGTTGGTAAAATATAAAAAGATGGTTTTCATACACGGGTCTTCGTACAAAGCGCTGCTTTTACAAT
>OJNT01000338.1_pt1 | contig 39106 bp, 25 predicted proteins | sample 1597981 | NCBI WGS metagenome assembly OJNT01 (sample SAMN01915211, study PRJEB22387) | human gut metagenome | isolation source: stool | host: Homo sapiens | place: USA
TTCAGGATATAATTAGTGAAGTAATAAACAATAAGCAAAACAAATAAGAAAAACATTTATAAAACAATAGTTAAATGCAGACTTAATAAAAATGATATGGAACAGATAAAAGAACAACTAACTGACATCAAATCAATGAATATTGACGAGCTCACAGAGTTTATCATATCGCTCGGAGAGAAGAAATTCCGTGCGAAGCAGATATATGAGTGGATTCATGTGAAGCATGTGGACAGCTTTGATGAGATGACCAATATTTCAAAAAAGTTCATACAGGTATTAAAGGACAATGCAATACTCATCTCGCTAAAAAAAGAGGAGGTGCAGGTGTCAAAGCTCGATGGCACGAGAAAATATCTCTTTGCACTCGATGATGGCAACGTCATAGAGAGTGTGCTTATGAAGTACAAGCATGGAAACTCTGTATGCATATCTTCGCAGGTTGGCTGCAGGATGGGGTGCAGATTCTGTGCATCCACTCTTGACGGTCTCGTCAGGGGGCTTAGGCCGTCTGAGATGATTGACCAGATTTATCAGATAGGCAAGGACATAGGAGAGCGCATCTCAAATGTAGTTGTCATGGGCACAGGTGAGCCGCTTGACAATTACGACAATCTGCTGCGCTTTATAGAGCTTCTCACTGATGAAAACGGAATCAATATCAGCCAGCGCAATCTGACAGTTTCCACATGCGGTCTCGTACCGCGCATGAGACAGCTTGCAGATGAAAAGCTTTCTATCACGCTGGCGCTTTCACTGCATGCCTCCAACCAGGAAAAGAGAAAAGCTCTCATGCCGGTTGCAAACAGCTATGATATACATGATGTGGTCGATGCATGCAAATATTATTTTGCACAGACAGGCCGCAGAGTCACCTTTGAGTATAGCCTGGTAGGCGGAGTGAACGATACAGCCGAGGATGCAGCAGAGCTTTCGGCACTCGTACATGGCATGAACTGCCATATAAATCTGATTCCGGTAAACCCGATAAAGGAGCGCGACTACGTGCAGTCCAACAAGGGTGTTATAGAGGCTTTTAAAAATAGGCTTGAAAAAAACGGAATTAATGTTACTATTAGAAGGGAAATGGGCAGAGATATAGACGGTGCCTGTGGACAGCTTCGCAAGAAGCATATAGATAAAGAGAGAGGAATAAACTAGATGAAGACGTTTTCCATTACGGATGCAGGTGCTATTCGTGAGATGAATCAGGATTTTTATTTCTCGTCTGACACTGCAGTAGGAAATCTTCCGAATCTTTTCATCGTAGCAGATGGAATGGGAGGACACAAAGCCGGTGACTATGCTTCCAGATACACTATAGAGCGTGTGGTTGCATCGGTATCGAGAAATGCCGGGGATGAACCGGTATCCATCATCAAAGAGGCTATCAACAAGGCAAATGAGCTTTTGGTGGCTGAGTCTCGTGAGGATGAAGCTAAGCGTGGAATGGGTACCACCTTAGTCGTAGGAACTATTATAGGAAACAAGCTTTTTGTGGCCAATATAGGTGACAGCAGGCTTTATATTGTAGGTGGCACAGAGCAGATCAGACAAATTACCAGGGATCATTCACTGGTTGATGAGATGGTCAGGATGGGTGAGATAAATGCCGACGAGGCGAGAGTTCATCCGGACAAGAATATCATCACGAGAGCTGTCGGGGCAGCAGATCATGTGGAGGCAGATTTTTTTGAGGTCGAGCTATGTGAGGACGACAGGATTCTTCTGTGTACAGACGGACTTACCAATATGGTGAGAGATAAAGAAATATGCGATACTATTAGGCAAAATGATAATATCGAGACAGCAGCGTCACAGCTTGTCGCCATGGCCAATGCAAACGGTGGCCGCGATAATATCACTGTAATGATTATTAAACCATTTTAAGACGAGGTAATAACAGATGTTAGAGATAGGAAGTTTTTTATCGGATCGATATGAGATCCTAAGCAAGGTTGGCGCAGGCGGCATGTCTGATGTATACAAGGCAAAAGACCATATACTGAGCCGTTTTGTAGCTATAAAGGTTTTAAAGCAGGAGTTTTCGGAGGATAGTTCATTTGTGACCAAGTTCCGTGCTGAGGCACAGTCAGCAGCAGGACTTGAGCATCCAAATATCGTAAATATCTATGATGTAGGCAGCGAGAATGGTCTGTACTACATTGTCATGGAGTATGTCGAGGGTATCACACTTAAGACTTATATCGAGAAAAAGGGCCAGCTGTCATTCAAGGAGTCTGCAAGTATTGCAATCCAGGTGGCAAGGGGCATAGAGGCCGCTCACAATAAAAATATCATTCACCGTGATATCAAGCCGCAGAATATCATTATTTCTACAGATGGCAAGGTAAAGGTGACAGACTTTGGAATTGCAAAGGCTACATCTTCAAATACAATAAGCTCAGATGTGATGGGCTCAGTACACTATGCATCTCCGGAGCAGGCAAGAAACGGCTTCGTCGATGGCAGAAGTGATATTTACTCACTGGGAATCGTAATGTTTGAGATGGTTACAGGCCGTGTGCCGTTTGACGGTGATACCACAGTGGCAGTTGCACTGCAGCACCTACAGGAGGAGATTGCAAGGCCAAGCATCTACGCACCGGATCTGCCAATCAGCTTTGAGAAAATCATCTTAAAGTGTACACAAAAGACACCGGACCGCAGATACCAGACTATTGAGGAGCTTCTCACAGACATAAGGCGCTCTCTTGCGCATCCTGATGAGGATTTCGTTACAATAGCACCACTCGTTGACGGTGGCAAGACCAAGGTTATAAGCCCGGAGGAGCTTGACAAGATAAAAGAAGGCAGAGGTGTTGCAGAGGACTTAAACGATGATGATACCGATGCAGATAATGGTGATGAGTATGCTGACGATGAAGACGATGATGATGAATATGATGAGTCACTCTTAGACGACGATGATGACGAAGAAGACGAAGACGATGATGATGACGGCAAGCTTTTAAATCCAAAGATGGATAAAGCAATCACAATCATGGGTATAGTAACAGCCGTAATCATTGTAATAGTTATCATATATCTTGCACTTTCAGTGGCAGGAGTGTTTAAGTTTGGCGGCAAAAAGAACTCAGAGTCACAGCAGACAGAGTCACAGACACAGACCGAGTCTGAATCAGAGTCAGAGACACAGACTGAGACAGAGGGCCAGATGATTGACATCAGAGGCATGTCAGTGGAGGATGCTCAGAAGGCAGTAGACCGCTTAAAGCTTGACCTCACAGTATTTGCATTTGAGACAAAGCAGTCAGATAAAAAGGATGGCACAATCCTTGAGCAGGATGTCAAGGCCGGAGATACAGTAAAGCGTGGTTCACAGATTAATGTAGTTATCGCAGGAAAAGGTGATAGTACATCAGAGATGGTCAAGATACCAAGTGTAATCGGAAAGACCAAGAGCTCGGCAAAGAGTACACTCGAGTCAGCAGGCTTTAGTGTCACCTTCGAGTACGGAGATTACAATGACAGTGTAGCAGCAGATGTAGTAACAGCACAGTCACCATCAGCAAAGAAACAGGCCGCAAAGGGCAGCACAGTAACAGTCACCCTCTCACCGGGCCAGAAGCCAATCACCGTGCCAAACGTAGTAGGTGCTTCACAGTCACATGCAGAAAGCGCCCTCGCAGGAGCAGGGCTCAAGTACACCTATGCCGACTCCCAGTACAGCGACACAGTACCCGCCGGCAACGTAATCAGCCAGACCAAATCCGGTGAAACCGTAGCCGCCGGCACCACAATCACACTGACACTCAGTAAGGGAAAGCAGGAGATATCGACTAACGTAAGTAAAGGAATTAGTTATAGTGGAGAGGGAACTGTAGTAAAAGCAGAGTATAAGCTTGTAGGTAAAAGTGGAACTGTATACGATAAGGGTTCATATGAAAATACGTCATCATTTACAGTTTCCGGAACAATGAAAGAAGCTACAGGAAGTATTGTGGTTACTTGGACAGTTCAGACAGGGGAAACAGATGAAGCAGGAAATCCTGCAACTGTCACACTTGATCCAGTAACGTATAGCGTGCCATAAGCATAAGAGAAGTTAAATAATTATTATAAACCGGAATAGCAAAAAAGAAGTAGATATTGCCATAGCTTGGGGCAGCACAAGGAAAACGAGCCGTAGCGCAGCTACGTCAAGTTTTCCGTATCGCCATCGTATTTGTAAATACACACAATACATGTCTTTATTGTAGCCACCGGATAGCACCCACGAAGTGGTGCAATCCGCACCCCACTACCACACCAACCCGCGGACGAAAACCTGAACTCGCGGAGAGGAACTAAGGAAGCGGGGCAGGCATGTGTTCCGAGAAAAAAATATGAATTGCCCCGGGGTGCCATAAACCTACCGAGGAAAGAACATGGCAGAGCAAGCCATAGCCTGTCCGTAGGAGAGCCCGGGGCTGGCTTCATATTTTTTTAGAGGAATATATGCCTGCCCCCGCCACTCACACAACCTCAAAGCGCGGCATGCACCCCGCCGAAAGCGTGACTCCTGCAAATACAAAAGCACACAAGGAAAACCATGACAGGAAAAATTATTAAAGGAATTGCCGGCTTCTACTACGTCTACGTAGAAGAAACCAAAGAAGCAAAAGAAACTGCCACAGGCGGCACTCTCTACGAGTGCAAAGCAAAAGGCACCTTCAGAAAACAAAAGATAAAGCCACTGGTAGGCGATACAGTCGATATAGCAGTCCTCGACGAGGAAAAGCACATAGGCAATGTCGAGCGTATACTGCCACGGAAAAACGAACTTATCAGGCCGGCTGTGTCCAATATAGACATGGCCCTGGTTATTTTTGCATCCGCAAAGCCGGATCCCAATTTCAACCTGCTTGATAGGTTTTTGTGTATGATGGAGTACCAGCATGTGCCGGTCACCATATGCTTCAACAAAAAGGATCTAATCACGCCCCAAAAGCAGCAGGAGCTTAAAAGCATATACGAGCCGGCAGGCTACAGAGTGATGTTTACCAGCACGAAAACCGGCGAGGGTATAGATGAGATAAAGCACGTTTTAGAGGGAAGGACAACCACGGTTGCAGGCCCCTCAGGTGTTGGCAAGTCATCTATCATCAACTGTCTGCAGGATGATGTGCAGATGGAGACAGGGCACATAAGTGAGAAAATAGAGCGCGGAAAGCATACGACCAGACATTCTGAGATTATCCCGATAAAGGATGGCACGTATATCATGGATACACCGGGCTTTAGCTCGATGGATGTGCCGGGCTTTGAAAAGGAAGATCTGTGGACATGTTATCCGGAGTTTGTAGAGTATGAGCCATATTGCAGGTTTCAGGGCTGCAGTCATATAAATGAGCCGGACTGCGGCGTGAAGGAAGCTCTTGCAGATGGGAAAATATCGCAGGTGCGGTATGATAATTATAAGCTTTTATATGAGGAGCTTAAAAACAGACAAAAGTATTAATTTAAAGCATAATCAAACGGAGGAAAACATGAACTGTTTATCACCATCAATTTTATCAGCGGATTATTCAATACTCGGAGAGCAGCTTAAGCAGCTTGATGAGGCCGGAGCACAGTATGTGCATATAGATGTTATGGACGGCAGCTTCGTTCCAAGCATATCAATAGGACTGCCGGTCATAAAGACAATCAGAAAGTGCACAGAGCGTATGTTTGATGTGCATCTGATGATAGATGAGCCGGTCAGATATATAGATGATTTTGCGACAGCAGGAGCAGATATCATCACAGTCCATGCGGAGGCATGTAAGCATCTTGACAGGACAATCGAGGCAATAAAGGAAAAGGGCATACTGGCAGGTGTAGCATTAAATCCGGCTACTCCGCTCTCAGCCATAGAGTATGTGCTTCCAAAGGTGGACATGGTGCTTATCATGACTGTAAATCCGGGCTTTGGAGGACAAAAGCTTATTCCGTACACTGTAGACAAGGTGCGCGACTTAAAGGCACTTCTTGAGAAAACCGCAAATAAGGCTGATATCGAGGTGGACGGTGGTGTTAATCTAGAGAACGTGGAGACACTGCTTGCAGCAGGAGCCAATATCATTGTTGCGGGAAGTGCGGTGTTTAGCGGAGATATAGAAGAAAATATAAAGGGTTTTCTGAATATCATGATGTAACAGATGCAGGTTGAAACAAAAATGCTTCCGGGCCTGTAGCAAATGTGGATATGTTATTTATAAGAAGGTGGATAAAATGAGGTATTTGGTTGTATGTGGTGGAAAAATAGATAAGGAATTCGGCTTAAATGAGATAAAGACTGACGGAATAGATGCCATAATTGCGGCTGACAGCGGAATGGATTTCTTGTACGAAAACGGTGTCACGCCTGATATAATTGTAGGTGATTTCGATTCAGCCACAACAAAGGCCTTAGAGTTTTTTGAGAGAAAGGGACAGACCGAGATACACAGGCTCAATCCCATAAAGGATGATACTGATACAGAGTATGCCATAAGACTTGCCATAAGAGAAGGTGCACGAAGCATAGTGGTGCTTGGAGCAACAGGAAGCAGAATAGACCATGTGCTCGGCAATATTTCACTCTTGGGAATAGGATTGGAAAGTAAAACTGATATCAGCATTATCGACACAAACAACCGTATAAGGATGGCGGATAAGCCCGTAACCATTGAAAAATCAGCCCAGTATGGCAGGTTTGTCTCGCTTATAGCAGTGACAGACGACAATGAGGTGAGCCTTAGAGGCTTTAAGTATCCTGTTACGGATTATTCCTTTGACAGATTTACATCGCTTGGCATATCCAATGAAATAATTGATGACCATGCAGTGATTGATATCCATAGAGGAAAATTTATCATTATTGAGTCAAAAGATTGACTTTTTAGGAATTTTGGGCTATTATATTTTTAGGATTATTTCGGAAAATTTAATTACATGGAAAGATTTATCCTGTGTCAGATTTAGAACGTGATGGGGTTATCAGATGATAGAAAAGTATTATAGCGGGGTAATTGAACAGATTTACAATCGCATAGGAAAAGAGACTCGAAATATCGTAATGGCGAATTATAGCAATGATTTTTCGATTGAAAAGCTTGAGGTTATAAGACGTTATCAAAGCAATGAGGATAACGTCTTTTTTGCATACAGTGAGTTTTCTTACAATACTTTAGTCGGAGCTTATGAGCCATTTTTAGACATTATATGCAATATGCACAGGCGCTTTATTGGTGGAAGCTTTGATGATTTCCAGAAGGAGTGCGGTGTGTATTATCTGCACAGACAGGTGTTAAACAGCTATTATGAGACCGGTGAGTGTTTCAGAGAGGAGACGGTGCTGTTAAATGAGGTAGCATACGAGCAGAGACGCATGACTATGGCCATAGTTGACATGCTTAAGAGGCTTTCAGAAGTGAGGCCATTGATGATTGTGATAAACAGATTCCAGATGGCGTCAAAGAGCTCTATTGAGACCATCAAGTATCTGATTGACAATCCGTGCACCAATATCGGTATTGTGTTAGGTGTTAATGCCCTGGTCAGGGGTACTGACAGTACTGTTGAGGTGTGGGACCGTATAGTTGAGTCTCTTGAGGACAGGAGTGCCATATACTATATAGGCAGTGCCGGACAACTGAAGAATCAAATAAGAGACACAAGTGATGACGAGCTGTATATCACTACAAACTTTGAGCAGAGTATTCAGGAAGCATCAAATATTATGGAGTTTCTGGATTATGAGCAGGCAAGGAGAGGCTGTCGTATCATAGAGCACAAGATTAAGTTTGAGGATGCATGGATTGATGAAAAGAGTCTGAGACGTTTTTATCTGGTCTATGCCAGGACATCTGTTTTACTTGGAGAGATGTCCAAAGCGATTGTGCTTATGAATGAGTACAAGGCGCTGATACCGGAAAATGACAGTGAGCATTATTTTTCTTTGTATTATTTTATGAAGGGTACCTGCTATATGTATCAGGGCAAGCTTGAGAAGGCTGAAGGCTGCGCAAAGAAAGCCTATGACTATGCAGTTTTGGCAGAGGATGACACACTGATATTTAAGGCAGAGCTTTTGTCAGTCATGATAAAGATGTCAGGCTGGTACAATATATTCTTCTGTGTACAGGATATACCTGTCAGTGATGAAATTATAGAAAAGCTCATAAAGCACGGCTACAGGAATCATTTGGCACATATATATATTTACGCATACGACAATAGCCGGGATGTGGTGAAGCAGTCCTTTTATGATGAATCATTACTAAAGCATTTTACGAAGGGGCTTGAGCTTGCGAAGGAGATAGGAAATGAGCAGCTTGTGTATGATGCATATCAGAAGACTATTATGCTTGCCAGCACAAGCGGTCTCAATGAGATAGCCTTTTTATATGTTATCCGTACATACGAGTTCATGAAGGGGCACGGCAATATATATGTTGCGAGAGTGCTTACGTCTATAGGCTACAATTTAAGTGCCATGGGTAAAAATGAGCTGGTTGACAATTATTACAATGCTGCAATCAATATGTTATATTACCTGAAGATGCCGGAGGATATAGCTGAGGTGTATTATAACAAGTCTCTTAACTATATCATGCAGGGCAATTATAAGGAGGCTGTCCATGCACTTTTAGTTGCCATGAAGACTATTATAAAGCTTCATCTAAACAGCTTAAGAGTGTGCAACACGAGTAAGGTATATGCGCTTCTTGCGCTTGCATCTATATTTTCGGGTGACAGATTCAGCTGTGAGCGCTATCTGCTCAGCTGCAAGCAGTTTCTTAATTATGTCATCTACAGAGTAATTGACACCACAAGAACTGAGGCAGTCCATGACTATTCCAGATGCGATGATGAGATGTTCCTTTACTCCTTTGCATCAGCCATGCTCTTGTGGCACGATGGTGAAAAGGAAGAAGCCTTTTTACGTTTTGAGGATGCGGAGAGATATCTCGTTAATGCGGAGGGAAACGAATTTTTTGCATATTCGATATACAGGGAAAGCAGGATGAAGCTGTTTGAGCTGCTCGGCAAAAATGAGCTTATAGAGCATGAGAGAATACTTTTAGAGGCACACAATAAAAGGATGCATGAAATAGCAGAGGCAGCTCCGCTTGACATGTTAAAAAATATCAACCTAGAGTCACTGAGTGATGGCCATATCAATGAGCGGCAGATTAATATGCTTGTAAAGCAGCATGGGCTCGAAAAGGATTATCAGGGCTCAAAGCGTCAGATGGAGTTTATTTCCATATGGCAGACCATTATCGATGTCAATGACCAGAAGAAGGACACCATGATTGAAAATGCCATGAGCAATTTCATCAATCATTTCAGTCTTGACTGTGCGCTGATCATAGATCTGCACGCGAAGGAGCCACAGGTGCTTTATAATGATACGGGCTGTGATATGACAGATGAGGTTATAAAGGGCATATGTGATATCATGATAGACTATCCGGAGGGCATTGCCACATCAAAGATTGCAGAGGGCTTCTACGAGTATGAAAATGTCATCTCGTATTTCGGCGTGGATGATGTATGCTCATTTGTCGCAGTGCCTTTTATCAAGAATGATGCACTTTCAAGTGTACTCATAGCATATGTGCGCATGAAGGACAACTGGCATGGCTCAATCGAGCGATACATGCTCAATGAGGATGATCTGAGCATTTTCAAGCTGTTATTCAGAGAGCTTGAGTATTCCATTGCCCGTATTGAGGCCAATGAGAAGGCCAATGAGATGAACAGGAGACTCAAGCAGGCCGCAGTTACCGATATGCTGACAGGCATATACAACAGAGCAGGCATGTATCAGGAGATTGAAAAGCTTGAGAAGCGCATAAGTGTGACATCCGGTGGTATGGATGTGGGGCTTATGTTTATTGACCTGGACAACTTCAAGCATTATAATGATACGTATGGTCATGATGTAGGAGATCTGATACTTAAGGAGATGGCCTTTGTATTCATGAAAGTTGCTAAGGACAGAGGTTTTGTGAGCAGATATGGCGGTGATGAGTTTATCATAGTTATTGAGTCCTGTGCCAGATACGAGCTTGAGAATATTGCGAAGGACATCTATGCGAGGATTGCAGAGGCTGATGGCTTCAGAAGCCAGATAAAGAAATACCTGAATCATGACGTAGAGTTTAATGAGGAGAAGAATATCACCTGTTCTATTGGTATTTCATATGAGAGAAATGTCACCAGTGAGAGCCAGATTACTGAGCTGATTAAGAAGGCGGACGATCTGATGTATACAGTAAAGACAGGCGAGAAAGGACACTATGCATTCTTTTAAATCAGATGAATTTAAGATAAGAGTATTGACAAAGGATGATGCGGAGGAATACAATGCACTGCTTCGTTATGCTTTTCAGGTAACAGAGGCAGATCTTGCCGAGACCGGTTGGAAGGATGATGAAATCAAGCAGTCGAAGTTTCCGGTGCTTGAGAGAGCTGATGTGCTTGGCTGCTTCAATATCATAGACAAAAAAGAGGAGCTTGTGGCTCAGTTTGCGGTATATCCGCTCGATATGAATATATATGGTGAGCGCTACGAGGTAGGCTTTGTCACAAGTGTGTGTACGTATCCTGAGTACACAGGCCATGGTCTCATGAAGAAGCTTATGAGAAAGAGTCTTACGAGGATGCGCGATAGCAACAAGTCGTTTGCTCTTTTGTATCCATACTCCATACCTCTTTACAGAGGACTTGGCTGGGAGATTATCTCAAACAAGATGACATATGTGATAAAGGACAGACAGATCCCTACAAAGCTTAAGGAGCCGGGCTATGTGCGCCGTGTGCAGTGGGATGATGAGCAGTTTAAGAAGCTTCATACTCACTTTGCTGCGAAGACTCACGGCTGTCTGTACAGAAACAATCTGGCTTGGGAGGAGTACTTCCGCTGGGATGAGGACGATACGATGGTCGCCATCTACTATAACGAGGATGATGAACCGTGTGGCTATATGGTGTATCTTATCAGCTCCGATGTCATGCACATCAAGGAGCTCATCTACTTAAACCGTGAGGCGCAGCTTGGTCTGTGGGAGTACATTCATGCGCACGATTCCATGATTGATGAGGTCAGAGGCAACAACTATTACAGCGAGCCCATCGCTTTTGAGCTCGATGACAGTGATATCAAGGAGACAATAAGACCATACGCCATGGGCAGAATCATCGACGTGGCGCAGTTTATTTCACAGTATAACTGTGACCCGGATGGCCCTGGCGGCTGCTTTAGCTTTGAGATAGCAGATGACCTTCTTCCGTGGAACAATGGTACATTTGTCATTGATTTTGAGAAAGGGCACTGTGCTCTCACCGACAAAAAGCCACAGTATCACCTAAGCATGTCTATTGGCACGTTTACCACACTGCTTTTAGGCTACAAGAGTGCTGAGAAGCTTTTGCAGATGGGCAAAATACAGACTACGTATGATGCTGTTGCAAAGCTTGACGATATTTTATATCATGAGATACCATATGTATCTGACTATATATAATGATAAAAGGTCAAAAGGTAAAGGAAAATAATATGTCAAATTATGTGATTAGCTGCTGTTCAACAGCAGATCTTACCAGGGAGCATATGCTCGAGAGAAATATTAAGTACGCATGCTTTCACTATGAGCTTGACGGTAAAGAGTATATGGATGATTTAGGACAGTCCATGCCACTGCCGGATTTCTACAAGGCAATGGAGGCAGGTGCCATGACAAAGACCTCGCAGATCAATCAGGAGGAGTACATGGAGTACTTCAGACAGTTTCTGGATGAGGGATATGATGTGCTTCACTGTACACTAAGCTCCGGTATATCAGGTACAGTCAACTCGGCAAGGCTTGCAAAGGAGGCTATCGAGGAGGAATACCCTGACAGAAAGATATATGTGATTGATTCGCTGGCAGCATCGTCAGGCTTTGGTCTTTTGATGGATAAGCTTGCTGACCTTAGGGATAGCGGCATGGATATTGATACACTGGCTGATTGGACCATGGAGCACAGACTTGAGGTGAATCACTGGTTCTTCTCATCAGACCTTACATTTTTTATCAGGGGCGGCCGTATCTCAAAGACCGCGGGATTCGTGGGAAATGTGCTGAATATCTGTCCTTTCATGAATGTGAGCAATGAGGGAAAGCTTATTGTGCGTGAGAAAATCCGCACCAAAAAGAAGGCAATAAAGGAGATGCTTGTGAAGATGCAGGCACTCTGCAAGGATGGTGCCGATTATTCGGATAAGGTCTATATATCGAATTCTGCATGCTATGAGGATGCTAAAGCTGTAGCTGATCTGATTGAGGCTGCCTTCCCTAAGATGAAGGGCAAAGTAGAGATAAATGATATCGGTACGACTATAGGAAGCCACACCGGTCCGGGAACAGTTGCATTGTTTTTCTGGGGTAATAAGAGAGAGGATTAGCCGGATATTTTAGCCTAAATATCTGATTAGAATAATCAATATCAATAAAGTTGATTATTTTTTTATAAAAAATTAAATTACATCAATTAAAGTGATTAAATATAATCATTCCAATAACTGCGCTTATGTGTTACAATTATATCAGTTCAAACGAAAAGAGGTTTTAAGATGAAAGGATATGAAAAATACGAGCGCAGTTATTTTCTGCCTCCTGAATGCACTTATGACTGGGTTAAGAAGGATTATATAGATAAAGCACCACTGTGGTGTTCGGTTGATTTACGTGATGGCAACCAGGCTCTAATAGAGCCGATGAGTCTTGAGGAGAAGCTTGACTTCTTTAAGATGCTTGTAGATATAGGCTTTAAGGAAATCGAGGTAGGTTTCCCGGCGGCTTCTGAGACAGAGTTCAATTTCACGAGAGCTCTTATTGAGAGGGATATGATTCCTGATGATGTCACTATACATGTGCTGACACAGGCCAGAGAGCATATCATCAAGAAGACCTTCAAGGCACTTGAGGGAGCACCGAGAGCAGTTGTACATCTGTACAATTCCACATCTGTTGCACAGCGTGAGCAGGTGTTTAAGAAGTCAAAGGAAGAGATAAAGCAGCTTGCAGTTGACGGAGCTGTTTTACTGAGAGACCTTGCAGCAGAGACTGACGGTAATTTCCGTTTCCAGTATTCACCGGAGAGCTTTTCGGGCACTGAGGTGGATTATGCGGTTGATGTGTGCAACGCTGTGCTTGATGTATGGCAGCCAAAGGCTGATAATAAGGCCATCATCAATATCCCTACCACAGTAGAAAATGCTATGCCACATGTTTTTGCCACACAGATAGAGTATATCGACAAGCACCTCAAGTATAGAGACGGAGTAGTGCTTTGCTTACATCCTCATAATGACAGAGGCTGCGGTGTTGCCACATCAGAGCTTGGTGTGCTTGCAGGAGCTGAGGAGATAGAGGGTACGCTGTTTGGAAACGGTGAGAGAACAGGAAATGTAGATATCGTGACACTTGCCATGAATCTTTACTCACACGGAGTAGATCCACAGCTTGATTTTTCAAATCTGCCTGAGATCAGGGAGAAGTATGAGACATTTACCAGAATGAAGGTAGGCGAGAGACAGCCATATGCGGGAGACCTTGTTTTTTCTGCTTTTTCAGGCTCACATCAGGATGCTATCTCAAAAGGCATGGCATGGAGAGAGGAAAAGAAGCTTGATAAGTGGACTGTTCCATATCTGCCTATAGATCCAAAGGATGTCGGCAGGACATACGAGGCTGATGTTATCCGTATCAACAGCCAGTCAGGAAAGGGCGGAGTGGCATATATCCTTAAGCAGGGCTTCGGTATCAATGTGCCACAGCAGATGAGAGAGCAGGTCGGATACATGGTCAAGCAGGTATCGGACGAGGAGCACAAGGAGCTTTCACCTGAGTGGGTACACAGTATCTTTACAGACAATTATGTGGATTTTCATCCATATTTCACTATACCGGAGTGCCACTTTAAGCAGGTAAACGGCATTTTCGCAGAGGCAGTTATTTTACACAATGACAGCACCAGAAAGGTAGATGCCAATGGAAACGGCCGTCTCGATGCAGTCAGCAATATAATTAAGCAGTATTTTGACATCAGCTTTGAGCTCACTGTATACGAGGAGCATGCGCTTTCACACGGATCTTCATCAAAGGCTATGGCATATGTGGGTATCACAGTTGACGGCAGTATGTTCTGGGGCGCAGGTGTGGATGAGGATATCATCAAGGCATCAATCGGAGCGCTTGTTGTTGCGGTAAACCATTATCTTGCCACCAAGGCTGACAGTCACGTGAAGGATGAGCGCTATATTGCCATGCTCAACTTCATCCAGGCCAACTACAAGACGGTATCGCTTGCAGATATGGCTGCACAGTTCAACTTGACAGAGCCGTATATCTCCAAGTACATAAAGGAGAAGTCAGGCAAGACTTTCGGGGAGCTGGTCACCAATGCCAAGATGAAGAAGGCACGTACACTGCTGAGAAACAGCATCACAACTGTTGAGAATATCGCAATCGAGGCAGGATATCAGAATGTGGAGCATTTTAACAGACAGTTCAAGAAGCTGTATGGAATGACACCGCTTGAGTACAGAAATTCAAGCACAAAATAAGCGGATACAGCATTTTAATATAACTGGATCAATATGCTAAATGACAATTCATTCAGCTGTATTGGTCCGGTTTGCTTTTTATTACTGCACTTTTTATGTAAAAATCTGCATTAAAATTGTATAAAAATGGGAACAATGGGCTATTGATTGTATTTTATCAAGTAATTTGTTGTTTTTACAACGGATTATATGTACAATGCGGGTATAATATAAATAAAAGATAATTATTCAGAACTACTGATAACAAAGCAGATATTGAGAATTTGTGTTTGGGATGAATAGTTATAATAAAAAGCAACTATTTGAATTATAGTTTAAGAAAGAGAGGAACGTACATGAGCAATAAAACTAGCGCAGTTGTTAAGACAAACCCAAGAAAGGCTGTCATGATAGGATGTGGATTCGTTGGTTCGGCATCAGTTTTTGCACTTATGCAGAGCGGTCTTTTTTCTGAGATAGTTCTCATTGACGCTGATAAGGACAAGGCTGAGGGAGAGGCGATGGATATAAGCCACGGTATTCCTTTTGCCAGACCTATGAAGATATATGCAGGTGGTTATGATGATGTGGCAGATGCTGCTATCATTGTTGTTTCTGCAGGTGCAGGCCAAAAGCCGGGCGAGACAAGACTTGATCTGGTAAATAAAAATGTTGCAATCTTCAAGAGCATCATTCCGGAGATTGCAAAGAGAAATTTCGGTGGAATCTTACTTATCGTTGCAAATCCTGTAGATATTTTAACACAGGTGGCACAGAAGCTTTCAGGACTTCCTGAGGAGCGTGTCATCGGTTCAGGTACCGTGCTTGACAGTGCAAGACTTAAGTACGCGCTTGGAGAGCATCTTGAGGTGGACAGCCGAAGCGTACATGCATTTATAGTAGGTGAGCATGGAGACAGTGAGGTGGTTGCATGGTCATCAGCCAATGTTTCCGGAGTGGAGCTTCACAAGATGTGCGAGATGAGAGGTCACTACAAGCACAAGGAGAATACAGAGGAAATCGCTGCAAACGTAAAGAACAGTGCTTACGAGATAATCAACCGAAAGCATGCGACATATTATGGTATCGCTATGTCGGTCAGACGTATCTGCGAGGTAATCATGCGTGATGAGAAGTCTATTCTTCCTGTTTCACACATGATGCACGGACAGTATGGCATCGACGGTGTGGTTCTCTCAATGCCTGCAATCGTTGGAGCAAACGGAGTGGAGAGCGATATCCCAATCGAGTTAAACGGTGAGGAAGCTTTAAAGCTCAAGGAGTCTGCTGATGCACTTAAGAGCATACTTGACGGGCTTGAGCTGTAAATATCAGGCTAATAATATTAAACTTATATAAAATACTACAAATTCAGTAGGGTTTGGGGTATAATGATAACTGTCGGGCTGCATATATTATGTACCCGGCGGTTATTTGATTTTATGGCAGATAATTATTTAGAATTATCGGGAACAAAAGGAGTATATATAATGAGCGAAAGAAAACAAATCCATCAGGAGTTTCTGACAGGCGAAAGAGCCCTGTTTGCAAGCAACGACCTGGATATATATGATACAATTTTTGATGACGGAGAGTCACCTCTTAAGGAGAGCCATGGCATTAGCCTGACAGGCTGTTTTTTTAGATGGAAATATCCGCTATGGTACTGTAGTGACATAGCTGTAAAGGACTGTACATGGTTTGACATGGCGCGTGCGGGTGTCTGGTATACAGACAATATCTCTGTCACTGATTCAATAGTTGAGGCACCTAAGAACTTCAGGCGATGCAATAACCTAAAGCTTAAAAATGTGACATTTCCAAATGCCCAGGAGACCCTCTGGAGCTGTGATCATGTCGATATCGAGAATGTTTCGGCAAAGGGAGATTATTTTGGCATGAATACAAATAATCTTATCATGAAGAATTTCCAGCTGGTCGGCAACTATTCGTTTGACGGCTCAAGAAATGTAGAGGTGCACGATTCAAAGCTTATCTCAAAGGATGCCTTCTGGAATACGGAAAATGTCACAGTCTATGATTCATTTATTACAGGTGAATACCTTGGCTGGAACGCAAAAAATCTGACACTTATAAACTGCACAATCGAGAGCTTGCAGGGGCTTTGCTACATCGACAACCTCGTTATGAAAAACTGTAAGCTCATAAACACTACATTGGCATTTGAGTATTCTTCGGTAGATGCAGAGATTTGCAGTAAAGTGGACAGTGTTTTAAATCCGACAAGCGGAGTGATAAGGGCAAAAGAGATTGGCACACTGACTATCGAAAAGGACAGAGTTGACCCATCAAAGACTAAGATAATATGTGAGGGAAAATAATCTATGTATGATTTTGATACCGTTGTAGACAGAAGAAATACAGGCTCACTAAAGTGGAATGTGGCAGAAAATGAGCTACCGATGTGGGTAGCAGATATGGATTTTAAGACAGCTCCACAGATAATAGATGCAATATCAGAGCGTGTTTCTCACGGAGTGTTTGGCTATTCCATCATTCCGGATGAGTGGAATGATGCGTATATTTCGTGGTGGGACAGACGCCATGGGCTTAAAATCGAAAGAGACAGCCTGATTTTTTGCACAGGGGTCGTACCGGCCATATCATCTACAGTGCGGAAGCTCACAACACCTGGTGAAAATGTGCTTATCATGACACCGGTATACAATATATTTTTTAATTCCATATTTAATAACGGCGTAAATGTACAGGAAAGTCCGCTTGGGTACGAAAACGGCAGATATTTTGTGGACTATGACAGGTTGGAGCATGACCTTTCCAATCCACAGACCTCGCTTATGATATTTTGCAACCCTCACAATCCGTGCGGTATCATCTGGACAAAGGATGAGCTTGCGAAAATAGGTGCACTCTGCAGGACGTACAATGTGACGGTCATATCAGACGAGATACACTGCGACATCACAGCACCGGGAAAATCATACGTGCCGTTTGCGGCAGCATCAGAGGACTGCGCCGATATAAGCATCACCTGTATTGCTCCAACCAAGTGCTTTAATATGGCAGGCTTACAGACTGCGGCAGTGATGGTGCCAAATAAATTTTTGCGCCACAAAGTATGGCGCGCATTAAATACAGACGAGGTGGCGGAGCCAAACGCATTTGCCATCACGGCAGCAGTTGCGGCATTCACAAAGGGTGAGCCGTGGCTTGAGGAGCTCAGAAAATATCTCTGGGAAAACCGCAAAACAGTCTGCAGCTTTATGGCAGAAAACCTGCCGCAGATACATGTAGTGGATGCCGATGCGACATACCTCATGTGGCTTGACTGCAGTGCACTCACAGATGATTCTGTGGCATTTACGCAGATGATTCGTGAAAAGACAGGCCTTTATCTGTCGGAGGGAGCTGAGTTTGGAGGCAACGGCCGTTACTTTGTGCGATTGAATATCGCATGCCCCGGTTCAGTGCTTATGGAAGGGTTGGAAAGGTTAAAAAGAGCTCTCGTTTAAGCTGAATATGTACATTTTTTAAAATAAATAAGACCGGTGATCGGCCGGTCTTATCTGGTATAATTAAACATTTATGGCATACAAGATTTAGAAATATATCATGCATACGTTTGTTTTCTGATTCGATAGTTAGTATACACTAACACGAATTAGAAGTCAATAACAAATATGGATTTTTGTGATTTTTATAAATCACGTACAAATCAAAAAGAAAAGTTTTGCAAACAATAAAATGTATGTTATAATAATATAACTGAATTAAAACGAACGAAAATAAACTCACGGGGGTATTCGAAATGCGAAACAATGAATCATCAGAAAACTATTTAGAGACCATACTTATTCTCAGCAAGAAGCTTCCTGTGGTACGCTCAGTTGATATAGCAAATGAGCTTGGATTTAAGAAATCCAGCGTGAGTATAGCCATGAAAAACCTTAGAGAGAAGAACAATATCACAGTTAGTGATGCAGGATTTATCACACTCACAGAGTCAGGAAGACAGATAGCAGAGATGATATACGAAAGACATGAGCTTTTGTCAGAGTGTCTTGAGAAGCTTGGTGTTGATAAGGAGATTGCAGCAGAGGACGCATGCCGTATAGAGCATGTCATCAGTCCTGAGAGCTTTGAAGCAATCAAGAAGCATATACATAAGAGCTGATATATGAAACCAGTACCGCATGGTACTGGTTTTTTAGTGTATCGTTTTTCTTGTATATATGAGAAAAATCATCTATAATAGTGAAGCTGTAATCGGCGACATAAAATCTGAAAGGGGAAAAGATGAAACAGATATTAAAATATTTAAAGGAGTACAAAAAGGAATGCATCTGTGCTCCGTTATTTAAGCTGCTGGAAGCATCCTTTGAGCTTATAGTACCGCTTGTCATGGCGGCAATCATTGATAACGGAATTACGGCTTCGGACAAGCCATATATATGGAAGATGGGAGGTGTGCTGGTGCTGCTTGCGGCAGTTGGTTTGGTAAGTTCGGTCACAGCACAGTATTTTGCGGCAAAGGCAGCAGTTGGTTTTTCCACAAAGCTTCGCCATATATTGTTTGAAAAGATAGAGTCACTGTCATTCTCAAAGATGGATACGGTGGGCACATCGACACTTATCACGAGGATGACAAGCGATATAAACCAGGTGCAGTCAGGAGTCAATCTGGTGCTTCGACTCTTCCTTCGCTCGCCATTTATTGTATTCGGAGCTATGACGATGGCTTTTACAGTAAATGTAAGAGCGGCAATGGTTTTTGTAGTTACTATACCTTTGCTTTCAATAGTGGTATTCTCAGTTATGGCTGCAAGCCTTCCGCTTTACAAAAAGGTGCAGAGCTCTCTTGACACAGTGCTTTCACACACCAGGGAGAATTTAGAGGGAACCAGGGTTATAAGAGCTTTCAATAAGCAAAATGATGAGATTGACAGCTTCAACAGGGACAACGAGTTTTTAACCAATATGCAGCAGGTTGTAGGACGAATCTCAGCACTCACCAATCCTCTGACATTTATCATTATAAATGTCGCAACAATCGCAGTTATCGTATCAGGCGGCAAGCAGGTATACGCAGGAATCCTCACACAGGGTGAGGTTGTGGCACTTGTAAACTACATGTCACAGATACTTGTCGAGCTGATAAAGCTTGCAAACCTCATCGTACAGATGACAAAGGCAGTGGCGTGCGGTAATCGTATAGCGGATGTGCTTTCTATTCCATCAAAGCTTCCTGAGAAAAATCCTAAGCTCATTGATGCAAAGGCAGGGGCACCTGAGGTTGAGTTTGACCATGTCTGCATGACCTATGAGGGAGCGGCCGATGAGACACTCACAGATATAAACTTTACAGTGCAAAAGGGGCAGACAATCGGAATCATCGGTGGTACAGGTTCAGGAAAATCAAGCCTTGTAAACCTTATCCCGAGGTTTTATGATGCCACAAAGGGTACTATAAGGATTCAGGGAAATGATATAAATGACTACGATGCAGTGCAGCTTCGAGACAAAATCGGTGTTGTAATGCAAAAGGCAGTGCTTTTTGCAGGAACGATAGCCGACAACCTGCGCTGGGGCAAAAATGATGCCACAGAGGAGGAAATGTGGAAGGCGCTCGATATAGCACAGGCGACAGAGGTTGTAAAGGGCAAAGAGGGAGGCCTTGACTACATGATAGAGCAGGGCGGCAAGAACTTATCAGGCGGTCAGAAGCAGCGTCTTACAATTGCCAGGGCGGTTGTAAAGGATCCTGACATACTGATACTAGACGACAGTGCATCGGCGCTTGATTTTGCTACAGATGCGAGTCTTCGCGCGGCATTAAAGGGCATGCATGGTGACAAGACAATATTTATCGTGTCACAGCGTACATCATCTATCCAGTTTGCGGACAATATCATAGTACTCGACGACGGACAGATGGTTGGCTTCGGACCTCATGAAAAGCTGCTTGAGACATGCGAGACCTACAAAGAGATATATGATTCACAGTTTAAAAAAGAGTCGGATATGACCAGACAAAAGGAGGTGTAGAGTATGGCTATGGATAATGCGAAGATGAATAAAGCAGGCACAATCCGCAAGGTATTAAGCTACATGAAGAGATATATTCCTTTGCTTGTAATTTCACTTGCCCTGTCTGTTGTTACAGTGGCGCTTACACTCTATTTTCCAATCCTCACAGGACGCGCAATTGATTTGATTGTAGGAAAAGGAAAGGTTGATTTTACGGCTATGACAGCCATCCTCACGAGAGCAGCAATAATAGTCGTCATAGCGGCAGCAGCCCAGTGGCTTACTAATATCTGCAACAACAGGATGACCTACAACATAGTGAGGGATATAAGACGTGATGCATTTTTAAACATTGAAAAAATGCCGCTGTCCTATATTGACAGCCACTCACACGGTGATATGGTCAGCCGTATCATCGCCGATGTAGATACATTTTCAGAGGGCCTTCTGATGGGCTTTACACAGCTCTTTACAGGAATTGCAACAATAGCAGGCACACTTATTTTCATGCTCACGATAGATGTGAAGATATCATGCATTGTAGTGCTCATCACACCTTTGTCGCTTTTTGTGGCAAGCTTTATCACTAAAAAGACATATTCCATGTTCCAGCTGCAGACAAGCACAAGAGGAGAGCAGACAGCACTCATTGACGAGATAGTGGGAAATGAAAAGGTAGTACAGGCCTTCAACCATGAGGATGAGGCTCTTGAGCAGTTTGACGAGATAAATGACAGATTACAGAAATGCTCACTGAGGGCAACATTTTTCTCAAGTCTTACAAATCCGAGTACACGTTTTGTGAACAGTCTCGTGTATGCCGGAGTCGGAATCTTTGGCGCTATGAGTGCACTCACCGGCGGAATCACAGTTGGACAGCTTTCATGCTTCTTATCATATGCCAACCAGTACACCAAGCCGTTCAACGAGATATCAGGTGTCATCACAGAGCTTCAGAACGCACTTGCCTGTGCTGCGCGTATTTTTGAGCTTATTGAAGAGGAAAAGGAGATACCGGATGCTTCGGATGCGGTAACACTTGGTGAGGCAGACGGACGCGTGGACATCGAGGACGTTTATTTCTCATATGTGCCGGATAAAAAGCTTATCGAGGATTTCAATCTCCATGTAAAGCCAGGACAGCGAGTGGCTATCGTAGGACCGACAGGCTGTGGAAAGACGACAATTATCAATCTGCTTATGAGGTTTTACGATGTAAACAGTGGAACAATTAAGGTAAGCGGACACGATATCAGAAAAATCACACGAGAGAGTCTTCGTGACAACTATGGTATGGTGCTTCAGGAGACATGGCTCAAGAAGGGTACAATCCGTGACAATATCATAATGGGAAAGCCTGATGCCACAGATGAGGAAATCATTGCAGCAGCAAAGGCATCCCATGCCCATAGCTTTATCAGACGTCTGCCGAAGGGTTACGACACTGAAATCGGTGAGGACGGTGGCAGCCTGTCACAGGGGCAGAAGCAGCTTTTATGCATCACAAGAGTTATGCTCTGCTTACCGCCTATGCTGATATTGGATGAGGCAACATCATCGATTGATACACGTACAGAGATTAAGATTCAAAAAGCGTTCCTTACCATGATGAAGGGCAGGACAAGCTTTATAGTGGCTCATCGTCTGTCCACCATAAGGGAGGCTGATATTATCCTTGTTATGAAAGACGGAAAGATTATAGAGCAGGGCAATCATGAGAGCCTGCTTGCAGCGGATGGATTTTATGCAAATCTCTACAATAGCCAGTTTGCATAGCATAGAGGCTATATAAGGACATATAAATACGGGGCGTAAGCCGCCGGAGTGACTGCCATACAGCAGAGGCGCTCTCTCGTTCGCTACGCTACTCTGCCAAGATACTGTACGAATTATGCTTTTAGGGCTTCTATGCCCGACAAAACCGTCGAAACGCGCCGTCCATGGCGCGGTTCTCCTTGAGCTCCCATCCTTGGGAGCTCATTTTTATGTATCGTGTGCATAATTCTACAGTATCTAGGCAGCTACGCTATGCGCTTACGAAAGAGCGCCTATGCTGCAGGGCAGTCACTCCGGCGACTTACGCCCCTTACGTTGTGGCTGAAAGCTTTTTGTGTTGAAAATTTAATATTGGCAAGTCACGTAACATACTTTTTTGTAAAAGGAGTAGTGGAAAATACTTCAATGTAAGCAGATTTTAACACACTTTCAGATGGAAAAATCGCATGAATATAGCGAAAGAGTAAGGGAAGGCGGGCCAATCCCCATGCGCCGGTCGTCTTCCCGTATTATTGAAAAATACCAAGCAATCCACATCTATTGCGCAGCATCAGGAGCTACATACGAGTATGCATTGGACATCTTTGCAGCATTGTTTGTCAGAGTGACAGCCTCTCTGTAGTAGGCAACAACAGGAGTGCCCTTATCCACAGCGTTGAACAGCTGCTCTGCAAAAGAAGGCGGCACATTGATACATCCGTGTGAGCCTGAGGTTTTGTAAATTGTTCCTCCGAAGGTATCACGCCAGCTGGCATCATGGATACCTATATTGTAGGCAAACGGCATGAAATAGCTGACAGGAGAAGAGTATCCCTCGCCGACAAGAGTAGCATTTCTCTGCTTGTAAACAATCTTGTATACACCATCTACGGAACCATTCTGACGGGCGAGATTACCTGATACGAAATCAGACTCCATCTGGAGAGCACCATCCTTGTAATACCACATGTGCTGCTTTGTGTAGTCAATCTCTATGTATGTATTACCTATGTCGTCAGCGCCTCGGTAGAGAGCAGTCTGCTCGTAAACAGGTTCTCTTTCCACTGGCTTGCCTCCCTCTAAATCTGAAAGGAGCTGGGCTTTCTCTTTTTTCTTGCTGACTACCCATCCGTAGTCTCCACCACCTATTTCAATAGTGTCACCTGAGGATGTTTTGAATGAGCGTTTGCGGCCGAAGGTATTGTATTTGGAAGCAAGCTGCTGGACATATTTAGTGACCTTGGCATCATCTATGTTCACGTTGCCGTCATCTGAGATGCTTAGCATATCAAGGATTTTGGCTGAGTCAAGTTTCTCATCGGCACCTTCAATTTTGTATGTGACGGTTGAAGCAGTGTATTTGTCGAGGGCTTCTTTTTCATTTTTGATTGTATCGCTTTCCTTTGTGATTTTTGGAGCTTCATAACAGTCATCACTTAAGGTAAGCTTTGGGAGCTCGTTGTCCAGGGCGTCCTTTACCTCGGCAAGGATGCTGTCATATATCGGCTTGCAGCCTTTTTTCTCTTCAATCACATCGTATTCGCCGTCTTTTATCTCGATATGGGCATCCTCCGGATTTTCAATGTAGTCATCACTGAAAATATCAAGAGCCTTGAGCTTTTCCGCCAAAGCGGCATCGTTATATTTGGACGAACCCTTTAGAGTATAGTTTTGAGCTTTGAAGAGACTGACAGGCCATGTAAAAGCATTCTGACTTTTTAAGATTTGTTCCTCGTCACCGTTTGAGACATATTCATAGGAAAAATCAGGTCCCTTAAGTGAAAAGCTGTTGCCTTTTCTATCAGTGATTGTGAGCAGATAGTCGCGGCTTAGAGCTGTATTTTTTTCTAATGCCTCTTTTGCAGTTTTCCCTGCGTATTTTACAGAGTTAATCTTTGTGTTGAACAGATAGTGGCTGCTAAAATAAAAGGCAAAGCCAAGATAAACAGCCAAAAGCACACCAAGTATAACGGCACAGGTTATAAGCACTTTTTTCTTCATGTAAATCGACCTCCTTGGAGATATGCTGTTGCTGCCTACATCGGGGTGTAGGCGGCAGCTAAAATCAGTTACATTTGTGAAGATGTGACACATCCATATAGTCAGGCAGACCATTCTTGTAGGCTACAGCGGTTTCTCCCTGAATAAGTGGTTTTAAGTATTCGATAAGCTCAGGCTTCACATCATTGCCCGCATCATTGATCCACTCTCTTGGCACAGACTTGGCCTCGTTTGCGATATCCTTGATAGCAGAATATGTGTATTCCACCTGATAAGGATTATTTGAGATGCGCTTTAAGCATACCATTGATGCGGTCACACCCTCTGCTGCAATAGTGACACCCTTTTTACCCTGAGCAAAAGATTCCTCGATATCGGTTAATGATGCAAGATGTGAGGCACAGCGCTGGAGCACATTTACCTCTACAGAGCGCACCTTGACACCGATGTTTTCCTTTACGATGAACTCAAGAGCTTTTCCGGCACCGCTTAGCTGCTGGTGTCCGAACTGGTCACATGCGGCATTTGATGATGTAATGTATGAGCCGTCTGCGTCATGTATTCCTTCAGATACGGCAACTATTACATTGTTAGTGTGCTCGAGGGCTTCTTTTATATCGGCAACAAATTTGTCCTTGTCGAAATCCACCTCAGGCAGATAGATGAACTGAGGAGCTGTATTGTACTCATTACGTGCGAGAGCGGAAGCGGCAGTGAGCCATCCTGCGTCACGTCCCATGATTTCAACGATTGTCACACTCTTAACAGCATAGATAAAGGTATCATGGGCTATCTCAAGCATGCTTGATGCGATATATTTGGCGGCAGAGCCAAATCCCGGAGTATGGTCTGTCATGCACAGATCATTGTCGATGGTTTTTGGAATCCCTACAATTTTCACATCACTGTTGATTTTTTTTGCATAATCGGATAACTTTAATACGGTATCCATCGAATCATTTCCGCCGATGTAAAAGAAAGCTTTTATAGAAAGCTTATCGAACTGGTGGAAGATGTATACATATGGTGAATCATCATCCTTGTAATCAGGTAGCTTGTGGCGGCATGATCCAAGATACATGGCAGGTGTGGTCTTAAGCTTTTCAAGATTAGCATCATCTGCAAAAATATCTGATAGATTGAGATAATTCTCATTTAATATGCCGAGTATTCCGTTTACGGCGCCATAGCAGATATCGTATTTCTCAGAGCTTTTTACTCCTGCGATGACTCCTGCAAGGCTTGCGTTGATTGCAACAGTTGGGCCGCCTGACTGGGCGACGATACAGTTTGACTGATTCATTGTAATCTCCTTATTGTGTATTTTAACTATTCTCTTCTGTAAGAATAGTTATGATATAATTTGAAAATGACTACTGAAGGCGCATGGCATATGCACCGCATAATCATATAGATTGTAGTATCAAACATTATTTTTAGCAAGGGTTAAAATGAAAAATATGAATAAATACGAGAATTGCTTATTGTGTCCCAGAAAATGTGGCATAAACAGAAGCACCGGACAAACAGGCGTATGTGGCGTTTCATCTGAAATAAAGGTGGCGCGAGCAGCGCTTCATTACTGGGAGGAGCCGTGCATATCAGGAAAAAGAGGAAGCGGGGCAGTTTTTTTCTCAGGCTGCAGCCTGCACTGCGTGTTCTGCCAGAACAGGGAGATTTCTGACGGAAAAGCGGGAAAGGTGATCAGTAAAGAGAGGCTGAGTGATATCTTTATGGAACTTGCTGACAAAGGCGCAAATAATATCAATCTGGTCACACCGGGGCAGTATATCCCTGATATAGTGTGGGCGGTAAACGATGCAAAAAGCCGCGGCATGAAGCTTCCTATTATATACAATACGAGCGGATATGAAAATGTGACAGAGCTAAAGCTGCTTGAGGGTATAGTGGATGTGTATCTTCCGGATTTTAAATATATGGACAGTACGCTTTCGGCAAGGTATTCAAGGGCAAAAGATTATCCGTCTGTCGCAAAGCAGGCGCTTTCAGAGATGGTCAGGCAGCAGCCGGATGTCGTGATTGACGATGCGACAGGACTCATACAAAAGGGAGTTATTGTGCGACAGCTTCTACTGCCGGGACATGTGAATGATGCAAAGGCTGTACTTAAGTACCTGTATGATACATATCATGATCACGTATATATAAGCATGATGAGCCAGTTTACGCCGATTGCACTAGAGGATTATCCTGAGATAAACCGCACAGTGACAAAGAGAGAGTATGAAAGACTTGTTAACTATGCCCTCGAAATAGGAATCACGAATGCATTTATACAGGAGGGTGACGTGGCAAAGGACAGCTTCATTCCGGCATTTGACTGTGAGGGGGTATGATATTTACCGTTTTTCTTAATAAAATAGTAAGAATTGGCAGGCAAAAATGACTGGATTTTGTGACGCCGGTGTAGTACTATGGTTATGTGATATTTTTTAACTGTGAAGGTACTGAACAGTTACGATATTTTGTTATTACTCACATCCCGGTGTGACAGACGATAATGTTTTTAATCACACAGGATACATTATTCAATAGAGGATACATTGATGAAAAATATAGGAGAACAGCAGATAATAATTGAATGTCCGAATACTATCTTTCATCTATACATTGACAGTGAGGATGAGCTTTCAAAGGTTAAGGTGTTTATGAACAATATGAAGAATGTTGCTTCGATAAGTCTGCATGATATATACAACTGGTGCAACAGACAGCATGTGCAGTACACGACGACATTTAATTATGACAGTAAAATGACCTGGACAGAAATGATAAAATCCTACATATTTTACTTCAGACAGAAGCTTAGATATGTAAATAATAGTGATAGGATGATAGAAACATGAGATACCCTGAATTTCTAAAGGATAGAGGAACAATAGGCTTTGTGGCGCCTTCGATGGGCTGTACAACAGAGCCGTACAGGAGTGCCTTTGACAATGCCATTAAAAGGTTTCACAGCATGGGTTATAAGACGATAGAGGGACCTAACTGCAGGTGCGACAGTGGTATAGGTATCAGCAATACACCTAAGAAGTGCGCAGAAGAGCTGAACGAGAGCTATGCTTCTGTTGACAGTGATGTGCTTATATCCTGTGGTGGTGGCGAGCTGATGTGCGAGGTAGTGCCTTATATTGATTTTGAGCGCGTGAAGCAGTCAAAGCCGAAATGGTACATGGGCTATTCCGACAACACGAATTTCACATTTTTGGAGGCTACTATTGCAGATACAGCAGGTATTTACGGGCCGTGTGCGGGCAGCTTTGGCATGGAGGTGTGGCATGAGTCACTTACCGATGCATTTAATCTGCTTTGTGGCAGGAAGCTTTCATTTACCAATTACCCTATGTGGGAGAAGGAATCGATAAAGGATGAGAATGCTCCGTTTGTGGGCTACAACCTGACTGAAAAGTCGTGTATCAGCTCTATTCCTGCGGTGGCAAAGGAAAGCAGGCTTACCATGAGAGGCAGGCTGCTTGGTGGCTGCATGGATTGTCTTATCAATCTGCTTGGTACATCGTTTGACCATGTAAGGGAATTTAATGAGCGCTACAGTGATGATGGTATCATATGGTTCCTTGAGGCTTGTGACCTTAATGTGATGGGCATGAGAAGGGCTATGTGGCAGATGAAAAATGCAGGATGGTTTTCAAATGTAAAGGGCTTTCTTATCGGACGCCCGGCGCACTTCGGAGAGGAAATGTTTGGCATAGACCACAGACAGGCGCTTTCATCACTGCTTAGAGAGTTTAATGTGCCGATCATCATGGATCTGGATATAGGTCATATGTCGCCGATGATGCCTGTGGTATGCGGAAGCATGGCAGATGTCAGCTTCGACGGAAGCAACTTTACAATTTCGTATGATATAGAGCAGTAGATTGGAGGAAAAATGATTAGATCAATAAAGAAAAAAGCAAAGAGTATTGTATGTAGCGTGCTTGCTGCGGTGACACTGTTTACAATGAATCCGGTTGTATTTGCAACAGAGACAGCTACGCAGACTGATACAGTTTCAAGCGTTGATGTATCAGGCAGTGACGCAGCTGATAAGAGTAACACAGACAGTACTGCAGACAGCACAACGACAGCCGGCAGTGAGGCAAACGACAAGGTGACCATCAGCAATAATGATAAGCCATACTTAAGTCTTGGAGCAGACCTCACACCGGATCAGAGAGCGACAGTGCTTGGATTTATGGGAATCGAGCTCACTGATCTGGACAATTACGATGTGGTCTATGTAAATAATGATGAGGAGCACAAGTACCTCGATTCATACATCAGCAAGAGCGAGATTGGCACAAGGTCACTTTCCTCAGTACTCATTACAGAGGATAAAAAGGGTGCAGGGCTTAGTGTTTCCACACACAATATCAATTACTGTACGGTAGGAATGTACAAGAATGCGCTTGCCACAGCAGGCATAGCTGATGCTAAAATCATAGTCGCAGGACCTTTCCCTATTTCCGGAACGGCAGCACTTGTAGGCACACTAAAGGCATACGAGGAGATGACAGGCAAGAAGCTTGACGACAAGGTGACAGACGCAGCGATGGATGAGCTTGTCACAACAGGAGAGCTCAACAAGAGCATTGACGGCGATTCGCAGGATATCGAGGCAATGATTGCTGACCTAAAGAAGCAGCTTGCCGATGGAAGGCTCAAGGATGAGAGCCAGATAAAGGATGCGATAAAGGAGGCTGCAAAGGATTACGACCTGAAGCTTTCTGATGATGATATTGCAAAGCTTACATCTCTTTTAATGAAGCTAAAGGATGCCAATATCGACTGGGATTCAGTCATCAACCAGGCACAGGACTGGGCATCAAAGCTTGGCGATAAGATAAATGACCCGGGCTTCTGGGAAAAGATTGGTAACTTTTTCATGGATTTATGGGATAAGATAAAATCCCTGTTCAGCTAGAAAAGCTACAGGAGACAGTAAGAATAAGCAGAATATGAATCAGGCAACTCCCTGAAACGTAAGCATGAGCTGCACGTTTCAGGGAGTTTTTATATCATTAATAAAAAAATAATAAATTTCTGCCGAATACATTGATACAAAGGTCATATTCTATTATAATTAAATGGATAATGGATTAATGTAAACAATGCACATAAGAAAGATGGGATTTGATGATAAAGATAAATAAATTTCTGGCAGCCTCTGTCGTTACATTGTCATTAGCTGCATGTGACCTGGCACCATACAGCAGCATGGCAGTCTATGCGGATCAGGCGGCTAAGGTTGTGTGTGATGAGAGATACTGGGTAGCGGCGAGAAGCGGACCGGGCACAGAGTATGAGCTGGAGCACAAGCTTTCAAACGGCAAGGATATTACTATTCTTGAGCAGACTACAGGTGCAGACGGCAAGGTGTGGTACAAGGCAAAGTACAATCTGGCAGCAAATAATGAGGAGTGTGTCAGCTATATCAGGTCTGATTTTGTATCAGCAGGTACCGGCACAGCTGCATCAGACAATGCGCAGACAGGGAATGCGTCGACAGACACCGGCAATGCGGATGCCATACAGCAGAATAATGAGGAACAGCTTGCCCTTGCAACTGCATCGGGAGCATATGCTACAGGTACGATTACAGGTGGCAATGTGTATGTCCGCAATGCAGCAGGCACATCCGGCACTACCAAGGTTGTCTCACTCAACTGGAACCATCAGGTTGACATAATTGGAGAGACCAGGGTAAACGGTGTGGTATGGTATAATGTCAAGGGTACTTTAAACGGCAAGGCATTTACGGGCTGGACTATCAGTACATATATAAAGGTGACATACAATAATAGCGGAGACAATACTGATTTTGTCACGGCTATGAAGAATGCAGGCTTTCCAGACAGCTATATTCCAAACCTTACAGCTCTTCACAATAAGTATCCAAGCTGGACATTTGAGACTGTAAATACAGGGCTGGACTGGAATACGGTGATTAAAAATGAGAGTATCAATGGACTTAATCTGGTGTCTAAATCAGCAGACAATGCCAAGAAATCCACAGCTTCCGGAGCATATAACTGGTCAACAAATACGTGGGTTGAGTACGAACCGGGATGGGTGTCAGCAAGCAGTGCCTATATTGCTTATCTCATGGATCCAAGGAATTTTCTTGATGAGACCAATATTTTTCAGTTTCAGAGTCTGGCATACAGTCCGAATGAGGCACTTGAAGGTGTCAAGTCCATAGTAAAAGGCACATTTATGGAGGGAACAAAGACCTATTCCAACAATGGTGAGAAAATCAATTATGCAAGCACATTCATGGATGTGGCAAAGAGCAGTGGAGTAAGTGCATACCATATAGCATCGCGTATAAAGCAGGAGCAGGGACAAAAGGGAACGAGCCCTCTTATTTCGGGTACATATTCCGGATACGAAGGATATTATAATTATTTTAATTTTAATGCAACCGGAAACACGAAGGATAAGATTTATAAAAATGGTCTGTCTTTTGCCAAGAAGCAGGGCTGGAATACAAGAGTAAAGTCCATAAGCGGCGGAGCTGTAAAGGTGGGCAGCAATTATATAAATAAGGGTCAAAATACACTGTATTTTGAGAAGTTTAATGTAGTAAATACAAGCTCGCTGTATTTCCATCAGTACATGGGCAATGCCACAGCGGCTCTTACTGAGGGACAGAGTCTGGCTAAAGGATATTCAGACAAGAATCAGGCTTTTGTATTTAAAATACCTGTATACAACAATATGCCATCGTCAGCAGTGGGCTTCGATAAAGCTGGCGATACTAATAACTATCTGCAGTCGCTTGCGATAAGTGGTGTAACACTCACACCGGCCTTTAATGGAGCGACAACAAGCTATTCAGCAGTTGTTTCAAATGCTATAAGCTCAGTGACTGTTTCGGCAGATGCAGTTTCAGGAAACAGTGGTGTTTCAGGCACAGGAAGCTATTCGCTTGCTGTCGGAAATAATACAATTAAGGTAAAATGCAAGTCGCAAAGCGGTGATACAAGAACATACACTATCAATATAAACAGGCAGGCGGCATCTGTAAATAATGCAGGTGGCAATAATAATCAGAACAATAATAACCAAAATAATACAGATGTAAACATAACATCAGGTAAATACAGTATAGGTACTTATATTACAGGCATTGAGCCTGGAACCGGTGCAGCTGATTTTGTGAAGAATATAGCAGTATCAGCATCAGGTACTGTAAAGCTTCTGACAAGCTCAGGCTCAGAAAACAGCGGAAAGATTGCAACAGGCAATAAAGTGGCTGTTTATGATGCTTCAGGTAATCTGAAAAAGACATACGATATTGTTATATATGGAGATATCAATGGTGATGGTGCTGTAAATGCCCTTGATATGATTAAGCTCAACAGACATATCTTAGGAAAGGGAACACTCACAGGTGCTTATCTGGAGGCAGCTGATGCTAACAGAAAGGGTGATGGTGGAAATGCCCTTGATATGATAATCATGAACAGACACATACTGGGCAAATCAAAGATATCGCAGAATTAGAAATGTGAGGAAAGATATGAAGAAATTATTTGGATGTATATTATCACTTGTTGTGGCAGTGATGCTTGTTTTCACACCTGCCGAGCATGTATATGCGCAGGGACTTGGTCTCAGTGTCAGCTCAAGCTCTGTAGCTGTTGGAAAAACAGTTAAGGTGACTGTTTCCATGCCGTCCGGATATTTTGGTACTGTAGTTATCTCAAGCTCTGACGAGGGAGTACTGAGTAACGGAGGAGATGGTGTGGCCAATATTGGTGACGCCGCAGGATATCCCACATCGCAGTCATTTTCATTTACGGCGAAGGCTGCAGGAAGCTGCACTATAAAGGCATATTGTACAGTTGTAGGAGATGCAGAGGGTAACGATGCCGGAGGTACAATTACCGGTGCCAGCACGAAGGTGACGGTAAAAAGTGCTTCATCAAACAATGATTCAAACAGCAACAAGGATAACAAGGACAATTCCGGCAGCAATACCGGCAATGACAACAATGCAAATAAAGATAATGAAAACAAAGAGGAAAAGAAATCCTCAAACGCATCTCTTGGTTCGCTTGTTATCTCAGCAGGTATGCTTTCCCCTGAGTTTTCTGCTGCGACAAAGGATTACACAGCTACAGTAGATTACAGCTGTTCAAGCCTTGCGGTTACAGCAAATCCGGCTGATTCAAAGGCGAGTGTGACATCCGTCACAGGCAATGATTCACTTGAGGTTGGAGAGAATACTGTCAGCGTCGTTGTGACAGCAGAGGACGGCAGCACAAGCACATACAATATAGTTGTTACCAGAAGAGCCGAGGATGATCCGGAGAATGCAGATAAGCAGGATAACTGGAAGAAGTTTGATATAAATGGCACAGAGTGGACTATGGTAAATGACATTCCGGAGGATGTTGTTCCTGAAGGCTTTGAGCACTCAAAGACAGTGATTGACGGACTTGAATACAATACCCTTCATGGCACCTTTGGTGATATCACGCTTGTGTATTTACAGTCGGAAAGCGGCAATGGGCTTTTTGTATATGATGCAGCACAGAATGCAGCATATGAGTTTGTCCGTATCAATTCAGAGTCACATTTTATAGTGGTTTTACTGCCTAAGGTGGATGATGTGCCTGAGGGATATAATGAGATATCGCTCTCCATAGAAGGCAAGGGTGTGGCAACAGCCTACCAGACCAAAGCCGAAAAAACCGATGATCAGACAAAGGATTTTTACCTCGTATATGCCATGAATGACAATGGTGAGAGTGGCTGGTACACATATGATAGCGTAGATGGCACATATATGAGGACCGAGCTCAGCACACCTACAGTGGCACAGGAGGAAAACGATGCGGTAAAGAGTGAGCTTGTTCCGGGAATTGCCAATAAATATCTTGTTTTAGCTGCAATACTGGTTCTTATTATCATTATTCTGTTACTGTTGCTTATTGTATCAGCTGTGAAAAACAGAAAATATAAGGCAATGGACTATCATGATGACGATGATGATGTAGATGATGCAGCAGAAGATGTATCAAATGAAGCTTTGGAAGAAACAACTGATGAAACTGCGGACGAGATAGCAGATGAGCTGGAAGAAGAGGTTACAGAAGAGTCGGTGGATGAAGTGGCAGGAGAAGCTGCAGAAGAGTCGGCAGGTGAAGCCGCAGAAGAAACAGCGGAAGGTGCTGCAGATGAGCAAAAGATGGCTACGGATGAAAATATATCAAATGCATCCTATGTCGGAAGAACCGTAGAAATTACACCTGATTTTAAGAAAGCTGTTGAGAATGAAAACTCTGAGTTTGATTTAAAAGACGATTCAAGGCAGGAAAACGTTTCTGACACAGAAAACGATGCTGATGAGGATGCTTTAAAGAATCAGCTTCAAATGGCACTTGATGGCTTTGTCAATGAGGGAAATAAGCTGTCTGAGACTATAGACCGCAGTGCAAAGGATGACAATGAAGATGACAGCGAGGATGATGATTTGCAGTTCATCGACTTAAATTAGTGAATATGACTGGAGGATATGACTTGAAACCATATACAAGTAAGGCTAAAAAAGCAATAGATTTGGCTGCACGTATATCAAAGAAAATGAATTACAGCTATGTTGGAACAGAGCACATACTGGCTGGCCTTATAAAAGAGGGCACCGGTGTGGCAGCTGAGGTTCTAACAGCCTGCAATGTGGAATATGATAAGCTTATTTCGATGATTGAAGACCTGATTTCACCGGGGGATAACATCGAAGTGATGGACAGGGATGGCTATTCACCAAGGACACAGAGAGTATTGGAGCGTGCATCGGAGGAAGCCGATAGATTTGAGTGCAATGAGATAGGTACAGAACACTTGCTGATGGCTATAGTACTGCAGGGAGACTGTGCAGCTGCAAGACTTTTAAACACCATGGGTGTTAACAGTCAGAAGATGTTTATAGATATTCTTGGTGCGATGGGTGAGGATCCGTCTGCATACAGGGATCTGATGAAAAGCTACAGTACATCATACAATTCTGCGACTCCTGTATTAGATCAGTATTCCAGAGATTTGACAGATATGGCAGAGACAGGGCTTCTTGACCCTGTTATAGGCAGAAAAAAGGAGATGGAGCGCGTTATCCAGATACTTTGCCGCCGTGGCAAAAACAATCCATGTCTGATTGGAGAGCCGGGAGTGGGCAAGACCGCTATAGTAGAAGGACTTGCACAGGATATAGTCAGTGGCAATGTTCCGGATATTCTTTTGGGAAAGAGACTGGTTTCCCTTGATATGTCCGGGCTTGTAGCCAAATCAAAGTATCGTGGTGAGTTTGAGGAGCGTATCAAGAAGGTGATAAGCGAGGTTTCAAATGCCAAAAATGTACTGCTTTTCATTGATGAGCTTCACACTATAATAGGTGCAGGAGGAGCAGAAGGCTCGTTAGATGCATCTAACATATTAAAGCCTGCGCTTGCCAGAGGCGAGGTACAGGTAATCGGCGCCACTACCATAGAAGAGTACCGCAAATACGTGGAAAAGGATGCTGCGCTTGAGCGCCGTTTCCAGCCGGTGATGGTTGAGGAGCCGGGTGTGGATGAGACAATAGAGATACTCACAGGATTAAAGGGAATCTATGAAAAGCATCATGGTGTCATCATAACAGATGAGGGTGTGAAAGCAGCAGTAAACCTTTCTGCACGATATATAAATGACAGATTTTTACCTGATAAGGCGATAGACCTGATGGATGAAGCGGCAGCCAGGATAAGGCTTAAGAATCTGACATCATCTGAAGAGCTGCTTGCTCTGAAAAAAGAGATAACAGATAAGCAGAACCGGGTGGAAAATGCTTTATCGAAAGGAGATCTCGCAGCTGCCGGCGCGCTTATGTCAGAAAAGGAAGTACTTGAAAATAAACAGCAGAAGCTTATCAGAAAGAATCGTCGCACAGGAGCCAAAAACCAGCCTGTAGTCGGCGAAAATGAGATAGCGGATGTAGTATCGGGATGGACCAAAATACCTGTAAATAAGCTTACAGAGTCAGAGGCAGGACGACTTGCAAAGCTTGAACAGATACTTCACAAGCGTGTAATAGGACAGGAGGAGGCTGTTTCTGCTGTTGCAAAGGCAGTCAGACGAGGCCGTGTTGGTTTAAAGGATCCTAAGAAGCCGATTGGCTCATTCCTGTTTTTGGGACCGACAGGAGTAGGTAAGACGGAGGTGTCAAAGGCGCTTGCTGAGGCTGTCTTTGGCAAAGAAGATGCCATGATACGTGTTGACATGTCAGAGTACATGGAAAAGCATAGTGTTTCAAAGATGATTGGTTCACCACCGGGATATGTGGGCCATGAGGAGGGCGGACAGCTCTCAGAGAAGGTCAGACGCAATCCTTTTTCTGTTATACTGTTTGATGAGATAGAAAAAGCACATCCTGATGTGTTCAATATACTTTTACAGGTGCTTGATGATGGTAGAATCACTGATTCACAGGGGCGCACGGTTGATTTCAAGAATACAATAATCATCATGACATCAAATGCAGGAGCTTCTTCTATTATAGAACCAAAGCGCCTTGGTTTTGGCGCTGGTGAGGATGAAAAGCAGGATCACGAGCGTATGAAGAACAGTGTCATGGAGGAGGTCCGCCGTATATTTAAACCTGAGTTTTTGAACCGAATCGACGAGACTATTGTATTTAGAGCTCTCAACAAGGATGACATGAAGCATATAGTGACACTTCTTGTAAAGGAGCTTAAGAAACGCTGTAAAGAACAGCTTGATATAGAGCTCACAGTGCGCGACAGTGCAAAATCCTTTATCGTGGATAAAGCCTATGACAGAAAATATGGCGCAAGACCTCTTAAACGAAAACTTCAGGAGGAGATTGAAGACCGTATGTCAGAGGATATTATTACCGGCAAAATTAAGCGCGGCAATAAGGTAATAATTTCTACGAAAAACAAACAAATTTCATTGACTGTTGAGTAGAATTGGATTTATAATTAATATATCAATATAGCTACGGGAGGATAAAAATGGCTGTAATAAGTGAATTAATCCGTACTGAGGAAAACGGAAAGCTCAGCTTCGGAGATTATACATTGGCTGCAAAGGCAAAGCTTGACAATTTTGAGAAGGATGGAGATATCTACAAGGTAAAGACCTTTAAGGAGATTACAAAGCTCGAAAGAAACGGACTTTTTGTATACGAGTCTGTTCCGGGAACAGCGGTTATGGATTTCGAGGAGACTGCTGATACAGTGACATTTACTGTGGAGGGACCTGAGGATGCTCAGATTACTCTTGGTCTTGAAGAGGAGACGGAGTACGAAATTGATATAGCTGGAGCTGTTGCAGGTACTATGAAGACAAATCTCGGCGGCAAGCTCAGCTTAAGCGTAGAGCTTGAAGGTGTTGATTCAGTCGATATCAAAGTATCAAGAAAATAGAGCATATTTTTAGCCCGGTGAAAGCCGGGCTTTTTGTATTTTATAAAGGAGAACAATATGGCAAAAGGAAAGACCTCTGTATTTTTCTGCCAGGAATGTGGTTATGAATCGGCAAAATGGATGGGACAGTGCCCGGCCTGTAAGGAATGGAATACATTTGTAGAGGAAACCGTAGATAAAAAGTCGATAAGCTCGTCGGGAAAAGTAAAAAAAGAATCAAAGGCGGCACAGGTTCTGCCTCTTTCGGCAGTAAAAAGCGAGAAAGAGGAGCGTATAGTGACAGGTATAGCCGAGTTTGACAGAGTACTTGGTGGAGGAATTGTGAGAGGGTCACTTGTGCTTGTTGGAGGAGATCCGGGTATAGGAAAATCCACGCTTCTACTTCAGGTATGCAGGGAACTTTCACAAAAAAAGGTGCCATTACTTTATGTGTCAGGTGAGGAATCCCTGCATCAGATAAAGATGCGTGCCGACAGACTTGGTGATTTTACGGATTCATTGGAGCTTTTATGTGAGACAAGTCTTGATATAGCAAAGGACGTGATTCAACGAAAAAAACCGGAGGTTGTTGTAATAGATTCCATCCAGACTATGTACAATGAGGAGATAGCGTCGGCACCGGGCAGTGTATCACAGGTCAGGGAGACAACCGGAGTGCTTATGCAGCTTGCAAAGACTCTGGGTATTTCTGTTTTTATAGTAGGACATGTGACAAAGGATGGTGCGGTTGCGGGGCCGAGGACGTTAGAGCATATGGTTGATACTGTGCTTTATTTTGAGGGTGACAGGTATGAGTCGTACAGGATACTTAGAGGCGTTAAGAACAGATTTGGTTCGACCAATGAGATAGGCGTATTTGAAATGAAGGCGGAGGGACTTGTTGAGGTGGAAAATCCATCGGAGTATATGCTTAGCGGTAAGCCCGAGGGAGCATCAGGATCAATTGTCACATGTTCCATAGAGGGAAGCCGCCCGATACTTCTCGAGATCCAGGCTCTTGTATGTCACAGTTTTTTTAATAATCCAAGGCGTACAGCAAATGGTACAGATTATAATAAAGTTAATCTACTCATGGCGGTACTTGAAAAAAGAGCTAACCTGTCACTGTCAGACTGTGACGCTTATGTGAATATAGCAGGCGGTATAAGGATGAACGAACCGGCGATAGACCTTGGGATAGTGCTTGCAATCGCATCAAGCAAAAAGGATATTATAGTGCGTGAGGATACCATATGCTTTGGAGAGGTGGGCTTAAGCGGAGAGGTACGCGGAGTAACCATGTCCGAGCAGCGTGTGGCTGAGGCAAAGAAGCTTGGCTTTAAAAAGTGTATTGTTCCCAAAGTGTGTCTTGCAGGAGTGTCGCATATTAATGGAATTGAGATTGTCGGTGTGGCAAATATCAAGGAAGCGATAGAGGCTGTCAGATAGTAATTGTGAGAATTGTATATAATAAACAGACAATTTAGAAAATTTGTGTTTTTTAAGGTAGTTTTACTACTTTAATTAATTGCAGAAAATCCGTTGACATATGTGTGCCGGGATGATATTATATCAAAGCTGATTCGCGGGACACATTGAGTTGTAGAGCTTGTGAGTTACATTTTACAGACATGACTTTATAGATATTGCTTTGAAAATAAGTTAAAAAAGTTATGAAAAAAGTTCTTGACAAATGCAAAACATTTTGATAGAATAAACAAGCTGTCGCAAGACAGAGAACTTAAAACAGAGTTCAAAAAAATAAAAAAGTGCTTGACAAACGAACAGCGATTTGATAAAATAATCAAGCTGTCGCAAGAGAGCAAAACAAAGAACATTGATAACTGAACAGTGAGAAACCTTGAAAGATTTTGAGAATCAATCAGAACGCTTCAATGAAAATTGAAGACCTTTAAAACAGTAAATTCAGATTCTATCTGAATGAACGAATTAGCCAAGTTTAACTTGACTGAGATCAACTTTTTAACATGAGAGTTTGATCCTGGCTCAGGATGAACGCTGGCGGCGTGCTTAACACATGCAAGTCGAACGAAGCACTTTATTTGATTTCCTTCGGGACTGATTATTTTGTGACTGAGTGGCGGACGGGTGAGTAACGCGTGGGTAACCTGCCTTGTACAGGGGGATAACAGTTGGAAACGGCTGCTAATACCGCATAAGCGCACGGCATCGCATGATGCAGTGTGAAAAACTCCGGTGGTATAAGATGGACCCGCGTTGGATTAGCTAGTTGGTGAGGTAACGGCCCACCAAGGCGACGATCCATAGCCGACCTGAGAGGGTGACCGGCCACATTGGGACTGAGACACGGCCCAAACTC
>OJNT01000341.1_pt1 | contig 39019 bp, 45 predicted proteins | sample 1597981 | NCBI WGS metagenome assembly OJNT01 (sample SAMN01915211, study PRJEB22387) | human gut metagenome | isolation source: stool | host: Homo sapiens | place: USA
GAATGACTGCACGCGCTGCGCAGTGTAAGTGCGGTGTACATGGCTTCGCCATGAATCTCTGCGAGCCGTGACCGCTCTCAACCGCGCCTTACTATCGTGAGGCGCGAGTGACGTTAGCACGGCGGCAGACTGCCTACCGAATGCGGCATTGCTGGCGCTCGCCGCATTGATGAGACTGGCGGTAGACGGAAATTAGGCTGCACTTCTACGAGACTGGCAGAGCAGCACCCGCAAGGGGTGTGCCGCATCCGTAAGGCAGCAGAGCCGCCAACGGCTGCGCAACAGCGGATAATAGAAGCAGAGACAAATCGTATAGCAACACTAACCGCGGCAACGCCGCGTACGGGGCAGTTGCATTCCGGAGGCATAAAGGCCATTCAGGCCTGAGACTGCCAATCAAAAGCCTTTCTCTTGGGGTTTCAAAGGGGCCATTCTCTTTTGCAAAAGAGAATGGCCCCTTTGTTCCGCTTCCCTGCGCGGCGCAGGGGAACAAAGTACAGCGCTGCCGCGCTGTGATATGTTACCCTTGACGTTTTTTGAAGGTTAAGTAACCTTCAAGCATCAGGCTCGCCGCGACGGCGTCGACGGTTTTCTTGCGCTCCTTGGCGCGCTTGCCATTATTCAATAGAATATTGTGCGCGTCGACGGTCGTGCGGCGCTCATCCCAGAGCGTGACGGGGAGCGACGTGGCCTCGCGCAGCATCTCGGCAAAGCCCTCGGCCTTTTCTGCGCGGAGGCCGCGCGTGCCGTCCATGTTGAGTGGGTGGCCGAGCACGAGCTCTGAGACCTCGTGCTCGGAGATGAGCGGCAGCAGCTTTTCGATGACCGCTTCGGGCCGGTACGCGGTGATAACGGTCGAAAATCCAGTGAGCGTCAGCGTGCGGTCGGAGATCGCGACGCCGGTGTGCGCGTCGCCGTAGTCGATGGCCATGATTTTCATAAAATTGCCTCCTGAGCGTTTCTTTTGACTGCCAGCATACAGGATTTTCACCCAAAAAGCAAGCGCAGGGCAGGGAGGTGGCGTGCGGAAACGGAAAAATCGCGTCAAGAGAGGCAGCGGGAGAGAAAAAACAGGGGAAAGAGCGCAAAATCTGCGCGATTTTCTGCAAAAACGTGCAAAAAGTGCTTGACGGCTGGACATGACATGTGGTATCATCTTACTTACCTGTGAAAGAGGGCTTTCTTTTTGCGCGCTTTTGCTTCTCGGCACGCAAGGGAAAAGCACCCCTCAAATTTGAGAGCAGGGAGGCAATCGCCAGCTTCATGCCGCTTTTGGCAAATGGAGTTGAGTAAATAAGGAGGTGCCGTTAGATGCGCATTAAGATCACGCTCAGATGCAACGAGTGCAAGCAGAGAAACTACAACACGATGAAGAACAAGAAGAACACCCCGGACAAGCTTGAGCTGAACAAGTACTGCCCCTTCTGCAAGAAGCACACCGTCCACACCGAAACCAAGTAATTAGGAAAGGCTGTTGAAACATGGCAGAAGAAAAGAAGAAAAAGGACCGCAGCAAGTGGTTCCGTGAAATGAGAAGCGAACTGAAAAAGGTCGTATGGCCCACCGCATCCACCACTGCGAAGAACACCGGCACTGTGCTGCTGTGCTCCCTCGTCGTCGGCGCCTGCATCTGGATCTTCGACTACGTGGCCGTTTCCGCAGTGCACCTGCTGATCGGTCTCGCGGGCTGACAGGAGAGCAGTCATGGCTGATAATGCTAAGTGGTATGTCGCGCATACTTACTCCGGCTATGAAAACGCAGTCAAGACGGCCATCGAGAAGTTCGTCGCCAACCGTCATCTGGAGGACATGATCCTCGACATCCAGATCCCGCTGGAGACCGTCACGGAAGTGACCGACTCGGGCGATATGAAGGAAGTCGAACGCAAGGTCTTCCCGGGCTACGTGCTCGTCAAGATGATTATGACGGACGACACCTGGCATCTGATCCGCAACATTCGCGGTGTGACCGGCTTTGTCGGCACGGCGAACAATGAACCCATTCCTCTGACGGAAGAGGAAGTCCTGGCGCTCGGCATGGAACGGCGAGAGATCGTCGTGCGCTACAATGTCGGCGATCAGGTCAAGATCACCGACGGCCCGCTTTCGTCCTTCCTCGGCACGGTCGAAGAGATCGACGCAGAGAAGAACAAGGTGTGCGTGGTCGTGTCCATGTTCGGACGCGAAACGCCGGTCGAGCTGGAGCTCGATCAGGTCGAGGTCGTAGAACCGTAATCACCGCTAAAAGCGATGAGCCGCGTATGCGGCAAACGTGGGAGAGACGTTCAGTCTCGCCAAGGGCGGCCGGAATCGCCGGTCGTTACCACATTCAATATTAAGGAGGTGCCTCTCATGGCACAGAAGATCACCGGTTACGTTAAGCTGCAGATCCCTGCAGGCAAAGCAACTCCCGCACCCCCCGTTGGCCCCGCGCTCGGTCAGCACGGCGTCAACATCGCTGCGTTCACCAAGGAATTCAACGAGCGCACCAAGAACGACATGGGCCTCATCATCCCCGTTGTCATCACGGTGTATGCCGACCGTTCCTTCTCCTTCGTCACCAAGACTCCTCCCGCTGCCGTCCTCATCAAGAAGGAATGCAACATCGAGTCTGGCTCCGGCGTCCCCAACAAGACCAAGGTCGCTACCATTTCCAAGGCCTCTGTCCAGAAGATCGCTGAGATGAAGATGCGTGACCTCAACGCGAGCACTCTCGAGTCCGCGATGAGCATGATCGCCGGTACCGCACGCTCCATGGGCGTTGTCGTCGAAGAATAAGGAGGGTGTGAACAATGTTTAGAGGTAAAAAGTATCAGGATGCTGCAAAGCAGATCGAAAAGAACACTCAGTATGACGCCGCAGAGGGCTTCGGCCTGATCTGCAAGACCGCTTCCGCGAAGTTCGACGAGACCGTCGAGCTGCACGTCAAGCTGGGCGTCGACTCCCGTCACGCTGACCAGCAGGTCCGCGGCGCCATCGTCCTCCCCAACGGCACCGGCAAGAACGTCCGCGTTCTCGTCTTCGCCAAGGGCGACAAGGCTGAGGCTGCCAAGGCTGCCGGCGCTGACTATGTCGGCGAGATGGACCTCGTCGAGAAGATCCAGAAGGAAAACTGGTTCGACTTCGACGTCGTCGTCGCTTCCCCTGACATGATGGGTGTTGTCGGCCGTCTCGGTAAGGTGCTCGGTCCTAAGGGCCTGATGCCGTCCCCAAAGGCCGGTACCGTCACTCCCGACGTCGCCAAGGCTGTTCAGGAGTCCAAGGCCGGTAAGGTCGAGTATCGTCTCGACAAGACCAACATCATCCACTGCCCCATCGGTAAGGTTTCCTTCGGCCCCGAGAAGCTCGCTGAGAACTTCAACGCTCTCATGGGTGCTATCATCAAGGCCAAGCCCGCCGCTTCCAAGGGCCAGTATATCAAGTCCTGCGTCGCCGCCTCCACCATGGGCCCCGGCGTCAAGATGAACACCGCAAAAATCTAAGAAAACTTAAAGAGGGGGACGCTGTCCCCCCTTTAGATTCCCCCTCACCAGTTTGCGAACTGGTGTCGCCGCGCGATCGCGGCTGAGCCGCGGTATTTTCTGACGCGCATGTCGTCAGAAAAATCAAATTGGATTATTTTTGACGCGCATGTCGTCAGAAAAATGATTTGCGCTGTGCGCGGCGCAAATATGGGGTATTTTGCGGAAAAAACGATATTTGGGGTTGACAATGCTGCCAACTCTGGATATACTATTAGAGCGTTCCAAAGACAGCAGGTGAGATTCGTCTCGTAAGTCCTGCCGAGGATGGCAAACATTTATTGATTGCTTTACCGTCCTCATGTCCTGCATGAGGACGGTTTCCTTTTTAGAACGCCTCTTTCCCCTGGCACGCGAGGCGTGCCGCAAAATCCAATGGAGGTGAACTCAAGAAATGCCTAACGCAAAAGTTCTGTCTGAAAAGCAGGCGATCGTGGCCTCTCTGACCGAGAAGCTGCAGGGCGCAGCTGCCGGCGTTATCGTTGACTACAAGGGCATCACCGTCGCGGAAGACACCGAGCTCCGCGCTGAGTGCCGTAAGAACGATGTCGAGTATGCAGTTGTCAAGAACACCCTGCTCCGCTTTGCTTTCAACAACGTCGGCCTCAATGAGCTCGATGATCAGCTGAACGGTACCACGTCTCTTGCCATCGCTGCCGATCCCGTCGCCCCCGCGCGCGTGATCGCCGACTTTGCCAAGAAGCTCAACGGTAAGTTCGAGATCAAGGGCGGCTTCATGGACGGCAAGGTCGTCGACATGGCCACCGTCAATGCTCTGGCCGCGATCCCCGCGTTGCCCGTCCTGCAGGCACAGGTGCTTGGCACCATGCTGGCTCCCATTTCGGGCCTGGCTTGCGTCCTCAAGCAGATCGCCGAGAAGAACGGTGCTCCCGCCGAGGAAGCTTCCGCAGAGTAATCGTCTGCACCCAACTCAAAAACTAAAACAAATATCTTAAAATTGGAGGATCATTACAATGAGCGAGAAAGTTACCGCTATGATCGAAGAAATCAAGGGCCTTACCGTCCTGGAGCTCTCTGAGCTCGTCCACGCTCTCGAGGAAGAGTTCGGCGTTTCCGCCGCTGCTATGGCTGCTCCCGCTGCCGGCGGTGCTGCCCCCGCTGCCGAGGAGAAGACCGAGTTCGACGTCGTCCTCGCCGGTTTCGACGCTGCTGCCAAGATCAAGGTCATCAAGGCTGTCCGCGAGATCGCCGGTCTGGGCCTGGCCGAGGCCAAGGCTTTCGTCGAGTCCGCTCCGAAGGCTCTGAAGGAGGGCGTGTCCAAGGAGGATGCCGAGAACTTCAAGAAGCAGCTCGAAGAGGCTGGCGCGAAGGTCGAGATCAAGTAATCTCACCCTACTGCGAGGTTCAAAAAGCCCGTGTCTCACGACACGGGCTTTTTCTTTTTGACTGTTTTATGGAATAGAACATCTGTTGACATAATATATGCGCGTGTACGTCAAAAGGACGTGCGCACCGTGGGCTCGGACGGGGCAACGATGTCGATGATCTGATTCTGCGTGTAAATGCCGTAGTGCTTCCACGATGCGGGAGCGTCCGTTCCATCGGGTATAAGATGGACATCAATGGCACGGGGAAGATAGTCGAGCAGTTTGGACCGTTCGAACGTGCAAAGATAGGTGCCGCTGTGGACTTCGTCTGCGTCAAATACGCAGTAGGATTCGTTGCGCACCTGATAGAGCAGGTAATTTTCAAAGATGAGCTCGATCTTGGCGTTTTCATCGGGGCACAGCGGCGTACAGTGCGCGAGAATGTCGTCGAGGGCGGCATTTCCTGTGGACGGAGTCTGTGCATTTGGCTCCGCTTTAGCGCAGCAGATGGTGATGTGCAGCTCGTTTTCATCCTCCTCACACAGCGTCAGGAGAAACGGTGCACGGCGGCCGGCGTCTACAAGGCGGCCTGCTTCGGCGAATGTGGTGCAATGAGACATGGGAGTCACCTCGTTTTGTAAAGTATGGAAAATACTGCTCACCGTGTGACGGTCAGGCAGTAAAATGATAACCGGTTTGTCTCCTTGCTGTTCCAGAGGTCAGTTTCGCCGAGCTCGCGCAGATCGTCTACGACGAATTCATCGAATCGCACAGCAGCGCGGTGAACGACGGGACGCTCCTCGAACAAGTAGAAGCCGCCCTGCCAGACGTGCCAGAGTTCCACGCAGGGCGCGGATTCGAGGGCAGAGCCAATGTAGTCGATCAGCTGCCGCGCGCGGCCCTCGGTATAGTAGGCCCAGTCGAGGCAGACGGCAAAGGCTTTGTCGGTATAGAGAAAACTGTCTGGGTAAGTGCGCAGCGCGAAGTTGTCGTCCGCGCCGCCGTCGTCGACCATACCGTCGTCCACATTGATGGCGAGGTAGTCGTACTCCGGCGGAGGAAAGACCTCCGGCAGCGGCGCATCGGAAGCGAAAAAGATGCAGGCGCTCATCATGATCCTCCTGTAATGCCTCATTTTCCTTTTGGTACGGCGACCATATCATAAAAGATATGAACAAATCTACTGCGATGCTGTTACGAGACCCTTGCGCCGCGGTGCGGGAAGAACGCGCGCCGGTGAGGAAAAGGCTGGAACAGCCATAATATAAACCGCTCGAGCGCTTGACTTTTTTGTGCAGCGGCATTAAAATGTATAAAATATAAGAGCAGGAATTTTCATGCGTTGTGTATCCTGCGTACAAATTCTGATGAGAGACAGGCTGATGCCCGCGTGAGCCGAGGAATGCTTACGCGGTTATTTTTTCACCTGGATGGGAGAAAACATGAAGAACACCAAAAACTTTGCGAGCCGATGGGGCTTTATTCTGGCGTCCGTCGGTTCAGCGGTCGGCATGGCGAACGTCTGGGGCTTTCCTAACAAGCTTGGCAGCAACGGCGGCGGGGCATTCCTGCTCATTTATCTGCTGTTTATTTTCATTTTCAGCTACGTGGGCCTGCCCGCGGAGTTCGCGATGGGCCGCCACGCGGCGACGGGCACACTCGGCGCGTATGAAAAGGCATGGTCGACGCGCGGCAAGGGCGCAGGCAAGGCCGGAGGCCTTCTTGGCTGGCTGCCGCTCGCGGGCTCGCTGTGCATTGCGTTCGGCTACGCCGTCATCGTGACATATATCTTAAAGGCGCTGGTGGATTCGCTCGTCGGCACGCTGATGACGACGGACACCGCGTCGTGGTTCGGTACGTTCTCCTCCACACCGTATTCCGTCATTCCGTACCACATCATCGTGGTCGTGGGGACGCTGCTGACGCTCTATTTGGGCGCGCACAGCATCGAAAAAACCAACAAGATCATGATGCCGCTGTTTTTCATCATCTTCCTGATCCTCGCGGTGCGCGTGGCGATGCTGCCGGGCGTAAGCGAGGGCTACCGCTTCATGTTCACTCCGCGCTGGGAGGCGCTCAAGGACCCGATGATCTGGATCTGGGCGATGGGACAGGCGTTCTTCTCCCTCTCCGTCACGGGCAGCGGCATGATCGTGTACGGCGCGTACCTCTCGAAGGATGAGGACGTCGTCGGCGTCGCGCAGCACACGGCGCTGTTTGACACGATCGCCGCCGTCGTTGCGGCACTCGTCATCATCCCCGCATGCTTCTCCTACGGGCTGGACGTCGGCGCGGGCCCGAGCCTGCTGTTCGTTACGTTGCCGACCATTTTACAGGATATCCCGATGGGGCGGCTGTTCGCCATCATCCTCTACCTTGCGATGATCTTCGCGGGCGTGAGCTCGCTGCAGAACATGTTCGAGGCCGTGGCGGAATCGCTGCTGCACAAGTTCCCCAAGCTCAGCCGCACGGCGGTGCTGGCGATCCTGTGTGTGCTGTGCCTCGGCATCGGCATTTTCATGGAGCCCATCAGCAAGTGGGGCCCGTGGATGGACCTTGTTTCCATCTATATTATCCCCATCGGCGCGACGCTCGGCGCGATCTCGTGGTTCTACGTGATGAAAAAGGACGAGCTGCTCACCGCCGTGAACACCGGCAGCAAGAAAGAGCGCGGTGCGCTGTGGTACAACGTGGGCCGCTTCGTCTACGTGCCGCTCGCGGTCATCCTGTGCTGCGTGGCGCTGTTCATGCACGTGGCATTCTGAGTTCCCCCTGAACAAAAAAGAAGAACAATATGAAAACAGGCAAGAAAGTGAGCATTACCATACTTTCAGTGCTGATATTGGCCTTGTGCGCCGTGGGGATCATCCGGAGCACGACCTTTCCGCTGGACCCGGCGACGCTGCCGGATCATATCTGTGATTTTTACAATATCGGCAGGCCCAAGCCCCTCTCGCCGAGTATTCGGGTGTACGACAGTGTTGAACTCGAAAATACGGTGTGGTATCTCATGGAGATTGGCGAGGACATAGATCTGGGCTATGTCAAGCTGGAACGGAATATCCTTGGCCGCTACAAGATTGTGCACCTCGGCTACGGCGGCGGGAGCTTCCATGACGGCGTTGTGCGCAGTGGGGAGAAAGCCTACTACCTCTTTGGCGGGCGCGATGTGACCGGCCGCATCGCCAGGATTACCATGACGCAGAATGGCGAGACCTGCACGATGGAAAATGCGGAGGGAAAGACGCATTTCCTGTTCTGCACAGAGCTTTCTCCACAGCTCGGCGATTATGACTTCGACCGCAGCACGCTGCGGTTTTACGACGAAGACGGGAACGACATCACCGCGGAGTACAATTTGAGCGGCGGCGGTATCCAGTAAAAGGAATACCAAAAGGAAGGACTGTGAGCAGGTCCTTCCTTTTTCATATAAAAACTTGTTGACAAGTCAACAATGATGCGCTATGATAAACGAGCTTGTTGATTTGTCAACAAATAGGAAAAAGGAGAATTACCAATGGAGGAGCGCTTTGAGACCTTTACCGTCCTGATCACGCGTATCAGCCGCAGCATCAAGCGCATCAAGGCGGACGAAATGGCGGACTTCGAACTGAAAGGGCCGCATGTGTCCTGCCTCTACTACCTCTCCCAGCAGGATGGCATGACAGCCGCCGAGCTCTGCGAGCGCTGCGACGAGGACAAGGCGGCCATCTCCCGCTCGCTGGACGACCTCGAGAAAAACGGTTACATCACCTGCGCAAGCGGCGCGGGCAAGCGCTATAAGAGCCCACTGCGCCTGACGGAGCGGGGCAAGGCGGTCGGCCGCGCGATCGGGGAGAAGATCATGCGCATCGTCGAGGCGGCATCTGAGGGCCTGAGCGAGGCCGAGCGGCAGACGATGTACCGCGCGCTCGCGCTCGTGAGCGAGAATTTGGAACGGATTTATACCCATAAGAAGACCGCGGGCGACAGAGCCGCCCGCGACGAACAATAACGGAGGAAAAGCATGAGTGTTCAGATCATTGTGGATTCGACGGTCGACATGCCCGAGCGCATGAAGGACCGTTTTCGCATCGTGCCGCTCACGGTGCATTTTGGCGCGGAGGAGTTCATCGACGGCGTGACCATCGACAAGCACCGCTTTTATGAGCGGCTTGTCGAGAGCGACGAGCTGCCGACGACCAGTCAGGCGTCGCCCGCGGCATTCGACGCGATCTTCTCCGACGTTGCGTCGGTGGGCGACAGCGCGGTCGTCGTGACGCTCGCGTCGAAGTTCTCCGGCACGTATCAGAGCGCGTGCATCGCCGCGGCGGAGTACGACAACATCTACGTTGTGGACAGCAAGAGCGCGGCTATCGGCTCTGGCATCCTCGCCGAGTACGCGCTCGAGTGCGCGGACAAGGGCATGGACGCGAAGACCATCGCCGAAACGCTGGAGAAAAAGCGCGACGAAATTTGCCTCATCGCGCTGCTCGACACGCTTGAATACCTCAAAAAGGGCGGGCGTATCTCGAAGACTGTCGCGTTTGCGGGCGGACTTCTCAACATCAAGCCGGTCATCACCGTCGTCGACGGAGAGATTCAGGTTATCGGTAAGGCAAGAGGGTCGAAGCAGGGCAACAACCTGCTCGTGCAGAAAATCCACGAGAGCGGCGGCATCGACTTCGACGAGCCGATCATCCTCGGCTACAGCGGCCTGAGTGATTCGTATCTCAAAAAATATGTCGAGGACAGCCGCGACATCTGGCAGGATAAGGCGGACTCGCTCGACTCCACGCTCATTTGCAGCGTGATCGGCACGCACACTGGCCCCGGCGTGGTGGCGGTCGCATTCTTCAAAAAGGGCTGAGCCTCTATAAAAATCAGAAACAGCAGGAAGCCGGCGTATCGCACCGGCTTCCTGCTGTTTTTTCTGAAATATCCTCTTTGAGTCAGCGATTAAAAATAGCAACGGCGCTTTCAAACGACACCGGTACTCGCTGTACCTTGACAACAGACGGCACGGCGAATGATAGTGATTCTATAAAGGTATATTGATATTCAGCGGCTATGTCTTGCGTGAAAGCGGTGCTTTGCGCTGGTATCGGTTTGCCCGTGAAACAGGTTGAATGGGAAAAGGAGAATGCGGCATGCAGTGGACGGACGAGAGCATTGCGTTTTTGCGTGATGCGCCGGCGATGAACCGCTATTATGAGACCATCGCGGAGAAGATCACGCCGCAGCTCCAAGAAAACGCGCACGTCTGCGACGCGGGCTGCGGCATCGGCGAGCTGAGCCTTGCTCTGAAGCCGTACTGCCGCCATGTCACGGCGGTGGACGCCGACGAGCTGGCCATCAAAACGCTGGAAGCTCACCTGATAAAAGGCGTCACCGCGATCTGCGGCGATGTGGAGGCGCTCACGCCGAAAGAGCCCTACGACGCGATGGTGTTTTGCCTCTTTGGCCGCACGGAGGACACGCTGCGCATCGCGAGAAAGCAGTGCCGCGGAAAGATTTTCCTCGTCAAGAGCGACTATTCGCACCACCGCTTCAGCGCGGGAAAGGTGAGCCTCGGCGAGTACACGGCGGGGAGCACGGAGGCTGTCCTGCACGAAAAGGGCATCCCTTACACGGTGGAGCGTTTCACGGCGGAGTTCGGCCAGCCGTTCCGTTCGCTTGAGGCGGCGGAGCGCTTTTTTGCACTCTATAACCGAAGTAGAAGTGAAACGCTCTCCAAGGATGAGATCAAAGCGCGCCTGACCGCGGGGCCGTCGGCGGAATTTCCCTACTACCTGCCGCACGAAAAGGCGCTGTGCCTGTTCACCATTGAGACGGCGGCTATTTCGAAGGAGGAAGCAGTATGAAACGGCATCTTTTGATCTGCGGGGAGCGCGGCGTCGGCAAGTCGACGCTGATCCGCCGCCTGCTGGAGCATAGCACGCGGGAGGTCGGCGGCTTTGTGACAAAGCGGCTGCCAGTCGCGGATGAGAACGGCTTTTTTCCGATTTACCTCTATCCCACATTGCAGAGTGAGGGCGAGCGGCGCAACGAGACGGCGAATCTTGTCGGGACGTGCGACAGCCGCTCGAGCATCCGCCATCCGGAGGTGTTCGACACGCTCGGCGCACAGCTCATCGAGTCCGCGCCGGAAGGCGGCATCATTTTGATGGACGAGCTCGGCTTTCTCGAAAATGACGCCAAGGTGTTCCAGTCCGCGGTGCTGTGCGCACTGGACGGCGACACGCCGGTGCTGGCCGCGGTCAAGCCGAAGGACACACCGTTCCTGCGCGCCGTGCGCGGGCATGAGAACGCGGAGCTTGTCTTCATTGACGAGCAGAACCGTGACGCGCTTCTTGAAAAGCTCCTGCCGCACATTTTGCGGTGGAATGAAGCTTGAAGCAGCAAGCTCGCCGTGCAATAGAGAAGAGGTTTTCAAGCGAACACTTGTTTGACTATCAAAACCGTGCTATAATACCGCCATTGAGAAATTTGCAGAGGAGAGGGGACAGCGCATGGAGCATCTGCTTGCGGGACTGAACCGCGCGCAGCACGAGGCCGTCACGGCGACGGAGGGGTATGTCCGCGTCATCGCGGGCGCGGGCTCGGGTAAGACGCGTGCGCTGTCGCACCGCTTTGCGTATCTTGCCAACGAGCTCGGCATCCTGCCGGGGAACATCCTGTGCGTGACGTTTACGAACAAGTCAGCCAACGAGATGCGCCAGCGTATCCACGCCTTGACCGGCGACAACGACACGGGCTATATCAACACGTTCCACGGCTTCTGTGTCTCCGTTTTGCAGGAGGACAGCCATGCCGTGCAGTACCCGAAGAGCTTTCTGGTGCTGGATAATTCCGACATCGACGCGATGCTCGGCATCATCTACGAAGAGCGCGGCCTCACACTGCGCGACATGACCTATTCCGCCGCACGGGACATGATCGAGATCCGCAAGCTCTTTAAGGAGCCGGAGTATTACAAGGACATGATCACGATGTCGCTCGACACGCTGCGCGAAAAGTACGAGCGCGCCGACACGGCGGGGGACATCATCTTCTACGGCTATCTCTATCAGGAGAAAAAGTGCTTCGGCCTCGACTACAACGACCTCATCAAGTTCTCGCTCTATATTTTCGAGCAGCACGAGGACATCAGGCTCAAGTGGCAGCAGCGGCTCGAATACATCATGATCGACGAGTTTCAGGATATCGACGCGCTGCAATATGAGCTGATGGAGGTGCTGTGCGGCTATCACGGCAACCTCTTCATCGTGGGCGACCCGGACCAGACGATCTACACCTGGCGCGGCGCGAACGTCAAGTATCTGCTGGATTTCGACAAGGTCTTTCCAAACGTGCAGACCATCATGATGATGGAAAACTACCGTTCCACGCCGGAGATTTTGGCGGCGGCGAACTCGCTGATCGCAAAAAACGGCCACCGCATCAAAAAGGACCTGCTCCCGACGAAGCCCTCGGGCGAGAAGGTCGTCTGCCACTTTGCCGACACGCAGGAGGCGGAGGCGCATTGGATGGCGGGCGAGATGCAGCGGCTGCATGATCGCGGCGTGCCGCTGCGGGATATGACCGTCCTTTACCGCGCGCACTATGTGACGCGCGCGGTGGAAGAGGCGTTGATGCACGAAAAAATTCCCTATACGATCTACTCCGGCGTGCAGTTTTTCGACCGCATGGAGATCAAGGACGCACTTTCATATTTGCGGATGATCGCCTATCAGGACGATCTGTCGTTCCGGCGCATTGCCAACGCGCCGAAGCGGAACCTCGGCAAGCGGCGCATGGCCTTTTTACAGGAGACGGCGGAAAAAGAGGGGACGAGCCTCTATGTAACGCTCAAAAACCACCTCGAAGACAGCGTGTTCAGCGGCACGAAGGCAAAGCAGTTCGTCGATCTGATCGAGCGCTTTTCGCACTCGTATCAGGGTCGGCCCATCTCTGAGGTGCTCTCGGATATTCTGGACAAGAGCGGGTATGAAAAGGCGCTGCGCACCGAGGGCAGTCAGGAGCGGCTGGACGATCTGGCCGAGCTCAAGCAGTCCATCTACGAATACGAGACGAGCTGCGGCGAGGAGAGCACGATGGAGCATTACCTCGCCCACATCGCGCTTTTCAGCAACGGCGATGTCGCCGAGCAGGGCGACAAGGTGAAGCTGATGACCGTCCACGCGGCGAAGGGCCTCGAATTCCCGTATGTATTCCTCTGCGGCATGAACGAGGGCATTTTCCCCTCGCGCAAGGTGCGAACGCTCCCCGGCATGGAGGAGGAGCGGCGGCTCGCTTTCGTTGCGCTGACGCGCGCGGAGAAGGGGCTTTACCTCTCCGGGGCTGACGGGTGGAATTTTGACGGCTCGCCGCGCTATCCCTCGCGCTTTCTGCTGGATATCGACCGCGAGCTTCTGTCGTTCACGCACGAGGTCGACGAGACGCTTCTGCGTGAAGCGGCGGATGACGTCGCGCGGCGAGACAAGTATCTGCGCGAGGACGACGGCGACGGCACGCTGCCCATCGGGCAGCGCGTGCGCCACGCGGTGTTCGGCGAGGGAACGGTGGTGGACGTGGATCTGAACAAGGGCGCGCACGTCATCCAGTTTGACGGCATGGGAACGCCGCGCAGCATTTCGCTGCGCGCGAAGCTCGAAAAGATCGGGCCATAAAATCAATTGACAGATTTATTTTGGAGGGATTTCGACATGAGAAAGAATTTTTGCGCACAGCCCTAGGTCTATCCGCAGCCCGTGCTCATCATCGCAAGCTATGGCGAGGACGGCGCGCCCAACGCGATGAACGCCGCCTGGGGCGGCGTGGCCGACAGCAGCCGCATCGCAATGTATTTAAGCGGCGGCCACAAGACCGTGAAGAACATCTTAAAGCGCGGTGCGTTCACCGTGAGCATGGGCGACGCAGAGCATGCGGCGGCCTGCGACTATGTGGGCATCGAGTCCGGCAACAGCGTGCCCGACAAGGTGGCGCGCGCGGACTTCCACGTGACGAAGAGCGAGCATGTGGACGCGCCGGTGATCGACGAGCTCCCGCTCGCGCTCGAGTGCAAGCTCGTGAGCTACGACGAGGAGACAAGACTCCTGACCGGCGAGATCGTGAACGTCAGCGTGGACGCGCGCGCTCGACGAAAACGGCAAGCTCGCTGTCGAAAAGCTGCACGTCATCACCTTTGACTACGCCAACCACGGCTATTATGTCTTGGGCGAGAAGGTCGCCAGCGCGTTCGAGGACGGCAAAAAATTCAAGTAAATCCGGCGAAACAGAAAGCGCCGCGTCCCGAAGAAAATACGGGACGCGGCGCTTTTTTGCCGTTTCGGTCAGGATTTCGACTTTGTTTGTGCAAAACCGACGCATTAGTGTTAAAATCTCGTTAAAAACCGTTTCTTTTACTACTGGCACGGGCGCGGGGCAGGTGGTATAGTAAACAGGCATGTGTTTTTTAGGAGGATCAATATGTTTTCTGCCTTTTTTCGCAGTCTGAAGCAGGAATTTGCAGGCTACAACTCGAAAAAGCTGCTCGCCGACATGATGGCGGGCCTGACGGTCTGCGCTGTCGCGCTGCCGCTGGCATTGGCGTTCGGCGTTTCATCCGGCGCGAGCGCGGCGTCCGGGCTTGTCACGGCCATCATCGCGGGCGTGGTCATCGCCATTCTCGGCGGCGCGTCGTACCAGATCTCGGGCCCGACGGGCGCGATGAGCGCGGTGCTCGTCGGCATCGTCGCGGAATACGGCCTGCAGGGCGTGTTTTTTGCCTGCTTTGCCGCGGGCGTTCTGCTGCTGCTTGCGGGCGTCTTCAAGCTGGGCCGCTTAATTAGCTTCATCCCGATGCCCGTCATCATGGGCTTCACCTCGGGCATTGCCATTATTATTGCGATGGGGCAGATCGACAACTTCTTCGGCACGGTGTCGGAGGGAGGCTCGAATTTGGAAAAGATCGCGTCCTATGGCCGTCTTGGCTTCCATCCGAACATGCAGGCAGTGCTCATCGGCCTTCTCGTCGTGCTGGTGATGGTCTTCTGGCCGAAAAAATGGGGCGCGCGTGTGCCCGGTTCGCTTGTCGGTATCATTCTTGCAACGATCGTGGCGTCGTTTGCCGGTATGGATCAGCTTGCCATGGTGGGTGATATCCCGAAAACACTCCTGCTCAGTGACCGCCTGTCCCTTCGCGGCCTGAGCCTTTCAATGCTCGAGGATCTTGCTTCTCCTGTTGTGACAATCGCGGCGCTCGGCATGATCGAGAGCCTGCTTTGCGGCGCGTCGGCCTCGCGCATGAAGGGCGAAGCGTTCAACGCCGATCAGGAGCTGATCGCACAGGGCGTGGGTAATATTCTGCTGCCGCTTTTTGGCGGTGTTCCCGCGACCGCAGCCATCGCACGCACGAGCGTAGCGGTCAAGTCCGGCCAGCAGACGCGCCTTACGAGCGTGTTCCATTCGCTGTTCCTGCTTGCCTCGATGTTCTTGCTCGGCGGCGTGATGGCGCTCCTGCCGCTCTCGGCGCTCGCGGGTGTGCTGATAGTCACGGCGTGGCGCATGAACGACTGGGAGGGCATCCGCTACATCTTCCGCCACAAGTTCAAGTCCGGTATCAGCCAGTTTTTGATCACGATGCTCGCAACGGTCGTCTTTGACCTGACGGTCGCGATCCTGCTCGGCGTGGTATACTCCGCCATTTTGTACATGGCGAAGTCGAGTCATATCCATGTGAATTTCTCCGATATCGACGCGAACAAGCTGCGCTCGGTGGAGGGTAAGCCCCCCATTCTTGAGACCTCCGGCGTGGCGTACATCACGGGCGCGCTCTTCTTCGGCGCGGTGGATGAGTTCAACCACCGCATGGCGGAGATGCCGCAGTACGACCACATCATCTTGTCGATGCGCGGTATGCCGAGCGTGGACGTTTCGGGCGCGCAGGCGATGCTCGAACTGTGCGAGTCGCTCAAGAGTCAGGGCAAGACGGTTGCCTGCTGCGGCATGACCGAGGCGGTGCGCACCTACTTTGACCGTGCCGGCATCACCGAGCTTCTCGGCGAGGAGTCCTACTTCTGGAGCGCTGACCAGGCGATCCTTGATCTGCTGGACGCGGAGATCGTGGAATAAAAGACATAGAAAAGCACTTCCCGCCAGCGGCGGGAAGTGCTTTTTGCTGTACATGGGCTGCGAAAGATTTTATTTGCGCCGGTCACCCTCGCGTGCGATCTTGTCGAGCGATTCCTGCCGGACAGCCTGACGAAGCGCCGTCAGGTAGGGCGAAAAGGCAACGTTCTGCTCGCCGTAGGTGAGCTGGAGGTCGTATTCGTGGTCCTCCCAGGTCGAAATGTCGGACTCGTTGTGGGAGATCACGGCCTCGAGCTTGTCGAGCGCCTTGTAGATTTGGGCCTCCTGCGTTTCGAGCGCGGCCATCTCGTCGTAGAGTGCGCGCATCTCCTCGCGGCAGGGGGAGGGAAGCGATGCGACCCACTGGTAGAGCAGCGCTTCCTCCGTCGATTCGTCCTGTGCGGTCTTGTCAAAGGCGGGGATATCGCCCGTGAAGCACTCGCCGAGGTCGTGGATGAGGCACATGCGCGTCACCTTGTCCATGTCGGCCTCGGGAAATTCATCGCGCAGGAAAAACGCCATCAGTGCGATGCGCCAGCTGTGCTCGGCAACGCTCTCGTGCCGCCCGCCGGAGGTGTAGCAGTGGCGGGTGGTGTCCTTCAATTTTTCCGCCGTGTGCAGCGCGGCGAGCAGTTCGCTTGGTCTCATGCGTCTCCTCCATTGTCGTTTTCTGGTATTTTACCAGAGGCGGAAACGACTTGCAAGGAAAAGAAAGAAGAGAGATTCCCATTCCCAGCGGCATATGATATCATGAATGCGAGAAAATTTGGCACCCGGTGAAACAAAACGGGCGCGGAATGCGTCTAAATAAGCAGAAGCAAGAAGATTTGAGAGAGACCCTCCCATGCGGAGGGCGGAGAGGAGAATTTATGAAGCTTGCGGCGGATTTTCGGCAGGCGGCGCGCGAGGCGCTGCGCGGCAAGTGGCCCATCGCCATTCTGATCGGCCTTGTGGCGGTGCTGCTCGGCGGCGCAGGGAGCGGCGGTCCGGAGGTCAAATTCAATTACGATGTGTCCTCGGGCGTGTCGACGACGTTTGGCTACGGCGGACAGACGATTTACTCCACAGGCTACGGTTTGGACCCGAAGTGGAGCGGACTGCTCGTCGGCGGTGTGGTCTATCTCATCGTGATCGCGCTCGTGTTGGCGGCGGCGTACTTCATCCTCGGCAGCATCGTGGGCGTGGGGTATGCCAAATATAACCTCGGCCTTGTCGACCGCACGGAGCCGGGCTTTGAGGCGCTGTTCGCCTATCTTCCGAACTGGAAGACGACGACGCTGACGCGGCTTTGGAAGGGCCTCTATATTCTGCTGGGGACGATCCTGCTCGTCATTCCGGGACTGATTATGGGCTACACCTACGCGATGACGGACTACATTTTGGCCGAGCACCCGGACATGGCGCCGGGCGAAGTGATGAAGAGCTCGAAGGCGATGATGGAGGGCAACCGCTGGCGGCTGTTCTGCCTGCAATTCAGTTTCATCGGCTGGATGATCCTCAGCTCGCTGACGTTCGGCCTTGGCAACCTTGCGCTGCGTCCCTATCAGGAGGCGGCATACGCCGCGTTCTACCGCGAGGTATCGCTCGGGTAAAAAGATAGAGAGAAACAAAATACGCCCCGCGGATGATCCGCAGGGCGTATTTTTGCTGTGATGGAAAGCTTACTTTGCGCTGTCGTTTGCGAGGGCCTGGTCGATCAGCTTCTGGAGCGCTGCCATGTTGTCCTCGTTGTCGATGCCGCCGAGCATCGCCTCACCGACGATGGCGCCGCTGCGGTCGATGACATAGGTGGTCGGGAAGGCCATGATGTCGCCCGCAAAGTCGCCGGCTGCGCTGTCGGAGGGGAAGTAGATGTTCTGGTAGCTTGCGCCCTTGGATTCAAGCAGACTCTTGGCCGTGCTGATCGCATCGGCGTTGCCGTCGAGGGTATCGACGTTGATGCCGATGAGCGCGCCGCCCTGCTTCTTGAGCGTCTCGTTGAGGGCGTTCAGATCGCCAAGCTCCGCCACGCAGGGCTTGCAGCCGCTGAACCAGAAGTTCACGACCGTCACAGCGTTCTGGGAGAAGATGCTGCTGTCCACGTCGTTGCCGTCAAGGTCCTTGCCGGTGAAGGTGGGGAAGGTCGGGACGGCATCGTTCATGCCGCCGTCTTCACCGTCGCCTGCGGGCTGAAGTGCGGCGTACTGCTCCTGCAGGGGCTGGATCTGGTCTTCAAGGTCGCGGATCTGCTCGGAGCCTTCGGTCAGCGTCTTGAGTTCGTCCTCGGTGAACTGATCCTTCACAAGGTCGAGGGCGGCAAGCAGGTAAGCGCCGTAGTTCGATTCATCGGGGATCTCGTCGCGCTTTTCGTTCATGGCGGCGAAGAGCTTCTGCCACAGCTCAAGGTTCTCTTCCATGATGGCGTTTTCCTTGTCGGCGAGCTCCTGGATCTGGGCGTAGATCTCCTCGGCGGTCGCGCCCTGCGCATCGCCATCGCCCTTGCCGTCGCCCTTGCTGCCGCAGGCGGCGAGGGAAAGCGTCAGCATAAAGGCGAGCAGCAGCGTAATGATCTTCTTAAAATTCATGGTTTATTCTCCTTTGTTTTCTTCAATGATCGGTTTTTGAGACAATTTGGAACATGCTCCGCCGCTGCCGAAGGCGTAGCGGAAGCGGACGGCCTCCGTCGGGCAGGCGGTCACGCATTTGCCGCAGCGGATACATTCGCTGTGGTTTGGCGTTTTGGTCACATCCACGTCCATGGGACAGGTCCTTGCGCACTTGCCGCAGGAGACGCATTTGCTCTCGTCAACGTGCATCGACAGCAGCGACACGCGGTTGAAGAGCGCGTAGAACGCGCCGAGCGGGCATAGCCACTTGCAGAACGGGCGGTAGAAGATGACGCTCAGCACAACGACCGTGATGAGCACGCAGAGCTTCCACGAAAAGAGCTTGCCGAGCGCGGCACGGATGCTGCTGTTGACAAGCGAGAGCGGGATAGCGCCTTCGAGCACGCCCTGCGGGCAGAGATATTTGCAGAAGAACGGGTCGCCCATGCCAGCTTCGTTCACCACGAGCACCGGAAGCAGGAAGACCATCACCACCAAGATGACGTATTTGAGGTAGGTCAGCGGCTTTAGGCGCTTGGTGGAGAGCTTTTTGGTCGGGATCTTGTGCAGCAGCTCCTGAAACCAGCCGAACGGGCAGAGGAAACCGCAGATGAAGCGGCCCAGCAGCACGCCGAGCAGGATGAGGATGCCGGTGATGTAATAGGAAAAGCTGAATTTCGACGAGCCGACGACAGCCTGAAACGAGCCGATGGGACACGCGCCCGCCGCACCCGGGCAAGAGTAGCAGTTCAGTCCCGGCACGCACACGGTCTTGCCTGCGCCGCGATAGAGCGTACCCGTGAGGAAGTTCGGCAGGTGCAGATTCGTCAGCAGAGCCGCGCAGGCCTGGACCAGTCCGCGCCAGCGGGCGAGCAGAAAGGAAAACGGTTTTTTCTTATCCAATGCCCACACACTCCAGACATAGTTTGATCGCCTTGTTCAGCACCGTGTCCGCCTCGCCGCGCATCACACCGCAGACGAGAAATGCGAGGCCAAGCAGCAGAAAAAGAATCTGCACCCCGGCCTTTTTGCCAAATGTTTTGTTCAAATTATCACCCTTTCTGTTGTACCGGCGCTTAGACTACACAGGGAATATGAATACAGTATGAACAGCACCTTAAAAGAACCCTAATTTTATCTGGAAATAATAAGAAGTTTGCCCTGTGCGAAGGGGGCTGCACCATTATCTGCGCTTTTGAAAGAGCTTTGAAGCATAACGGGAGACGAGCTCACCGATCACAAGCCCCAGCACCGCGCCGGCGAACACGTCGCTCGGAAAGTGCACATATAAATAAAGACGAGAGAAGGCGAGCAGCACGGCGAGCGGGATGGCCGCATAACCGAAGCGGCGGTCTGCGCGCGTTGTCGATGTCCTTGTCGGGATAGGTCGCGATGTATGGCTCTTTGGCGAACGCCGCGACCGGCAGCGCGGGCAGCCATGCCATCGGATGCGCAGCGGGAACCCAGGCCGTTAGCTCATCGTAGCCGATGGGGAGCCAGTCGTGCCCACCCTCGCGCGCGGGGATGAAGCACAGATCGAGTTGGTGCGCGTTGAGCTGTGTGATCAGCTCTGTGCTGTACCCACCGCGCAGCTGCACCTGAATGCCGCCGTAGCGCGCGTGGAAATCCGATATGATGCGCGCGAGCGGCGAATAAAACGCGCTGTATGCCGTGCCGACGGTAACCGTGCCAACATCCAGCCCGCGCAGCTGCGCGGAGAGCTGGGCGCAGCTCTCGCCCGCGTGCAGTAGGTCGCGGATGGCGGGCAGCAGCTTTTCGCACTCCTTTGTCGGGCAAACGCCGCTGTGCTCGCGCAGCAGGAGCGGAACGCCCGTCTCCTCCTCAAGCGCCGCGACCATGCGGCTCACGCCGGAGGGCGTGTATTGCAGCGCCTCCGCGGCGGCGGACAGACTTCCGGTCTCAATGGCACAGACGAGCGCGCGGTAGCGATCGAGTTCCATGGCGTTCTCCTTTGCGAAATTGTCAAAGATGGCTTGATGGATCATCGGTTTACGCAAAGTATAGCGAGGGTGTATGCTGTTGTCAAATCCTTGGAAATGGGGGAAACTATGGCACGCTCTTACGATCTAACGAGCGGCAGCATCCCGCAGCACCTGCTGCGCCTGGCCGCACCGCTCATCATGGGCAATATCTTGCAGCAGCTCTACAACACGGTGGACGCCTTTATCCTCGGGCGCTTTGCGGGCGATTTGGAGTTCGCCGCTGTCGGCGTTGTGGGCTCGGTGATGAACCTTTTCCTCTTTATGATCACAGGCGCGTGCACGGGCATTTCCGTCATCTTCGCCCAGCTCTACGGTGCGGGCGAGCGCGAGCGCTTCCGCCGCGAGCACTGGCTCGCGCTCTCGTGCGGGCTGCTGGTGACGCTCGCGTGCAGCGGCCTCGGCTTTTTGCTGCTCTCGCCGCTGCTGCGGCTCATCCAGACGCCAAGAGAGCTCAAGACCTTTGTCTCGGTGTATCTGACGATCATTTTGGCGAGCCTGTCCGCGGCGTTTTTCTACAACCTCTACGGCGCGCTGCTGCGTGCCATCGGGCGGGCGAACGCGGCGCTGATGGTGCTCGCCGCGGCGGTGACGGTCAATGTCGCGCTCGACTACTGCTTTGTTGCGCGCTTTCAGTTGGGCATCGCGGGCGCGGCGTGGGCGACGGCGGCGTCGCAGGCCATTTCGGCGGTGCTGTGCATCCTCTACCTGCGGCGCAAGGTACCGGAGCTCATTTTTGCCCGCGCGGACTGCCGTATGGATGGAGAGCTATTGAAGCAGACGGCGCATTTTAGCTTCGTCACGGCGCTGCACCAGTCGAGCCTGTACACCGGAAAGCTCCTGGTGCAGGGCGCGGTCAACACCGGCGGCACGGACATGATCTCGGCCTACACGGCGACGACGCGCATCGAGGGCTTTGCCAACTCGTTTGGCGACAGCGGCAGCGCTGCGACCTCCGTGCTCGTGGCACAGAATCGGGGAGCAGGGAAAGAAGAGCGCGTGAAGGAATCGTTTCGCAGCAGCCTTTTTCTGATGCTTGCGATGGGGCTTGCGGTGCCGCTCATCATGTACGTTAGCGCGAGCACGTCGGTCGGCTTTATGCTCGGGACGCGCAGTGGCGCGGCGTTTGAGAATGCGCGCGACTATCTGAAGCTCGTGGCGCTTTTCTACACGCTCTGCTTCACCGGCAACACATTCGCTGGCTATTTTAACGGCATCGGGAAGGTGTGCGTCCCGTTCCTCGGTGCGACGAGCCACATCGCGCTGTGAGTCGTCCTCTCGTGGCTGCTGGTCGGCAAAATGGGCCTCCCCGCCGTCGCGCTGGCAACAGGCCTCGGCTGGGTGCTGGTCAACGCGCTGTGGACCTTTGTCAAATGGAGGATGGAGAAAAAAGAGAAAGCAGCAGAACGTGATATTATGTAAACATCAAAAGCCGCGCGCCCTTAGGCGCGTGGCTTTTGATAAGTTTTGTGAAGTATCGCCGCTGATCGAAATGCGTGGCAAAGGGATGACATTTTTGAGAAAGCACGAGGTTTTTGCCTATATGGGAAGACCATGTCGAAAGAGAAAAACTTTTGTAAGAGACGCGCTCTGCTTGCTGAACTTCTGTAAAGTGAAACTATTTTACAATTCTTCGAAATGGTAGCGCGGCTTGCCGGCGCTTTTCTTGCCGTATTCGATGGCTCTTGTCGGGCAATAGCAGATGCAGGCCATGCACTGTGTGCAGTTGGTTCCCCAGACGGGACGGGCGTTTTGCAGTGTGATGTTATTCAGCGGGCAGAGCTTTTCGCATTTGCCGCAGCCGATGCAGACATCGCTTGCAGTAAAGGAATTTGCCTTCACAAACAGCGGATAGAAAACCGGGTTCACCGCGCTGCTCGCGATGCGGTCGTAGAGTTTTTTGCGCGGCGGCGAGAACATGTGTCCTGCGCGGATCGCGGCGATCGCGCGGTCGATGAACGGCTCTGCTTTGGCGACGATCCGGCGAGCCTCCTCGACGGTTGGCGCGTTGAACATGGCGATGAAATTCTCCGGCATGACGATCTGCGCCGTGCCCATGTAGACGAGGCCCTTTTCGCGGCAGAGCGCGCGGTTGTACTTCGCGGCGTTGCCGATCTCGCTGCCGCAGTCCATGACGAACCACGTTTCCCTCGCGCCGCGCAGCTCTGTTCGCAGCAGATGGTCGCGCACGATGCGCGGGATGCGCCAGGCGTAGGTCGTCATGACGAGGACGAGCCGTCCATTGACGGCGAGCGGTGTTATGTCGCCTGATTTGATGCGGTCATTCAGGCTGATGAGCGTATCGTTCAGCGCGTGTGCGATGCGTTCGGCGATGTGGCGGCTGTTGCCGGTGCCGGTGAAATAGAGTACCATGGCGACCTCCTGTGTCTTTGCTCGAGCACTGCCCGAATATTGTATTGCCTCTATTGTACCAGCCGTGGCGCGCGCAGACAAGCGCTTTGTGTAGGAAAACCGGTGGAGTAAAGGGACTTGAACCTGAGAGAAAAATCGCCGCGGCTTTTCTTTTTTAACCAAAAGCGGAAAAAGAGGCGTATTGCCTCTCGCGTGCACACGTTTCCTGCATTTTCTGCTTGCGGAATGGGGGCGGATATGGTATCTTGAACCATGTGTCCGTCGGCCGTTTTCGACCGGCAGTTCACGTTCTCTAACTGAACGGCCACCGAAAGGCAGGGTTTTTTCTTATGATGATCAACAAACGGCTCATCGGCGCGGTGCCGGAGAGCAAAAAATATATCGCGGGCAACGTCGCGCTGCAATGGTGCTCGCTGTGCGCGAACATCGCGATGATGAGCGCCGTGACGGCGCTGCTCGCCGCGCTCTTCGCGGGCAGCATGACGCAGAGTAAGATCGTCACGACCGCCGTGATCGCGCTTGCAGCTGTCGCCGTGCGATACGGCTGTACCGTCGGCGCGTCGCGCATGGGGTATCTATCGTCCAAGGCGGTCAAGAAGACGCTGCGCGGCGCGATCTATGACAAGCTCCTGTGCCTCGGCGCGTCGTATTCCGAGCAGGTCAAAACGTCGGAGGTCGTGCAGGTCGCGGTCGAGGGCATCGACCAGCTCGAAACGTACTTCGGCGCGTATCTGCCGCAGTTTTTCTGCGCGATGCTCGCGCCGCTGACGCTTTTTGCCGTGCTGTGCTTCGTGAGCGTGCCGGCGGCGGTCGTGCTGCTCGTCTGCGTGCCGCTCATCCCCGTCGCCATCGCGGCGGTACAGACATGGGCGAAGAAGCTGCTCTCGAAATACTGGGGGCAGTACACGGCGCTCGGCGACACGTTTCTTGAAAATTTGCAGGGCTTGACGACCTTGAAAATCTATCAGGCCGACGCCTTCAAAAATGATGAGATGAACGTCGAGGCCGAAAAATTCCGCAAGATCACGATGAAGGTCCTCACGATGCAGCTCAACTCCATCACGATCATGGACCTCATCGCCTACGGCGGCGCGGCGCTCGGCGTCATCATGGCCGCAACGCAGCTGCGCGCGGAGAAGATCGACCTTGCGGGCGCGCTGCTCATCATCCTGCTGGCGGCGGACTTTTTCATCCCCATGCGCCAGCTCGGCTCGTTTTTCCATATTGCCATGAACGGCATGGCCGCGAGCGATAAGATTTTCCGCCTGCTCGACCTGTCCGAGCCCGCACACGGCGGCGTCAGCTGTCCCGCGGGCGACATTGTCTGCCGCGGCCTGCGCTTTTCCTACGAGCCGGAGCGCGAAATTCTGCACGGTGTCGATCTGACGATCCCGCAGGGCAAATTCGTCTCGCTCGTCGGCGAGTCGGGCTGCGGCAAGTCGACGATCTCCGCACTTTTGATGGGCCGGAACAAGGGCTACACCGGCTCGATGACCGTCGGCGGCGCGGAGCTGCGCAACATTGAAGAAGCGAGCCTGATGCGGCGCATCACCTACGTCAGCCACCAGAGCTACCTCTTCAAGGGTACGGTACGCGACAATTTGCTGATGGGCAAGCCTGGTGCAAGCGATGATGAGCTCTGGAGCGCGCTCACGCAGGTCAATCTCGCGGACTTTCTCAGAGGGGAAGCGGGGCTCGACACCTTACTTTCCGAGCGCGGCGAGAACCTTTCGGGCGGTCAGCGCCAGCGCCTTGCGCTCGCCCGCGCGCTGCTGCACGACAGTCCGGTGTACATCTTCGACGAGGCTACGTCGAACATCGACGTTGAGAGCGAGAACGACATCATGGCGCAAATTCACGCATTGGCGGGTCGGAAGACGGTGCTGCTGATCTCGCACCGTTTGGCGAACGTCACAGCGTCGGATGAAATTTACGTGCTGGAGCGCGGCAATATCGTTCAGCACGGCACGCACGAGGCGCTGCTGAAGCAGGGCGGCGCTTACACCGCGCTGTGGTCGGCCCAGCAGGTGTTGGAGCACTACGGAGAGGAGGCGGCAAAATGAAAAAAAGAAGCGGTTTTACCATCATGGCGCGGCTCATCGGCCTCGTGAAGCCACTGAGCGGCTACATGGTGCTCGCCATTTTGATGGGCCTTGTCGGCCACCTCTGCGCCGCGTTCATCACGATCTTCGGCGGCTTTGCCGTGCTTGACCTGCTCGGCTTCGCAACGCCCGTCGCGCTCAAGATGACGTTCGTCTGTGTGCTGCTCTTCGCACTCGTGCGCGGCATCTTCCGCTACGCCGAGCAGTCTTGCAACCACTTCATCGCCTTCAAGCTGCTTGCGCTGATCCGCGACAAGGTCTTCCGCGCACTGCGCCGTCTCTGCCCCGCGAAGCTCGAGGGCCGCGACCGCGGCGACCTCATCTCCGTCATCACGTCGGACATTGAGCTGCTCGAGGTCTTCTACGCGCACACGATCTCGCCCGCGGCCATCGCGGCGCTTTTCACGCTCATCATGTGTCTGTTCATCGGGCATTATCACGCGTTGCTTGGCCTTCTGGCACTCGCGGCTTACGTCTGCGTCGGCGTGGTCATCCCGCTCATCACGTCCCGCCGCTCGGGCGATACGGGGATGCGATTCCGCACGGAGTCGGGCGCGCTGTCGGCCTTCGTGCTCGACAGCCTGCGCGGCCTGAACGAGACCATTCAGTACGATCGGGGCGCAGAGCGCCGCGCCGAGATGGATGCGCGCACCGATGCGCTATCCAAAGAGGAAGCCAAGCTCAAGCGTCTCACGGGCCAGAACATGGGCATCACGAACACGGCCATTTTGCTCTTCGACCTTGCAATGCTGGTTTCTTCCGCGGCGCTGGTGCAGCGCGGAGAGCTGACGTTCGACGGGGCGCTCATTGCGGTCCTTGCGCTGTTCTCGTCGTTCGGCCCCACGGTCGCGCTGGCAAATCTCGGTGCGACGTTGCAAAACACCTTCGCCGCGGGCAACCGCGTACTCGACATTCTGGATGAAGAACCCGTGGTCGACGAGGTCACCGGACAGAAAGAGGTCGAATTTACCGGCGCGGAGGCCGAGCACGTCACGTTCTCCTACGGCGGGGAGGACATTCTCTCCGACGTTTCCGTCCGCTTCCCGGAGGGGAGCGTCGTCGGCATTGTGGGCCGCAGTGGCAGCGGAAAATCGACGCTTTTAAAGCTCCTGATGCGCTTCTGGGATGTGCAGAAGGGCCGCGTCCGCCTGTCAGGCACGGACGTTTCCAGCATCAACACGGGGAATCTGCGCGAGATGGAGAGCTTCGTCACGCAGGAGACGCATCTCTTCCACGACAGCATCAAAAATAACCTCCGTATCGCAAAGCTCGACGCGACGGACGACGAGATCGTCGCGGCCTGCAAAAAGGCTGCCGTGCACGAATTCATCATGACGCTGCCGCAGGGCTACGACACGTCGGTCGGCGAGCTGGGCGACACGCTTTCGGGCGGCGAGCGCCAGCGCCTCGGACTCGCCCGCGCGTTTCTGCACGACGCGCCGCTGATGCTCCTTGACGAGCCGACGAGCAATCTCGACAGCTTAAACGAGGCGGTCATCCTGAAATCGCTGCACGAGCAGTGCGCGGGCAAGACCGTCGTGCTCGTGTCGCACCGCGCGTCGACCATGCGCATCGCCGACACGGTCTACTCCGTCGAGCACGGGAGAATGAGCTGATGAAGGATATCGAAACCAAGCGCGAGCGCGAAAAGAAGATGATCTCGCAGATGATCGCCCTCTACTGCCGCCGCAATCACCACACAAAGGGCGTGCTCTGTCCCGAGTGCGCGGCGCTGAACGACTACGCCCGCGCCCGCTCCGAGCACTGCCCGTTCATGGAGACGAAGACCTTCTGCGTCAACTGCCGCGTGCACTGCTACAAACCTGGCATGCGTGAAAAGATCCGCGCCGTGATGCGCTTTTCCGGCCCGCGGATGATTTTCTATCACCCCGTCGCCGCAATTCGCCACGTGGTGGAGACAAAGCGCGAAAAAAAGAGACTGGAGAGAGAAAACCGATGAAGCTGAAACGCCTTTTCTTCCTGATCCTCGGCTGCGTGTGCCTTGCGCCCGGCTGCGTCGGCATCGTGCTGCCGGTGCTGCCCACGGTGCCGTTCTTCCTTGCGACGGTGTTCTGCTTTGCAAACTCGTCGGAAAAGCTGCACACATGGTTTCTCGGCACAGAGCTCTATCAAAAACACCTCGACTCATTCGTGAAGAAAAAGGGCATGACCGCGCAGACCAAGGCAGGCATCCTGATGTCCGTGACGCTGCTGATGGCCGTCGGCTTTTTCCTGATGCTGCGAAAAGCGCTCTACATTCCCTGCACTATTCTCGCTATTGTGTGGCTCTGCCACCTCGTCTACTTCCTCTTCGGTGTGAAGACGATCAAAACAGAATGCGAGGAGCAGATTTGAGTAAAAAAAGCGGCAGAGCCGCCGGAATGCTCCGGCGGCTCTGCCGCTTTTTTGAGAGAGAGAGGGAAAAATCATGCTTTTTCGGGGCGCAGCGGGCCGTAGAAGTAGCTCGCGGTCGCGCCGCCGTCGATGAGGAAGGTCGAGCCCGTGATGAACGCGCCCTTGTCGCTCATCAAAAGCTCGGCGACGTTTGCGACTTTGTCCGCCGTGCCGGGGCGTCCCGCGGGGCACTTAGCGAACATGTTCTTGTAGAAGTCGCCGCGCGGGCCGTTGAACTCGTCGAGTGCCAGCGGCGTGACGATGATGCCGGGGGCGATGTCGTTCAGGCGCGCGCCGCGCTTGCCCCATTCGACCGCCTGCGCCGTGACGCGCTTCTCCATTGCAGCGCTTCGCCATCTGATAGGCATGGAGCGTGTCACGGATGTTCTCGGGCTGCAAAAAGTCGAGGGACAGCAGCTCCTCCGTCGGCGTGGTGGCGAGCTTTTCGCCCTGCTCCGCCGTCAGGGCGGGCATGCGCCAGCAGGACTGGTTCAAGATCGTCACGCCCACGCCGCCCGGTGCGATGACCCTGCCGACCTCTTCTAAAAGTACCGCCGTACCGTAGAGGTCGACCTTCAGGATCGCCTCGATGGGCACCTGACTGGGCGACACACCCGCAGCGTTGACGAGCATCTTGATCTCGCCATACCTCTGCCCCCGGCAATGAGGGCCTTGATGGACGAGCGGCTCGAGAGGTCCATCTCGACGGGTGTGACATCGAAGCCCGCCTCGTTCATTGTCTTAGCGATGGCCTGCGCGTTTGTGAGCTTTTTGTCGCCGACGACGATCTTCAGCCCGCGCCCATGCGGCGGGCGATGGCCATGCCGATCTGTCCGGCACCGGCCCATAACATGACGTTTTTCGTCGTTTTCCTCCTTACAGCAGCGCCTTGACGCTCTGCGCCCAGGCGTTGATCTTGCTTTCCGGCGTTTCCAGATGGTCGCCGCCGTTCGAGTCGAACTTTACCTGCATATCACAGGCGAAATCCGCGCCGGGGCAGGCGGCCTTCATATCTTTGATGACGCGGCCCGGCCAGCCGCCGTTTGTCATAAACGGCACAACGGTCTTGCCTGCAAAATTCTGTCCATGCAGGAATGTCTTGACGACGGGAGCCATCGTGTACCACCATGTCGGCGTGCCGACGGCGATGACGTCGTAGTCGGCGACGTTGATGGGAAGCGGCTTGAGCTCCGGCTCAAAGCCCGCGTTCACCTCGCGCTGGCCCTGATCGACCACATCGTTGTAGCTGCCGGAGTACGGCACGGCGGTGTCGAGCCTCACAAGATCGCCGCCGGCGACGCTCTGCAACGCTTTTGCGGTGCGCTCGGTGTTGCCGCACGACCAGGAGTAGTAAACGATCAGGAGCTTTTTCATTTTGCGACCTCCTCAGCCCACTGGGCAAGCGCGCTCTTCGCCTCGTCCACGTGGCTGCCGTGGATGGCGAGGCCCTTCGTGACCGCCGCGCCATGGGCAGCCTTGCGGATGTCGTTTTCGGTATCGGAAAGGCCGCTGCCCTCGTGCGTGCAGAAGGGGTGGATGGTCTTGCCCGTGAAGTCGTAGTGCTCGAGGAAGGTGTAGACCGCCATCGGCATCGTACTGCAATAGTTGGGGTAGCCGAGGTAAATTTCATCATAGGCGTCGAGGCCATCGGGCAGATCCAACACCGCGGGACGGGCGTTTTTCTGCCAGTCCTCACGCGCCTGCGCCACACAGGTCTTGTAGTCGTCTGAATAGGGCTCGGCCTGCTCAATTTTGTACAGCTCGCCGCCGGTCAGATCCGCGAGCATCTCAGCAACCTTTTCGGTGTTGCCGACGGAAATGCGGCGGTACGCGCCGCCGAAGTAGTTCTCTCCCGCGCGGGAGTAAAATGCGATCAATGCTGCCATTGTTTCGCTCCTTTCTTATCTTTTTGCGCCAAAAGCGGCACACGGTTTTTGTTGATGCTTTCTGTCGCTAACTAAGGGACATTGTCCATCGTCCCTGCCTTTTTTCGTTCAGGTATCAAATTGTTCTTTCAGCAGCCGTGCGAATTCCGGCACGTAGGGGTTCACGTTCTCCTTTTTCCAGAACGCGCAGTATGTGCGAAGAAGCGGCGCACCGTTTCGCACGAGCGGCACACGGGTGAGCGGTTCGGCCGCCTGCCTTTCGCCGCCCTCCAGCGGAAGAAATCCCCTGCTGCCCGCGACCAGAAGGCGCGCCTCCTCCAGATTCTCGGCATACAGGAATTCACTTGGAAAGCCGAGTACAATGCGGCTGAATTCCTGCTCTGCCTCCCGCTCCGGCGGCGGGGCGATCAGAATGCAGGGAAAATTCTTGAGCTCTGCCGGTGCGACCGCCTCCATCTGCGCGATTGGGCTGTGGGCGGAGACTTCAATCAGGGCGGGCCGGGCTGCAAGGATCAGATTTTCGTAGGCGTCGGAAAACAAGCGGCGCTGATCGTTGAGCGTGATCTCGACCCGATCCTCGCTCAGCATATCACACAGCTCCCCATGGCTGCCGTACGCGATGGAGACGCTGACGTCGGGATACCTTGCCGAAAAGGCCGCGAGCGCGCGGTGGAACTCTCCCTCCTGCATAGGTGCGCAGGTAGCCGATCTTCAAATTCGCCGCCTCGCCCTTGGCGATCTTCGCCGCCTCGGCGCACATGCGGTCGCAGTCCGCTGTGAGCAGCAGGCTCTTACGGTAAAAGTATTCGCCCGCAGGCGTGAGCGAAAATGAGCGATTTTTGCGCACGAGCAGCGCAAAGCCCAGCTCACGCTCCAAGGACTGCACCTGCTGGGAGATGGCTGACTGCGAGATGAAATTTTCCTCCGCTGCGGCGGAAAAGCTCCCAAGACGTACGACGGATTGAAAGTATTTGAGCTGCTTGAGCATGATGCACCTCCTGATGTCTAAATGACGATCCCCTCGCAGTGGTCGATCTCGTGCTGGATGATCTCCGCCGTCCAGCCGGTGAAGGTCTTGAGGCGTGTTTGGAATTTTTCGTTCTGCCACTGGACTTTGACGGTCTGGAAGCGCTTTGCCTTGCGCGTGCCGGTGAGGGACAGGCAGCCCTCCTCGGTGTCGTAGGGGCCGGACTTTTTGACGATGACGGGGTTGAACATGAGCATGTATTCGCCGTCATTTTCAAAAGCGATAATGCGCTTGTTGACGCCGATCATGTTCGCCGCTATGCCGACGCAGCCGTCCTTGTGGGCGATTAGCGTGTCGAGAAGGTCCTGCGCGGTGTTGAGATCGTCCGCCGTGGCGGCTTCGGCCTTTTGGGCGAGGAAGACTTCAGCTTTGCATATTTCACGAATCATGGCGTTCCTCCTGCGCGGCATTCTGCTGCTTGTAATTTGTGCCCCAGACGACCATGGAATCGAGAATGGGCTTTAGGCTGTAGCCGGTCTTGGTCAGCGTGTATTCGACGCGCGGCGGTACCTCGGCGTAGACCTTGCGGGTGAGCAGGCCCTTGGCCTCCATGTCGCGCAGCTGCGCGGTCAGCACCTTCTGCGTCACATGGCCGATGGACTTTTTAAGTTCGCCGAAGCGCTTGGTGCCGTCCATCAGGTCGCGCAGGATGAGCACCTTCCATTTGTCGCCGATGAGCATGAGCGTCGTCTCGACGGGGCAGGCAGGTAATTCCATGGTATGACCTCCTTTGTGTTACAGATATTGACCGGTGATGCTGTCGGGGTTCAATTGAATTTCCTCCGGCGTGCCGGAGGCGACGATCCTGCCGCCGGCCTCACCGCCGCCGGGGCCCATGTCGATGAGAAAGTCCGCGTTGCGGATGACGTCGAGGTCGTGCTCGATGACCACGACCGTTGCGCCGTTGTCCAAAAGCGCCTGGAAGACGCCGAGCAGCACGCGAACATCCAGCGGATGCAGGCCGATCGACGGTTCATCGAAGACGAAGACAGAGTCGGTCTGCGTGCGGCCGATCTCGCTGGCGAGCTTCAAACGCTGCGCCTCGCCGCCGGACAGGCTCGGTGTTTCCTCGCCGAGCGTCAGGTAGCCGAGGCCGAGCTGCTTCAAAATGCCGAGCTTCTGGCTGACGGTCTTCCGGTCCGCGCAGAATTCAATGGCGGAGTTGACGTCCATGTCCATAAGCTCAGGGAGCGAGGCGCTTTCACCCGCCTTGTTCGTGAGCTTCACGCCATAGGCGGCTCTTGCGTAGCGCGAGCCGCGGCAGTCGGGGCAGGGAATGTTGACGTCGGGCAGAAACTGCACGTCGAGACTTACAACGCCCGTGCCGTCGCAGCCGGGGCAGCGGAGAGAGCCGGTGTTGTAGGAAAAATCGCTCGCTTTATAGCCGTGTTCCTTCGCGTCGGGCGACTTGGCGTAGAGCTTGCGCAGCTCATCGTGCACGCCCGCGTAGGTCGCGACCGTGGAGCGGACGTTGATGCCGATGGGCGTCGCGTCGATGAGCTTGACGTGCGCGATGCCGTCGGCTTCGACCGAGCGAATGTGCGCGGGCAGGGGATTGCCGTTGATCTTCGCTTCCAGCGCGGGGACAAGGCTCTCGAGCACCATCGTCGTCTTGCCCGAACCGGACACGCCGGTGACGACCGTGAGGCGGCCCTTGGGGATGTCGACCTCAAGCGGCTTGACAGTGTGGATCTGAGAAGTAGACAGATGGACCGTGCCGTTTGCGAACAGTTCGTCCTTTTTGGCGCGCTCGCGCAGCTTTGTTTCAGCCTTGCCGGAGAGGAACGGCCCAATCTGCGAATTCGGGTTTTCTTCGATCGTTGGGATGTTCCCCACGGCGATGACATGGCCGCCCTTAGCGCCCGCTTCGGGGCCCATTTCGACGATCCAGTCGGCCTCTTTCAAGATCTGTGTGTCGTGGTCGACCAAGATGACGGAGTTGCCGTCGGCGACGAGATCGTGCATCACACCGGTCAGGCCCACGATATTCGACGGGTGCAGACCGATCGACGGCTCGTCGAGCACATAGAGGACGCCAGTCGTGCGGTTGCGCACGGCGCGGGCGAGCTGCATGCGCTGCCGCTCGCCGGTGGAGAGGGTAGAGGCCGAGCGGTCGAGCGTCAGGTAGCCGAGGCCCAAGTCGATGAGCCGCTTTGCCGTGCTCTCAAACGCCTCGCAGATGCTCTCGGCCATCGGGCGCATCTCCGTAGGAAGGCTCTCCGGTACGCCGCGCACCCAGTCGACAAGGTCCGAGAGCGTCATTGCGCAGGCCTCGTCGAGCGAAATGCCGCGCAGCTTCGGCGCGCGGGCGGCAGAAGAGAGACGCGTGCCGTGGCATTCGGGGCAGGTCTCTTCCTTGAGGAATTTTTCGACGCGCTTCATGCCCTTTTCGTCCTTAACCTTGGCGAGTGCGTTTTCGACGGTATAGACGGCGTTGAAGTAGGTGAAGTCCAGCTCGCCCGCCTGGTTGGAATTCTTGTTGTGGTAGAAGATGTGCTTCTTCTCCGCGGGGCCGTGGAAGACGATGTCCTTTTCGCTTTTGGTCAGGTCGCGGAACGGTACATCCGTGCGCACGCCCATCTGGCGGCAGATGTCGGTCATCAGCGACCACATCAGGCTGTTCCACGGCGCGACCGCGCCGCCGTCGATGGTCAGGGAATCGTCGGGCACGAGTGTGTCTAAGTCGACGGTGCGGACGATGCCTGTGCCGCTGCACTTTGGGCAGGCACCCTGTGAGTTGAACGCCAGCTCCTCGGCGGACGGCGCGTAGAAATGCGCGCCGCACTCGGGACAGACGAGCTCCTTGCCCGCCGCAACGAGCAGGGAAGGTGGGACGTAGTGCCCGTTCGGGCAGCGGTGGCTGGCTAAACGCGAGAACATCAGACGCAGGCTGTTCAAAAGCTCTGTGCCCGTGCCGAATGTGCTGCGGATGCCGGGCACGCCGGGGCGCTGGTGCAGCGCCAGCGCGGCGGGAACATACAGAACCTCATCCACGCTCGCCTTGGACGCCTGCGTCATGCGGCGGCGCGTGTAGGTGGACAGCGCTTCAAGGTAGCGACGCGAGCCCTCGGCATACAGCACGCCGAGCGCCAGTGAGGATTTTCCTGAGCCGGACACGCCCGCGATGCCGACGATCTTACCGAGCGGAATGTCGACGTCGATATTTTTGAGATTGTGGACCTTTGCCCCACGAATGAGCATTTTGTCGATCATGGTATCACTCCATCAGCTGTGAAAAAAGTGTTGAAAATATACAATAGTATCCTTTTGGTAACTACGCCACAATATTGTGCTTACTTTACGAAAGTTCTCTATGGCGCTATAATAAGGCCAACGAAAGAAAAATACAACCTTTCGAGTACAAAACATTTTGGAGATATTTATCATGAACAAGACTGCTGACCGTAACGTAGCGCTGGACAAGGGCCGCGTGGACGTCTATACTAAAAACGGCGTCACCCTTTACGCCTATCAGACCCGCGACCTCATCGACAACGAGGTCTTTGTGCTGGCAAAGAAAGGCCGCGGCGTCGTGATCGAGCTGCCGTGCTTTTTTGACAATATTCGCGAGCTGACTGATTTCCTTAAGAGCGAGGGTGTCACGGTCGAGGCGAAGTTCGTTGCCTATCATGCGGCGGGCGCGTCCTTCCTGCCGGAGGTCCCCGCCTACGGCACCGAATCCTCCGTCGCCTATAACACGACGGGCGGCGGCGCAGGGCTGGTCGCGAATTTCAAGAACGCATTCGGTGACAGCTTCGATTCCAGCATTTGCGGGGTGGATCACGTGCTGGACGAGGGCGAGATCGAGCTTGCGGGCATCCGCTTTGCCGTGAAGCCCAACGCTGAGGCGTTCGACCTTGAAATTCCGGAGATCAACTGTGTTTACACGCACATGATGGGCCACGATTGCCACTCCATCGTGGCGGGCTGCCCGCATGCAGACGGCATCATTTCCCAGCTCAACTACTACATCCGCAAGGGCTTTGACCTTGTCCTGACCGCGCATTACACGCCGGAGGATCTGAAGGATGCGCAGACCAAGGTGGACTACCTGACGAACCTCAAGGAGATCGCGCTGGAGAGCGAAAGCGCCGACGAGATGAAGGCCAAGGTGCAGGAACAGTATCCTGATTACAGCGGAATGAACTATCTTGACATGACGGTGGGCTTTTTCTTCCCCAATAAGTAAAACGCCCTGAGAAAGGAGCAAAACATGACGCAGGCTGAGCGGCGGCTGTACCTGATCCGGTCGCTATTGAACGAAAAAACGGAATACCAAAGCCTGAACGTGCCGCGGGACGCGGGGGAGCAGCGCAAGCTGCTGCGCTCGCTGATGAATGTCCGTATGCCGAAAGTGGCAGACGAAGCGTTTCTGCGCGTGCAGGACGAGTACTTGCGGCAAGAGCTGGCAGACGAGGGCATTACCGACCTCGACGATCTGCGGCCGGTCAGTGGTGACCTTTACCTCTGGCAGGGGGACATCACGCGCCTCAAGTGCGGGGCCATCGTCAACGCCGCGAACAGCGGTATGACGGGCTGCTACATCCCGTGCCACGCCTGCATCGATAACTGCATCCACACCTTTGCCGGCGTGCAGCTGCGTCAGGACTGCGCCGCGCTGATGGCGGAGCAGGGGCACGAGGAGCCGACAGGGCAGGCGAAGATCACGAAGGCCTACAACCTGCCGTGCGATTACGTCCTCCACACGGTCGGCCCGATCGTCTCGGGCCGCGTGACAAGAGAGGACGAGCGGCTGCTTGCGTCATGTTACCGATCCTGTCTGGAACTTGCGGAGAAAAACAGTGTGCGAAGCATCGCGTTCTGCTGCATTTCGACCGGTGTGTTCCATTTTCCAAACGAGCGCGCGGCGGAGATCGCCGTGGAGACCGTGCGGCGCTGTAAGGTGGAGACGGACAGTAAAATAAAGGTGGTTTTCAATGTTTTCAAGGATCTCGACAAAACGATCTACGAGCGGCTTCTCGGCGCAAATTGCGCGCCTGCGGCGCGCGCTTGACGAGGCGGATGCTGTCGTCATCGGCGCGGGCGCAGGGCTGTCCACCTCGGCGGGTTTCACGTACAATGATGAGCGGTTCGAGCGGTATTTTTCGGATTTTGCCGCAAAGTACGGTTTCCACGACATGTACAGCGGTGGGTTCTATTCGTTTCCGCCGCAGGAGGAGTTCTGGGCCTATTGGAGCCGGTATATCTTCATCAACCGCTATCAAAACGCGCCGAAAAGCGTGCACGAGGTTCTGCTCGAGCTGGTGCGGGACAAGGACTATTTTGTCATCACGACGAACGTCGACCACTGCTTCCGGAAGGCAGGCTTTGACAAAAAGCATCTTTTCTACACGCAGGGCGACTACGGCCTGTTTCAGTGCAGTGAGCCGTGCTGTCAGGAGACGTTTGACAACGAGAAAACCGTCCGCGCGATGGTCGAAGCGCAGGGCTTCACCGTAGCGGACGGTGTGCTGACGCCGCCGACAGATGGGACGCCAACGATGGCGGTACCGTCGGAGCTCCTTCCGGGCTGCCCGCACTGCGGCAGACCGATGACGATGAACCTGCGCTGCGACGACAAATTTGCCGAGGACGAGGGCTGGCACGCCGCGGCGGAGCGGTACGAAAATTTCCTCCGCACGCGGGACGGACAAAAGATCCTCTTTTTAGAGCTCGGCGTCGGCTACAACACGCCGGTGTTCCGTTCTTTGCGCACCGGAAACAAGAGAACGAAAACATTGAGAAAACAGCGTATTTTAGGACATTTGCAAATTCTTACCACAAACTATCAGGAAAGGCTGTGCGCGTGATGTTCGGTTTTCGCAACTTCGGGAAAACAAATACCTCTAACGGCATAGAGAAACTATGCTCAGCGTTGGAAGAAGCGGATGCCGTTATCATCGGAGCGGGAGCCGGTCTTTCCACATCAGCCGGATTTGTTTATACGGGAGAACGCTTTGAAAAGCATTTCCACGACTTTGCAGAAAAGTACCACTTCAGCGACATGTACTCTGGCGGTTTTTATCCCTTTGACACGCTGGAGGAATACTGGGTATATTGGAGCCGCTATATCTGGATAAATCGCTACACGCCAGCCCCGAAACCAGTGTATGAGGACTTGCTGGGATTGGTCAAGAATAAGGATTACTTTGTTCTGACTACCAATGTTGATCACCAGTTTCAAAAGGCGGGATTCGATAAGCATCGGCTGTTCTATACGCAAGGTGATTATGGCCTGTTTCAGTGTAACAAGCCGTGTTGCCAGAAAACCTATGATAACGAAGCCACCATTCGTCAGATGGTGGAGCAGCAGAAAGGTATGCGTGTGCCGACAGAACTGGTTCCGCATTGCCCGCTCTGTGGCAAGCCAATGACAATGAATCTGCGGTGTGACGATACATTTGTGCAGGATGAGGGTTGGTATAGTGCTTCGGAACGATACACGGATTTTCTGCGGCGGCACAAGAGCTTGAAGGTTCTGTTTTTAGAATTAGGCGCTGGAATGAATACGCCAACGATTATAAAATTTTCTTTCTGGCGCATAGTAAACGAGTGGAAAAACGCTACTTATGCCTGTATCAATCTGGGTGAAGCCTACGCACCGAGAGAAATTCAAGCGAATTCAATTTGTATCAACGAAGATATTGGAAATGTTTTGAAACAGCTTTAACCGTATTGCAAACCGGCATAGGCTGAATAGCCGGAAAGGATACGTAAATGGGAAAATCAATTTTTGAACAGATGGGCGGAACCTATACGCTGGGTGAAGATGGAATGTACTATCCTGGACTCGTGTCACAAAATCATACTCCAGCCGTGTTGCCTTTAAGGGCGAAATATTGTAGCGCCTAAACACCGAGCAAAAATGTGCAAAGAATGCCCTGTCTTCCTCTGTCATCGGTACAACCCAACCGTTCTCGGCACCATGGGCTTCGATTTTCTCCAACTCTGCCATACGTTCTTTATCCATGTCAGTTGCCCCTTCTGGATGAAATCACGTTTTTCCCTTAAAAGCTATTACATTCCCGTAATTCATGTAGTTTTTTAAGGGAAAGACTACCCTTTTTGTTACGGACTTACGTTTCCAGAAGATCCTCCATCGTACAGCCGAGGACTTTTGCAAGGCTAAGAACAGTCTCCGCACTGGCTTTGTTGATGTCCTTGTTGCGCTGTTCGTACATTTGAATTGAGCGAAGACTGACATTGCTTCGCTTGGCAAGCTCTGCCTGCGTGCAGCCATAAAGCGTGCGGATACGTTTGAGGTTGGTATCAGCGAAGTATTCGCGCACTTTAGCATCGACAATATCAGCGAATTTAGTGACATCCGCTTCATGAAGGGGGAAATACATCTGCTGCAAATCTTCAAACGAAAGAACCTTAAAAATATCACTGAACTTTCTTCCGGAGAACCATTGATAGTAGGCCACTGCCCAGCCGATCCAATACTCTCTGGAACGGCTGAAATTCGCTTGAGGCTTGGCGGTCGGCGCTTTGCCCGTAGTCTCAACGAGAACATCAACAGCAGTTTCAATCCCGCTTTTCCCCAAAAGATATGAAGGTTCACCATTCTCGATCCGATTACTGACGGAACTGACGGAAAACAGCTTTATAAAGCTATCTCCGGCAACTCCACACGCGTTGATAGCATAATCAAAAGCATCGCCCAGTAATGCCTGCGCGTTACTCAGATAGATTTCTTGGTATGCGTGGGTCATCGTTTTGGATGCCTCCTCTTATGATATCAAGGATATACAGACCATCTGTTTCCTCTTCAAGTATATCCGAATAAAGTTGGTCGGCTTCATCATTTCGAGCCTTGCGGCGAACATAATATTTTTCCTTTTCCGCAATAGAAAATCCATCGTAATGCAGCAGCGAAAAGGCGTATTTAGACTTGATGACAATCTGTTCGCCCAACTTGCCAAGTCGCATAGCGTTTGCGAGTTGCTGTACGGAAATTCCGTTATTTAGGAAAGACGCAGCAAAGTCAAAATAGGAGTCATCGGCACGGTATCCGATGATCAGGTCGTAGGCATTGACGTTGACGCCGAAATTGTCGATCAGATATCGTTTTGCCCGCTGTGCGGTTGGGCTTTTGATAGAAAACAGACGATGCGCTACCAGAACAGCAATCCAGTTCAAAATCGTATAGTCTGGATTGTTCAGATTCAGAATTTTCAGGTATTCCGTATCAAGACTGTAACGATTGACGAAGCCGTTACGCAGAGAGGATACAGCCCATTCTTTGGCGAGTTCCTCGCTTTCCGTGCAGTAGAAGCCCAGCCCGAAGTCATTGTTCTGCTTACCCAACCCAAAGGTTGGAGATTCGATGATCTGTTCGGAGCCATGATATAGGGTAATTTTCTGATTCATCTCCGCATCCTCCTAAGTATCACTGTAAAAATAGTATCACCAAAGTGATACAAAATCAAGCAATATTTGTAGAGAAAAAAGAGAGCATTTCTCGCTTGAAAAATGCAGTTTCTTCAGACGAATATTTCCAAGAGAAACATGAAGATAATCAGTTTACAGAATGATATTGAGCATCCATTTTGCCGGTGCTATAATTAAATGCAGCTAAGTAGGATATTGCAGAACTGCTGGAAAAATACAAATACTCCGCAGCAAAGCAAAAGAGTAACCTCCGCAACATCTGCGGGACATTTGCTGCCGAAGGTATGACGATCAGCAAATATACCCGCAGAAATCTTG
>OJNT01000358.1_pt1 | contig 37812 bp, 36 predicted proteins | sample 1597981 | NCBI WGS metagenome assembly OJNT01 (sample SAMN01915211, study PRJEB22387) | human gut metagenome | isolation source: stool | host: Homo sapiens | place: USA
GTAGCGGGTGGTTTAAAGCTGGCCGCTGCGCGGCCAGCGGACTAAAGTCTTGAAACAAAAGCCGCGTGCTCGAAAGAGCGCGCGGCTTTTAACATACACATGGCTTAAGGGGTCGGGGTGTGAGCCGCGTAGGGACACACCCCTCAAGCTAGAGCCTTACCAGATGCTCGGCCAGAGACCAAGCGGGCCAGCGCCCAGGATGCCAAGGACGAAGAGCAGGAGAATGCCCTTGGTCGGGGTCCAGCTGTGCTTAGCGAACATGTAGTAAAGCAGCAGCGTAAGCATAAGCGGGACGAGCTTCGGGACGATGGTGTTGAGGGTGTCAGCAACAGAGAAGTTGACCGGATCCTCGGTAACGGTGCCGTAGGTCACGGACTCCATGCCGTTGCCCAGATCGGTGACGCCGCACTCGACAGCGTTGCCGTCGGCATCGGAAGCGGTGAGGGCGTTGCCGTCCTCATCGGTCATGGCGATGGTACCGGCCTCAGCGGTCTCGGTATCGATGCCCTCCATACCGGTGAAGTTCTCGGCCTCCTTCTCGGAGACGATCACGGTAGTAGCGGAGAGGCCACGGGTGGTGCCGTTGGGGATCTGGAGGTTGATCTGGGTGCCACCCATGGTGACGACCAGGCAACCGACGACGAAGACGCCCATGATGGAAGCGGCACGCGTGAAGGCCTGCATGTTGGCGGTCAGAGCGTCAATAGCGCTGGTGCCAAGCTTGTAGGACCAGTTCATGAGCCAGAAGCGCAGAGCGAACTGGACGACGTTGAAGATCACCAGGAAGATGATCGGTGCAGCGGCGTTGCCGTTGATGGCCATGTTGGAGGTGATGCCGGCCGTGATAGGCACGAGCGTCAGCCAGAACAGGGCGTCACCGATACCACCGAGCGGGCCCATTGCGGCGACGCGGACGGCGCGGATCGTGGGGATGTCAACCTTGTTCTGCTCGAGCGAAAGCACGATGCCCATAACAAAGGTGACGAGGAACGGGTGGGTGTTGAAGAACTCCAAGTTGTGGCTCATGGAAGCCGCGAGGTCGTTCTTGTTGGTGTGGATCTTCTCCAGACCGGGGATGATGGAGTAAAGCCAGCCAGCGGCCTGCATGCGCTCGTAGTTGAACGATGCCTGCAGGAAGCAGGAGCGCCAAGCCATCTTGTTGAGGGTCTTCTGGTCGAGCTGCGGAGCAGGAGTGAGATCCTCGTAGTGCTCCGGGATCACATACTCATTAGATGCCATCTTCGAAGTCACCTCCGTCAGAAACAGCTGCACCCTTCAGCTCGGTCTGCTGCTGGAAGTCCCAGAAAGCGATGCCGAAGCCGATGAGAGCGAGGATGAGCAGAGCAGGGGTTGCCAGCGAATCGTTGGCAACGGTGATGAGCGCGAGGCCAAAGCCCATGAGGAAGAAGCCCCACATATCGCGGTTCATCATAACCTTGAGCAGGACGGCGAAGCCGACGAAGCGCATCATGCCGCCTGCAGCGGACAGACCGGTCTGCAGCCAAGTCGGGATGGCAGAAGCGATGGTCTGACCGATGGTAGCGCCAGCGATGAAGAACAGGGTGACGACGACAGCGAAGATCAGGCCGAGCAGGGCCATGGCGAAGTAGTTCAGGCGCTCGATGCCCTTGGTGTCCGCGTTGTGAGCCATGTTATCGGCCGTGGACATAAGCGGGGACATAAGCGTGAAGACCAGGGTAACGCCAAGCTGGCCAAGCAGAGCGAACGGAATGGCGAGGCCGACTGCCGCGTTGGGCTCGAGGCCCGTGGCGATAGCGAGAATGGCTGCCATGATGCCGCCGATGACGGCGTTAGGCGGCTGAGCGCCTCCGATCGGCATGTTGCCGATCGTCATGAGCTGATAGGTACCACCCACGAGAAGACCGGTGTTGAGGTCGCCAAGGATAAGACCGATGACGGCGCCGGTGACGATGGGCTGATAGAGAGACTCGAGGAAGTCAAACTGGTCGATTGCCGCGATGAACGTGACGACGAAGACCAGAGCGATCTGGATGATCGAGTATTCCATCTTGCTCCTCCTTTCAAAATGTATGTACGCACTTTGGATATCACGTACAGAACGTCAGGGTTTCACTCCTGACAACGTGGATCACGAGGATTACGAGAAGAGCTTGCTCGTGTCCTCAACAGGCGTGCTCGGAACGCGCCTGATCTCCAACTCCACCCCCAATTCCTGCAGCTCTTTAAACGCAGCGACATCCTCGTCGTTAACTGCGACGGAGGTGGCGACTTGGCGCTTTCCTTCCGACATGTGCATGTTGCCGATGTTTACCTTCTTTATAGGCACACCGCCCTTGACGAGCGTAAGCACGTCTTCCGGTGTTTCGGCCACGATGAAGATCTTCTGGCGCGGGCTCGCCTTGCCAATGACGTCGATGGTCTTCTGCAGAGAGAAGAAACGCGTAGCGACGCCGGCGGGAGCGGCCATCTTCATGAGGTTCTGGCGCATGGTGTTGGACGCCACGTCGTCGTTGGCGACGAGGATGAGGTTGGAGCCCAGGGTGGAGTTCCACTGGGTGGCAACCTGACCATGAACCAGTCGGTTATCGATGCGGGTAAGAAGAATGTTGGGTTCTGCCATGTTGATCAGCTTCCTTTCGTTATTTGCTGACGACAGTTACTTGATCTCCTGAATCGCGTAACGCGAAACATCTACGACGGCTCCGGATCGGACTTTGATCTGGACCTTCTCGCCTTCGATGCCTTTGACGGTTCCGTAGATACCGCCGGCGAAAAGAACCTCTTGACCCGGCTTGAGCTCGGTGTGCAGCTCCTTGAAGTACTTCTGCTTCTTCTTCATGTTGATTTGCGACCAGATGGTGTAAATCAAGCCCATGATGACAAGCAGGCCTAAAAGGGCGACCGAGGAGCTCAGGACGTTGGCTCCAAAATCGGCCATTAGATGCCGTCCTCGTCGCCGAAGATATCCTCTTCCTCGGAGCCGGCAACGGATGCGACCGTCTGGGCGGTGACGCCCGTCTGGCCAACGGTCACGGCCTGCTCGCCAAGCTCGGCGAGCGTGGCATTGCCGCGGAGGAACAGAAGCTCAATAACCATGGGAAGGTTGGTACCAGTCAGAACCTCGACGTTGTCGACATCCTGGGCAATCATCATCGACTGGTTGAACGGGGTGCCGCCAAGCAGGTCGGTAAAGACGAGCACGCCATCGCACTCCTCGCGCATGGCGGTAATAGCGGCGCGGAGATCCTCACCGTAGGAAGCAGCCTGGTCGCCCTCAAAAGGAACGACGGTAAAAGCGGGCTGGTCGCCGGCAACCATAGCGATAGCGCTAGCTAGGCCGGGTGCGAACTGTCCATGACCGGTAAGAATAAAGCCAACCATTCAAATTTCCCTTCCGAAGGTGTGTACAATCTGAGTCCGATGATTTTCGGAAGCCAGCGGGCGCTCGCCCTTAAAGCTTCTTAGAAAGCGTTCTTTGAAGACCAGTGGTTTCTAAACTGGTAGTAACCACGTGATGTGTTGTTGTCACTATATCACCCCAGAAGAGGTCGCTTTCGTTGATTCATACGGTAAAACGTTTTTGCACCGCTCACGGTGATATTTCGACCATTTACCGGTCGTTAACACTTCTACCTGCGGTTTTGAAACCGTTTCGAAATGCTTTGGCAAAAGATCGGAACTTTTCCTGTCCCTAAACAACGCAGGGCGGCTAAAAGTAGCATGTAGAAAAATTGCAGGTCATTGTGAAGATATGTGAATTGGTCTTTTTGACTTAATACCAGTTAGAACCAGTTTTGAGATTATCGGTGAACGGTAGTTTTCGACCGTTCACCGGTTACTTGCAATCGTTTGCAGTTGTTTTCCCATATGAATCGGGGAAACCCGATGAAGCACTTGTGCGATCACGGGAAGTTTTGGCATTTGTCCTCATCCCCGCGCGCCAAACTCCAGCATCCAAAATGAGCCATAGCTCTCGCTATTCGTCTCACAAACATTACTTACTCTATTCTGTAATTGTTTATCGTTTATCATTAAGTATGATATAAGATACAAGTATCATCCAAGACATTGGTTGGAGGAGCTATGATCCGCTGGAACGTATCCAAATCGAATGAAGCCATCGACCGTGAACAGGCAATAGCCAAACTGAGGAAGCTCACTCGCTACTGCAAATGGGGCACAATCTGCACCATCGTGGCGCTCGCTCTGGCACTCCTCGCAGTCATTGCAATCGAACTTCTATTCATATTGCCTAGCCTCTCCCAAGGGTTCTGTCTCCAATCCGTAGAGCTTACGGCTGGCGAAGGGCCAATTCTCGCTCTCGTCGGCGCCAACGAACAGACCCCTCTTATGCTTGTCGCGCACGACGGTCATACTGCCATAGGGAGCGGCATGATGGCATGCCTCGCGCTTGCCATCGCGCTAAGCGCATACAGGCTTTTCTCCGCCATTGAAAAGGCGGGCAGGCCCTTTGACCTCGAATGCATCCGCATACTACGTCAAATAGGACATTTGTTCCTTATCGGCGGCGCCGCCGTGAAACTTTTTGGTGCCATAGTCACAGGGCTGATACTCTCAGGATTTGGCGGTAGCTTTACGGATGCGCTTGGCGGCCAGCATCTCGACCTCTCCATGCTCTTTGCGGGCCTGATTTTTAGCCTGATTGCCAGCATCTTCCGCTACGGGTATATCCTGCAAAAACAAGATGACGAGTTGCTCTAGGGGGGGGGATCCATGATTATTCTGCGGCTCGACCGCATGCTTGCCGAACGCAAGATCTCATCCAAAGAGCTTGCGGAACGCGTGGGCATCTCCCAGGTCAATATGTCGCGCATCAAGACGGGCAAGGTTTCTGCCGTGCGCTTTTCAACTCTTGACGCGATATGCCGGGCACTCGACTGCCAACCCGGCGATGTGCTGGAATATATGCCTGACGATGAAGCCGATAATCTTTTTGGACTTAAAGATTCATAGGCATAATTTAGCCACCAGCGCCTAAACGCAAATAGCCCGCTAGAACAACATCCGTTCTAGCGGGCTATTCAGATATTTCAGCTACGCGCTCGGCGGCTCAGGCAAACCTTACGCAAACAGGCCGTAGATGCTGATGTTGGCCTTGGCGTAGAGGCCGTTAGCATACTCGGTCCACTTGGAGCTGGCGCTCGAAGCCTGCGAAGAGTACTGCTGGTAGGCGGTGTAGTAGGCGGTCATGGCCTGCTTATAGGTAGCGCTATCGGCCGTAAAGGCATCATCGGCAAAGGCCTTGGCATAGGTGCTGTCGGCGTCCTTCCAAGTGCCCTTTGAGCTATCCCACTCATCGCCGGCAAGGTTGATGATGTAGTCGGCGTAGTCCTTGCTCGCGGTCTCCTCGTTGCCGTCAGCAGGCTCGGTCGGGGCGGTCGGCATGCTTGCGGAGCTGTCGCCCACCTTCTTTTTGTAGAGCTTCTGCAGCGTCGCGGACTGGCGGACGATCTGCTTGGCCTGGTCCTTGGACACACCATACTGCGTGGCCATGGTCTTGTAGTCGGAGGTGCCAATGGAATCCTCGGCGTACTGCTTCATCTCCTTAGAAGAGACGGTAATGCCCTCGTCCTCGGCAGCGTCCAGCAGAATCTGGTTGCGCACGTAGGACAGGATAACGTCGGCAGACGGAGCGGTGTAGTTGCCGTCGTCGTTCTTGACGGTGTCGAGGCTGTACTGGCTCTCGATGGCCTCGCGCGCGGTGATATCGCTCTTCTTGCCGTTGTAGCTATAGCTTGCCACGGTCGAATCGAGCTGGTCCTCGGTCAGGGTCGCCGAGCCGACGCCCTTGCCGCCAAAGCCGCCATTGCCAATAAAGAAGCCGACCACCGCAGCGATCACGACTGCAACCACAAAGGCGGCGATCATCGTCTTCTTGTGCTTGGATGCATGGTCGTCCGCGTCGGAGTCGTCGTCCTCGTCCTGCTCCTCGGGCATGAGGTTCTCGTCAGCGGCATCCGCGGCAATCTGAGCCTCCAGGCGGGCGTCCTCCTCCTCGGCGGTCGTGCCGGCAGCAATGTGCTCGGCAGACGTACCGGCGACCAGATCGATCTTCTCGTCCTCGTCACCGTCGGGGCCTTCGCCGCGCTCGATGATCTGGATGCCGTCGATCTCGTCCTTCTCGTCCTTCTTTTGAATCAGACCCATATCAGTTACTCCTTGTTAGGAAACATAGTCCGCAATAGAATACGCCCGACAGAGCGCCGGGCGTATTGATTCTCAGGTTATACGCAAACACTTAAGTACTATTTAGGCGTTTGCAGTCTGCATGCCTTAGGCCAGGTGCGCGATAACGGCATCGGCAAAGGCCTGCGTGCCCACAGCGCCCTCAACGGAGCCGGTCTGGGCACGACGAACGTCACCGGTAACCTGCTCACCCTCGTCGAGCGTGGCAGAAACGGCGGCGCGAATGCGATTGGCCGCGTCGTTCTCGCCCAGGTGATCGAGCATCATCGCAGCAGAGAGGATCTCGGCCGTGGGGTTGGCGATATCCTGGCCGGCGATATCGGGCGCGGAGCCGTGCGTTGCCTCGAAAATGGCGCAGTCGGCACCGATGTTGGAGCCGGGGGCCATCCCTAAGCCGCCCACCAGACCGGCGCACAGGTCGCTCACGATGTCACCGTACAGGTTGGGCAGCACCAGGACATCGAAGTCGTTGGGGTTCTGGACCAGGCCCATGCAGGTGGCATCGACAATCTTATCGTTGAACTCGATATCGGGATAGTTGGCGGCCACCTCGCGCGCAACGCGCAGGAACAGGCCATCGGTCGCCTTCATGATGTTGGCCTTATGCACGGCCGTCACCTTTTTGCGGCCGCAGCGGCGGGCATACTCAAAGGCATACTCCACAATGCGGCGGCTCTTGGCGATGGAGATGGGCTTGATCGAGATGGCGGAATCCGCGGCGAAGGTCTTCTGGCCCGAGCGCTCGACGAGCTGCGAGAGCTCCTCGACCTCGGCAGCGCCCTCATCGAACTCGATGCCGGCGTAGAGGTCCTCGGTGTTCTCGCGCACGATGACCAGGTCGACGTCGCGGAAGCGCGAGCCGTCGCCCGGCTGCGACAGGCAGGGGCGCACGCAGGCATACAGGTCGAAGTGCTTGCGCAGGGCCACGTTGACGCTGCGGAAACCCGTACCGACCGGCGTGGTGATGGGGCCCTTGATGGCAACCTTGGTCTCGGCGACCGCATCGAGCACGTGCTGGGGCAGTGGCGTGCCAAACTCGTCCATGACGCCGGCACCGGCCTCCTGGACGTTCCAGTTGATCTGGACACCGGTGGCCTCGACCACGCGGCGCATGGCCTGCGTAATCTCGGGACCGATACCGTCACCGGGGATCAGGACTACATCGTGCGCCATAATCTGTTACTCCTCGTCTTCGGCGTCGTCAGATTTTTTAACGCTAGCACGCTTCTTCTTTTTGGAGAGATCCAGGCCAAAACGTTTAACAAGCATTTCGCAAATCTCGCTCGAACGGGCCTTGAGATAGCTGCCCTTGCCGTTTTCGGCGTCGAACTTAAGGCGCAGCGCGAGCTTCTCGGCGACCTCGGCGTCGATCTCGCCCTGGCCAAACTCGTACAGGCAACCGAGCATGTCGCGATACTCAAGGTCGCCGTGGTAGCACTGGATGGCCTCGTCCAGGATGGGCCAAGCCTCGCGCGAACGCTCGACGCTCGTGGCGCCCCACACGCACAGCAGGCGGAAGGCAGCATAGCGCAGCGTGGAGGAAATCTCGTCGAACAGTGCGGTCTCGGCACCCTCAAAGGCATCGCCCAGCTGCTCGGGGCAGGTGGTGGCGAGCGCCGTCAGGGCATCGAGGGCCTCCCAGCGGGTCTGAGCCTCGGGGCGGTCGAGCGCCTCGATCAGCGCGGGCACGCAGGGCACGACGCGCTGCGGATCGCGCTCGGCAAGCAGGTGCAGCACGCGGGCGGCAAACTGGCGGATGCGGCGCGTGGGGCAGCCGAGCTCCTTGACCAGACGGTCGACGGCGTTCTCGTTCTCCTCTGCCAGCTGAAGCTGTGCCAGCTCCTCGTCGGTGAGCTGTTCGTCTTTGTTTTCTGCCATAGTTACCTCTTCTTACTATTTCTTAGCGTGCTTGCCAGCACCCTTGCTGTCATCGGTGACCGAGATGAGCTGTCGGTCGGCCGCGCCATTGCGACGCGCACGGCGGCGTTCCTCAGCGTCGCCTGCGTCGGCGGCGGCGCGATGAGCCTTGTTGACGTTAAAGACCTCGTCGTGCTTGCGCCACGGACCGACGGACTCGCCAAAGCTCATCTTAAGGCCGGCGATAAAGCCGCCGAGCCAGCCGATCGGCGCAAACTGCACCAGCGGGAACAGCGAGAACACCCAGGTCAGTAGGACGACTGCCGCCGCTCCCGCAAAGTTGGCAATCCAGTAGTCGCGCTTGGTGATGACACGCTTTTCGCACGCCCACTGGCCGCACAAAAAGCCAATGTAGATCGCAAAGAGAAAGAGCACCAGCGCAAGCACCACGAACGTCCAGCTCATGGGCGCTACTCCCCGTGATGGTGGCCGCAGCAGCACTCGTGGCCGTCATCATGGCCGTGGCCGCCGCAGCACTCGTGGTCCTCACCGTGATGGTGACCGCAACCGCACTCGTGATCGTCGCCATGCTCGCCGCAACCGCAGCCTTCCTCGTGAGCACCATGCTCCTCGGGACGATACTGCGACCAGTCCAAACCGGCGGCGATGGCGTCGGCCTCCTCTTTATAGAGGACCGTGACGGCCTGAGTACCCAGCTTGGCACCACCGATGGCGTCGAGCATGTCGTAGAGCGTAAAGGCCACGTCGGCACCGGGCAGTGCGAGCTCGCGATCGTCGGCGTAAGCGAGCGCCAGGCGCAGGTCCTTGATGAAGTGCTCAACCATAAAGCCGGGCTTGTAGTCGCCGTCGAGCGCCTTGGGAGCCAGGCTCTCCATGGCGCCGGACTTGCCGGTACCGCCCAGGATCATCTGGCGGGTCTTCTCCAGGTCAAGGCCGCTCAGCTCGGCAAATGCCATGGCGTCTGCCATGCCGACCATGCAGGCGCCCAGCGACACCTGGTTGGCGAGCTTGGCAGCCTGGCCCTTGCCGGCGCCGTCGAAGCAGCAGATGTTGGCCGTAAAGGTGGCAAGGATGTCGCGGACCGGCGCGATGTCGTTCTCGGTAGCGCCCACGATAGCCGTGAGCGTGCCGGCGATAGCTCCCGACTCGCCGCCGGTGACGGGGCAGTCAAACGCCATGCGACCAGAAACCTGGGCGGCCTCGGCAATGTCACGGGCGAGCTCAGGCGAGCTCGTGGTGAGGTCAATCAAAACCGCGCCCGGCTTGGTGCACGCGAGTAGGCCGTCGCCCGCCAGGTAGAGTTCCTCGACCTCGGAGGGATAGCCCACCATGGTAAAGACGACATCGGCGTTCGCCGCGGCATCGGCCGGCGTATCTGCCCAGACGGCGCCGCGCTCGATAAGCGCCGCCGCCTTGGACTTGGTGCGGTTGTTGACCGTGACGGGATAGCCGGCGTCCAGAATGTGGCCGGCGATGGGGGCACCCATGATTCCGGTGCCGATGAATGCGACGGAGAGCTTGTTTGCCATGAAACCTTTCCTTTTGGGTTGGGTGTTGTTACCAGGTTGAATACTCGGTGCCAGCGTTTGGGCTGTGAGTCGAGGGCGATTACGGACGCAGCGCTTGCCTACTGACCGCGCACGCGGCGGGCGATACGGTCGGAAAGCGACGCCTTGTCGGCGCGGTTCTTACCCCAAAACGCGCAGCCCACCATGCCGGGGCCCACGTGCGAGCCGATGGTGGGACCCACGGAGCCGCGAATGATCGTGACGTCGGCGCAACCCTCCTCCTTGCGGATGGCGGCTTCGAGCCAGTCACCATCCTTTTCGGCATCGGCCGTCATGATGGCGATGGGCATGGTGCGATCGGGCACGTAGTTCTCGCGGAACGACTTGAGGATGGACTTGAGCGCCTTCTTGCGGCCGCGGTTGACGCCGATCAGCGACAGCGAGCCGGCAAGGTCGTAGGACAGCTCGGGTTTGACGTCGAGCTTTGCCGTGAGCTGTGCCGCCGCGGGCGGAATGCGGCCGCCGGCAGCCAGCGCGTCAAAGCTCTCGAGCGTAAAGTAGCCGTGGACATAGGTCTTTGCCTCGTTTGCCCAATCGACCAGCTGCTTGGCGGTCAGTCCCGCCGAGCGTTGACGGACGGCCTCGAGCGCCAAGAGCGCGCCGGTCGCGCAGGGCAGAGCGTTGTCGACCACGTAGAGCTCAAAGTTGGGATACTCGGCGCGCACGGCATCTGCCGCCTGGCACGCGGAGTTGTAGCTCGACGACAGCGCCGAGGTAAAGCACAGGTAGACCGTGGGCGTGCCTTCTTTGGCGCACTCGGTAAAGAACTCGATATAGCGACCGAGCGACACGGCGGAGGTAGACACGCGAGCGCCGGCGCGCATGCGGTCGTAGAACTCCTTAGGGCTCATGCTCGACCAGATATCGTCCGTGCGCTCCTCGCCATCGATAATGAAGGGGAAACCCAGGATATCGACATCGAGGTTCGCGGCGACCTCGGGGCTAAAGTCGCAGCAGGTATCGACGACGATGCGGCAGCGGTCAGAATGGCCGGCAGATGCAGCCTTGTCCATCAAAGCGACTCCTTACGTAAAAAGGCGGCCATCCGCATGGGATGGCCGCCAACCGTTAACTCATGCAAGTTAACGTATTTTACTCGTCAAGTGTTTCGATACGGGGCTTGATGATGCCATATCCACCATTCTTACGGTGATACACCACATTGATGAGGCCAGTCGTCGCGTTCTCGAACACGTAGAAGTCGTGGCCCAGCAGATCGGTCTGCACCAGCGCCTGCTCCTCAGTCATCGGGGTGACATCGATGACCTTCTCGCGGACGAGCAGGTCGTCCTCCTCCTCGGGCAGCAGCAGGTCGGCCAGATCCTCGACGCGCTCGACCGGCGCGACATCCGCTGCGCTGGCACCGCCCTGGCGGTTGTCCACGACCTTGGTCTTGAACTTGCGCAGCTGGCGGGTGACCTTATCGGCGGAGAGGTCGATGGCGGCGTACATATCCGCACCGTGCTCGGCAACGCGAATCACCGAACCGCGGGCACGAACCGTAACCTCGACGATTGCCGGGTTGGGGTTCGAGGGGTTCTTCTCATAGCGAAGTACAACGTCGACCGTCATGGGCTCGATATCGAAAACCTTGAGCGCCTCGCCGATCTTCTCATCCACATGCGCACGCAGAGCATCGGTTACCGTCGTCTTGCGTCCAGAAACCTTGATATCCATACGTGGCTCCAATCTGCCTCGGGGACTTACTGTACTGGCTATGTACCCATTGCCGTGCATTTAATCACGCGGATTCCCAAAGACCCGAATAACGATTGCTTGATACCGCATACCGAAGTCTCGCACTTTTCTGTGGCAAAGTGCGCTATGGGAGGGCGACGGCGACTTTGTATTTGATCCCGAAAATTGACTTTGACCTGCTGGTTTTATTGGGATAAAAAAGCCGGGCTCCCCTGTTGGGAGAGCCCGGCAATGCGTGTTGAAACCGTGAAGAGGCGTCTCTGCTAGCGCATAGGAGACGCCACCCCTAGCAATAACTAGCTATTGAGCTTGTTAATGTCGTCGTCGGTGATGGTGCCTTCCTGGCTGGACGATTTGTCCTCGGAGGATGCGGTCTCATTGTTGGAATCGGAGGACTCGCTGCCGGAGGACGTGGTCTCACTGGACTCAGAGTCGCCCGGCTGCACGTTAGCGCCCGAAACCGTCTTAGTGGTGAGGTCGTAGGGAATCTGACCGTACCAGACGCAGTGAACCGCCTCGAGCGTACCGTCGACCGTGATGTCGTCGAGGGCATCACTCACGGCACGGCACAGTTCGTCATTGGACGAGAGGCCCGCAACACCAAGCGTCGAGGGCGCCTCGAGCGCACCGACATAGGAGACCTCGCTCATCAGGCGTGCAAGATAGCCGCCGGCCGTGGAGTCGCAGATCACATAGTCGACCTCGCCGGACTCGAGCGCCTCAAAGCACTCGTTGATGTTGGAGTAGGTCTTTTGGTTGGCGGTGATGCTCTGCTTAGCAAGCGCCTCCTGCGAGGCCGAGAACATCTGAACGCCCAGAGTAGACGTGTTAAGGGTATCGGTGGAAACGCTTAGCGACCCACCATCGCTAGTTTTACCGAACACGGAAGTGGCATCGTACAGGCAGGTGCCGAGCGAGCTAATGTCCCCGTCCGTGGAGTTAATCTCGCCGATAAAGATATCGGCCTTTTTGTCGCCGAGCGCGGAACCTGCCGAGGACGCATCGACAAAGGTGACCTTAAGGCCCATGCGGCTTGCGAGGGCGCGGGCGGCGTCAACCGCATACCCCGTGAGCTCGCCGTCGGCGCCCTGCATTGCCTGCGGCGCATCGGAAGTATCGAGGGCGACCGTCAGGGTTCCGGGAGTGACCAGGGCATCGTCCGACACCGCCGGCGTAACGGTCTCGTACTCGATCTGGTCGATCGTGGGAGTCGTGAACGTAGACAGCGGGTTGAACGCGCATCCGCTCAGGCCCAAAACGGCAATGACCGCTGCGGTCCCAGCACCCAACCGAGCCGCGTGCATCAAGCTGCCCCTCACCATGTCCACTACCCTGCCTTCTGTGTCGTATACAATCCGTGCGTTGCGCGGAATATCAGGTTGTTCCCACCAGCTGACCTGGTATTTGACCCCACACTTGCGCACCGGGGTGTTTGCTCGGGAGGCCGCAGCCACCTTCACGACTGACCCGCTCGCCCGCGAGGCGGTATTGCCCCAAAGAAAGTAGAACGGACGGTGCGGCTTACATCTAGGACGCGCCATGATCGCGCCGCGCGCACGCGGTCGCTTACGTGGATCCCTTTGACCGCGTCTGTCTTGGACTAGGACGGGCATTTCGTCCGTCCGCAACCACAGCCTGGCAGGAACGTAGCGCATTATAGCTAAGTTCAAGCTAAAGTTTAAGGTTAGGGGCGTTATTCGCATCGCGAGTACAGATTTCGCAGGTCGGAGCGGGCTATTCGTGCCCCTATGAAGCCCGGAGCTCCCCTACGGGGAGCTCCGGGGCACCCGTCTCAGGGTGCCGTGGCCAAAAAATAGCAAATATGAGTACTGTTACCAATTTAGTAGCAGGAGTTTTTGGCTCTGCAAGCTGTTTTCACGCTCTATAACGTCAGATTGATGCCAGGATATTCCACATTTGTTTAATAACTTTCTTATTTACCCCATCTTCCAGTCCCAAAATCCCTGATTTTACTGTTACTGAATTTGTAGCAGTACTCATATTTGCTATATTTTGGCCAGAGCATATATCCAACCCCCTGTTTCAGAGCATTGTTAGGCGGGTTTAAGCCCAAAACACGCCCGCAGCGTGTTAAGCAGCGCCTCTTGCTTTTTCCTGCGGGCATCGACACGATTCCGGTACCGCTTTCGCATACGCTGGTGCATGCGCCATGCGAGTGCTTCCATCGCTTCCATGTCACAGAGCATTTCGTTGTTGACCGTCGCGACCTCGATTCCCATAGTAATCAAGCCCGTGTTGCGCTTTTCATCATGGATACGTCCCCTCCGAGAAGAATGGCCCAGCTCACCGTTGTATTCCAAGTCAAACCGGGCTGCTTCCTGAAAGGCATCGCAAACCACATGCGGCATCCCCGAGATCGCCTGTGCACGGTCGTTGAACTCGATCTTGTAGTCGGTCTTAAAGGGACCACAGGCAAATCCGCCATAGGAAAACGGAAGCGAAAACATGGCAAGCATGATGCACTCCATGGGTGAACGCAGGTTTTCCGACAGATAGGGACACAGCCGCCGCAGCTGCTTGGCCGCGCTCCCCTTGCATGCCGCGAGGTAATCTACCAGGCAATCGGGTGTCAGCACGGACTCGATCTCAAAGTAACCGACATCTGGCGGCTGGTCTTTGTCCTTTGCCAATTTGTTCACGACAGGCGAGGTGTAGGGAGGCAGATACTTCCCGCGGTCACTCAGTGAAATCTTAGAGCACAGCTCCTGGGCCAGGGCAAATGCCTGGATGCAGCCGACCTCGCGCACGACGGCTACGCAAAGGGCCTCGGGAGATAGACTGTACACCCCCGGTTCCACCTCTAGAATCGAGCCGGCGGGCAACTCGGAGCATACGGACCAGCTCACGCCAAGAATACGGCGGCGCTGCGCTGCAGACCCTACCAGCAAGCACAAATCCTCTTGCGCCTCGCCGCTTGCGGCCCCAATCCGCACCAAATCGGGAAGATAGATGTCCTCGGTCGAGGGCGACGATGTGCGCAGCACACGGCGCTCTTCATCGGGATTAAGGTCCTTCCAGCTTATGTAGCCCATCTGCCGGCGCTCGGCGCGCATCATGCGTAGCGCCGAGGCGCCAGTTAGGATTACGGAAGCCGCTAGCTGCTCTTTTGTCGGTTTGTTGCACCACCTGATTGTTACCGCCACATGAATCACCCCTACCAAACACGTGCGATAGCAAGGCCATCGACTGCCGCAGCGCCGGCGCGCTTGAGTTCCGCCGAAGCCGCGGCCATCGTCGCGCCCGTGGTGATAACGTCATCGATAAGCAGCAGGTGGCGGCCGTGCACGTCCTCAACCGTCTCATACATGCCTTGGGCACGCTCGCGGCGCTCCTCACGACCGAGTTCGCGCTGGTCGCCATGGCCGTACTTGACCAGGGCGTCCAGCAACGGCACGCCCGACAGCTCGCAAAATGGGCGCGCAATGGCCTCCATATGATCAAAACCACGCCGCCGAAACGCTACCGCCGTCGCAGGCACAAACACCACCGCATCCGCACCGGACAGCACACCTCCATAGCGATCGGGCGCTACGACCTGGGCATGCAGGGCGGTGTCGTAGAGCAGCTCCGCCAGATACGGAGCCAGACGTCGCTCGCCCGCATCCTTGTACGCTTTAATGATGCGCGGCAGCGGATGCGCATAGACGGCGCACGCCAGGCAGCGGTCGAGCGCCTCCGCCATTGCCGAGGACGTGCCCTCGACCGAACACTCAGTGCACAGCAAATCCCCAAACGGGGCGCCGCATCGGGTGCAGCTATGACGTGGGTCGATGAGCGTGAGCGCGGTCAGGCAGTCTTGGCAAATAAGCGCACCGGCGCGCTCGCAGCCGGCACATCGTGTTGGCGACAATGCCTCGAGCGCCTCGCGTGCCACCCACTCGGCAAACGGTAGCAATTCGTCCGCAAACGGTAGGGCGCCGGCGCCCTGCAGACGGCTCAATATGTTCAGATGGCTCTTCAAGACACAACCCTCCCTACGTTCGGTCGCAGGGAGGGTTGTTGATTCGGCGCTATGATACCCCGATGCGCTCGGGGCAAGGCGGGCTAAATCCGCTCGCGGGCGTTATTCGCCGGCGGGCGGTTGTGGTGCGGACGAAGACGGGGTCGAGCCCTCGCCACCATCCTGGCGCGGCTTGCGGGAACGGCGACGGCGACGGCGCTTTTGACCCTGGTCGGCCGAGCCCTCGCCACCGCGATCCTCGCGCGGCTCGCGCTCGTCGCGAGCGGCGCCACGCGAAGCCTTGGCAGCCGCTCCCCCGCCATCTCCGGGACGACGGCGCGTGACCTTGACCTCGCCATCCGAGACCTGATCGGCCACGGAGGGCACTGAGGGCTTCTGCTGCGCGCCCGAGGAATGGCGACGGCGCGGACGCGGCGCGCGCTCCTCCTCGCCACGTGACTTGCCGCCCTTGTCGACAGGCGCATCGGAGGCCGAGGCGCCCTTGGAAGCGGCACCGGCCTCGCGAGCAGCTGCGGCGCGGAAGGCGTCCTCGCGCTCCTCGCTCGACAGATGACGACGGCGGCGACGTGTGGGGTTCATGCCACCGCCGCGATTCTGCTGCTGGGGCTGCTGAACCTCGCGCTCGCGAGAAGCGTTCTTGCCCGCGGGAGCGGCCTCGCCGGCATCGCCCGAACCCGCGCGCTTGCGGCGGCGACGTCCACCGGCAGCCTCCTCAGCCTCGGGTGCCTCGGCCTTGCCGCGACCCTTACCGCGGCCGCGACCCTCGCCCTGACCCTGACCGGCGCGAGCATCGGATTCGGCATCGCGACGACGGCGCTTGGGCATCGACGTGCCGGCAAGACGGTCGGCACTCGACAGGCCATCGCCCACGTCGACGCCGTTCTCGCGATCGAGCTCCATGAGCGCCAGGCGCATCTCGGGCGACTCGATGCGCTCGAGCACGTCGCGCGTCACGCAGTCGGGGCGGCAGTTGCAGCCCTGCTCGGCGGCCTTCTTTTTGCAGCCCTCCGAGCACGTCATATCGGCCAGGTTGACCTTAAAGACCTTGCCGTTCTCCAGGCGCAGCACCAGCTGCTCACGCGGCGTGTCATATTCCTGAATACGCGCCTTGCCAAGCGGCGTATCGATGAGCGTCTTCTTTTTGGGCGCACGGCTCTTAAAGTCCTTGTACGCCTCGAACTCATAACGCAGACAGCACATCAGGCGGCCGCAAACGCCGCTGATCTTGGACGAGTTGAGCGGCAGGTCCTGCTCTTTTGCCATGCGAATCGAGACGGGCTCAAACTGTCCGCCAAAGCGCGTGCAACAGAGCTCTTGGCCGCACTGGGCATAGCCGCCCACCAGGCGGGTCTCGTCGCGCACGCCGATCTGGCGCATGTCGACGCGAATATGCAGCGTCGAGGACAGATCCTTGACGAGCTGGCGAAAATCGACGCGCTCCTCGGCCGCAAAGTAGAACACGGCCTTCTCGCCGCCAAACAGGTACTCGACGCCCACCGGCTTCATCTCGAGGTCGAGCTCCTTGACCAGACGGCGGAAGTCGACCATGGCCTCGTCGCCCTGGATGGCCAGGTCGTCGGCAAGCTGCAGGTCGATGTCGCTCGCCACGCGCAGCACGGGCTTGAGCGGCTGACCGATCTCGTCTTGCGGCACCTCGAAGGGATCGGCCGTGACCAGGCCAATCTCGGTTCCGCGCTCGGTGGAGCAGATAGCGTAATCTGCCTCGAGGATATCCAGATCCTGCGGGTCGAACCACAGGTCGCGCGAGGCGTAGGTAAACTTAACGGGTACGACTAACGGCATTTCAGTGCCTTCCTGATATCGAACAGCATGACCTCGATGGCCAGCTGGGGAGTAACGTTTCTGGCGATGTTGCGCTCGGCGGTCGCGACTGCCTCGAGCGCCCGCGTGGCACCCGCAACATTGGTCGCGGCGGCAAGCCGACCGATCGTGTCGCGCACGTCTTCGTTCACCACGTCGGCTGCCTCGTCCTGAAGTGTCAGCAGCACGTCGCGCATGAGCGTCCGCGCGCTCGCCAGCGCTTCCATGATACCCGAACGCTCGCGCGCGTTGAGTTCGCGCTTGTTGCGGTCCTCAAGCTGCTTCAATGCTCCACGCGACAGGTAGTCGGCGTTTTGCTCGAGCACCTTTTCCTGTGTGGACTTGACCTCGGCGAGCGGTGCCTTGACGGCGACAATGAGCGACTTGGCGCGGCTGAGCACGTCGGCCTCGTCGGCGGCGATGAGCGAATCGATGGCGCGAACCATCTGACGGCGGGCGTCCTGGCGCTCGGCACTCTTAAGGAACTCGATGCCGCGCGTGGGGCTGCCCGCCACGGCGACGGCCATGCGACAACGCGCGATATCCTGACCAGTGGCACGGCCCACGGCGTGCGCGGCGACGGCGGGCGACACCAGCCGAAACGGCACGCACTGGCAGCGGCTCACGATGGTGGGCAACATCACGTCTGCCGAGGTGCCCAGCAAGATAAACATAACGCCCTCGGGCGGCTCCTCGAGTGTTTTGAGCAGTGCGTTGGCGCTGTTGGCGCGCAGCTGCTCGGCACGGTCAATGATGTAGACCTTGGCCTTGGCGCGGATGGGCGCCAGGGGTACGTCGTCGAGTAGCTCGCGCGTCTGGGCGATGAGGTAGCCCGTGGCGCTCTCGGGCGTGCAATAGTGCACGTCGGGGTGCGTATGGCGGGCGACGCGCACGCAGCTATCGCATGAGCCGCAGCCATCCTGCTCGCACAGAAAGGCTTGGGCGAGCGCCCACGCGGCGTCGAGCTTGCCCGCGCCGGGCGCGCCCAAAAACAGGTAGGCGTGCGATGCGCGACCGCTGGCGACGGCATTGGTCAAAAAGTCGCGCACGCGCTCTTGGGTGTCAAGCTTGGCCAGCAGGCTTGCCTGAGCGGGGGCCATGTTACTCGGCCTCCTGGGCAAGCGCGGCGGTGACGGCATCCTGGGAAATGTCGAGGCCGTAAGCGCGAACCTGCTCGACCGTCTGTGCGAATACGTCCTCGATGGACGCGGTCGCGTCGATGAGCTTTACGCGGTTTGGCTCCTCGGCGGCAATTGCGCAAAAACCCTGGTAGACACGCTCTTGGAAGGCCATGCCCTTAGCCTCCATGCGATCTGCCGCGCCACGGGCTGCCATGCGCAGCGCCGCCTGCTCGGGCGTGATGTGATAGACGAGCGTGAGCGCCGGGTGCGTCCCCGCGACGGCCAGGTTGTTGGCATCGCGCACTATCTGGCGATCGAGGCCATCGGCAAACGCCTGATAGCAAGTTGTGGAATCGTAGAAGCGGTCGCACAGGACCACCTTGCCGGCAGCAAGGGCAGGCGCGATGACCTCGTGCACCAACTGGGCGCGCGCGGCCTCGTAGAGCAACAACTCGCAGGTGTCGCCCATCGCCGTATTGGCGGGGTCGAGCAGCAGAGCACGGATCTTTTCGCTGATGGCGGTACCGCCCGGCTCGCGCAGGGTCACAACCTGGTAGCCGGCAAGGTCGAGCGCACGGGCAAGCAGGCGCGCCTGCGTAGATTTACCGGCGCCATCGACACCCTCGAGCGTAATGAAGCTATGTTGAGCGGGCTCAAAAGCCATGGGCGCAGCCCCTTCCTACAAGGCGCGTAAATGCGAGTTATAGCAACCAAGCCATGATACCCCAGGGGCAGGCGCGTCCCAAATCCAACCTAGCCATCGAGGCATCCCCGAAGTTGCGGTGAAATAGGGACTGATTGAAGCTCTGAGACCGCCAAACAGTCCCTATTTCACCGCAACTTATGATGGGGAATTTTGGACGCTGGGTATAATCGTCGTATTGCATTGAAATGTGGCGAAAGGAGTGGCAATGTCTCGGTATTGCGCCTCGTGCGGCAAGCTTCTTGCAGATAATGCCAAGTTCTGCACCTCGTGCGGTGCACCCGTTGAGCAAACAACCGCGAGCGATAGCCAGCCCGCTTTTGAGCAGACCGGCTCCCTTGATACGCCGCAAGCCAAGGCGGACGACCCCCTCGCCTATCGCCCCGACCCCGCCGCAAGCCCTGCGGCCGTCGAGACCACGAAGCGCATACCCGTCGCGAGCGGCTCGCCCCAACAGCAGCCGGCTCCCGCATACACGCCCGCTTCGCCACAGACCCCCGCTCCCAAAAAGAGCGGCACCGGGCCGCTTATCGCCGTTATTGTTGTGCTGGTGGCGATCATCATCGCCCTGGTCGTTTTCTTTGTGATCAAGCCTTTCGACAACGCCGCCACGCAGACGACTGCCGAGGTAGCTAAGCTGCACCATGACGTCGACGACGATGACCTAAAGCCTCTCGGCGATCCCAACAGCCTGTACGACGATGATGACGATGACGACGAGGATGGCGGCGAAGCAACGCTCTCCGAGCAGAACCTCTACCGCCGACTGAGCGAATACTACGACTTGCTCGAAGACCTCGACAACTACGTCCGTGGCTGCGCGCAGAACTTCAACGGCAGCTATCTGGAAGAAGATCGAACCACCCGTCAAAATCTCGCCGACGTCGCCGAGCGCACAGAGGACACCATCGAGCAGTATTACGACATCGTCGAGGACCTGGACGTCCCGACGAGCTCCAAGAACTACAGCTCCTGGAAGGACATCATCGCCCTGTACGACGACCTGGATCACCGCATTGACGCAATCTGTGATGCCTGGGAGATCAGCCTGAAATACGCCAAGCCTGCGGACCACAAGAATGAGATCGTGGCGCCGCTGTCGCGCGACAACGTGGCGGGCACCAATGACAATAAGTACCGCCTAGACTTTGAGGAGCGCTATCCCGGCGCCAAACCCGTCGAAGTGAACTAGCGCTTTGTCGTTCCCGAGCCGGCAGTTAGGGACGTTCCTAAACTGCCGGCAGAAAAGGAACGTCCCTAACTGCCGGTCAAAAAAACGAGCGAGGATCGCGGGGTCCTCGCTCGTTTTTTAGTGATGTTTCGACCGTGCGGCTACTTGTCGGCAGCGGTCTTTTTGGTAGTCGACTTCTTGGCCGTCGTCTTTTTGGCGGTCGTCTTCTTGGCAGCAGTCTTCTTTGCCGCCGTCGTCTTCTTGGCCGTGCTCGCCTTGGTCGTGGTCTTGCGACCGCGGGCGGGCTTCTTCTCCTTGGTCGGGCAGTCCATGTTCACGCAGATGCGCCACGGGCCGCGCGCCGTGTTGACCACCACGATGGGGGCGCCGCACTCGGGGCAGGTCTCACCCGTCGCCTCGAGCTTACCGCGCGCCGGCAGAGGATAGCTCACGCCGCAGTCATCGTAGTTGGTGCAGCGGATAAAGCGCTTGCCGCTCTTCTCGCTCTTGTGCGCGATCAGGTCGCCATGGCGTCCGGCCTCGGCGCACACCTTGCACTCGCCCACCTTAAGGTCAGGCTCGTAGTTGGTGGGGCACGTGGGGTTCACGCAAATCTCGAAGGCCTTCTGGCGGAACGGCTGGCACTTAATGCGCGGCGCGCCGCACTCGGGGCACACGGCCGCCTCGCCCTCGAGCGGGCTCACCTTGACGCCGCTCGGCACCGGATAGGTCACATCGCAGTCGGGCCATCCCATGCAGCCGATAAAGCTGCCGCGGGTCTTGGCGCTCGTCTTCATAACCAGGTCCTTGCCGCACTTGGGACAGGCGCCCACGCGTGCATCGGCCGTGACGGCGTCGCTGATGGCGTCGCCCAGCTCCTGCGTATGCTTGAGCAGCTCGTCGAGCACGCCAGCCAGCAGCGCGCGCGAGTGCGTCACGACATGCTCTTCGGTATCCTCGCCGCGCTCCACACGGGTCATGTCGCCATCGAGCTCGCTGGTCATATCGGGGCTCGTGATGCGCGGGGCAAACTGCGTCAGTGCGTCGATGATGGCGATGCCCAGCTGGCTCGGCTCCACGGGATCGTTTTTGAGATAGCGCACGGCGTACAGGCGCTCGATGATGCTCGCGCGCGTGGACTTGGTGCCCAGGCCGCGCTTTTCCATCTCCTGCACGAGCTTGCCCTGGCTGTAGCGCGCGGGCGGCTCGGTCTGCTTGGCCTCGAGCTTAATGTCGAACACGTCGACCGTATCGCCCTGCTCCAGCGGCGGCATCTGCTCGTCGCGCTTGAGTCCGTACGGGTACGCCTCGCGGAAACCCGGGGTCACGAGCACATCGCCCGAAGCCACGAACGGCTCACCGTTCACGTCGAGCTCGAGCTTAGTGTTTTCGATGGTCGCGGGACCCATAAGCGTCGCTAGGAAGCGGCGGGCGATGAGGTCGTAGAGCTTGCGTTGGCCGCCGTCGAGCGTGGACGGATCGCCCTCGCCCGTGGGATAGATAGGCGGGTGGTCGGTGGTCTCGACTTTGCCGCGCGTGGGCTTCATAGGGCCGGCGAGCACCTTTTTGCACACGGGCGCCAGCGCCGGGTTGATCTTTGCCAGGTCGCTCACCACGGCGCCCAGATCGAGCGTCGCGGGGTACACGGTGTTGTCGACACGCGGGTAGCTGATGAGGCCCGCCATGTAGAGGGACTCGGCGATGCGCATGGTACGCGCAGGCGAGATACCCTCGGCTGCGGCGGCAGCCTGCAGCGAGGTGGTCGCAAACGGCGTGGGCGGCTGCTGCTTGCGCGAGCGCTTGGTCACCGCGGCGACGGTTGCCGTCTTGGCACCGTCAACGTGACCGTACGCCGTCTCAGCAGCATCCTTGTCGGTAAAGCGCGCCGTCTTGTGCGCGATCTTAAAGCGATCGTCCTCGGCAGCGCCTTGCGCGGCGCCCATGCCGCGAATCTGCCAATAGTCCTCGGGCACAAACGCCATGCGCTCGCGTTCGCGCTCGACCACCAGGGCAAGCGTCGGCGTCTGCACGCGGCCGGCGGAACGCACGTTGCCAAAGCCGCCAAACTTGGCGAGCGTCAGGTAGCGCGTGAGCACCGCACCCCAAATGAGGTCGATGTGCTGACGGCTCTCGCCGGCGTCGGCCAGGTTCTGGTCGAGCGAGACAAGGTTATCGAAGGCCTGCGTGATCTCGGCCTTGGTAAACGAAGAATACTGGGCGCGGGCGACCGGCAAGTCGGGCGCCACCTCGCGCACCTTGTTGAGGGCGTCCGAACCGATCAGCTCGCCCTCGCGATCGAAGTCCGTGGCAATGATGACGCTGTCGGACTTTTTGGCGAGGTTCTTAAGCGAGCGAATGAGCTCTTTCTCAGCCGGCAACTTAATGACGGGCGCCCAGGTGAGGTAAGGCAGACTCTCGAGCTTCCAGCCCTTAATGGAGATGCCATCGGCAAGGAACGGCTTACGCTTGGTGTCGTAAGGCGGACGCGCCAGGCCATCGGGCATGTCGGCCGGCAGTATCTCGCCGTCCTCGGTGACCGAATACCAGCCCAGCTTTTTATCGAACAGCACGCTGTCGCAAAAATCAGGCGCAAGGATGTGACCGGCAAGGCCGATCGTCACGCACTCCTCGCCCTTCCACTCAAAGCGGTAGATGGCGGTGTTGTACACCTTGTCCTTTTTGGGCTTACCCATGGACAGACGCTCGGCGATCTGACGCGCGGCGTCGTTTTTCTCGGCGATGATGAGCTTCAAAAGAGGCTCCTATCTCGTATCTCTGCGGCTACGCCCGCCCGTATGGCGGCCGACTTACGCCCTTGCTTGCTCAATCTGCCCGATGAGCCAATCGCACCAGGCATCCATGCCCTCGCCCTTGCGCGCGCTCACGGCAAACCGCGGCGCCTGCGGATTGAGGTCATCGAGTGTCTTAGTATACCTATCCATGTCAAAATCGAAAGCCGGAGCCACGTCGACCTTGTTGAGCAGCTGCGCGCCGGCGTGTTGGAAGATGCCCGGGTACTTGATGGGCTTGTCGTCGCCCTCGGGCACCGAAAGAATCATGATGGACAGGTTCTCGCCCAGGTCAAAGTCGACCGGGCAGACCAGGTTGCCCACATTTTCGATAAAGATGACGTCGATGTTTTCCAGACCCACAGCCTGGTCGAACGCGTCGACGGCCTCCATGATCATGTTGCCCTCGAGGTGGCACAGGCCCCCCGTGTTGATCTGGATGGCAGGCATGCCGGCTTCCTTCATGGTGATGGCGTCGACGTCCGAGGCGATGTCGCCCTCGATGACGGCGCAGCGCAGGCCCGCCTTGTCACGCAGGCGCTCGTTGGTGCCCAAGATCGTGGTGGTCTTGCCCGAGCCAGGGCTCGACAAGACGTTGATCACATAGGTGCCTGCCTCATTAAATCGCTGACGCAGCTGATCTGCCAGGCGCTCATTGCGCGACAGGATCGGCGACGCGATATCAATCGTTTTCTCAGCCATACTCAGCGCTCCTTACTTTTGCCCCTTTATACCCCGTCCCCAGGTGGCTGATGGGCTAATCGTCGGGGGTTTCGATTTCGATACTTGCGATGTCGAGTTCGCGGCCGTGCAGCAGGCGCACGTTGGCGCCGCCACATTGGGGACAGCGGCAATGGAAGCGATCGTGCTCAAAGACCTCCCCGCAGTCCAGACACTCGCTTTGTGGATGGACTTCCTCCACGGCAAGCTCGCAGCCTCGCGTGAGCGGGTCCTCATCGCGAAATGTCTCCCACGCAAAGTCGAGCGCCTCGCGCACAACTTCGGTCATATCCCCGATACGCAGCGTTACCAAAACGGCGCGCGAGGCCCCCGCCCCACGCGCCGCGCGAATCACTGTATCGAGTATGCCGTTGACAATGCCAACCTCGTGCATACCGATTTACTCCTCGTCGTCCTCATCGTCCGAGAACAGGTCCAGACGGCTCACAAACAAGCCCTCCTTGCCCTCGCGCGCGGTAATGACCACGCGGGCAATGGCGAGCGAAATCTCGTAGAGCGAGAGCAGGGCACCATACATGAGGCCCAGCGTAACGGGCGAGCCGTCGGGCGTAATCACAGCCGAGCCCACAAGCAGGCCCACGTACACGTAGCGCCAGGCGCCGCGGAAGGCCGCGTAGGACACGATGTGGAAGACGGACAGGTAGAAGATGATAAGCGGCAGCTCAAACGCCACGCCAAAGCCGATCATAAAGAGCAGCTCCATGTTGACGTAGTTCTCCAGGTCGGGCAGCGCCGTGGCGACGGCCGAGGTCTCGCCGATAAGCCACTCAAAGCCCGCCGGGATGATGATGAAATAGCAGAAGATGGCGCCCAGGAAGAACAGCACCGTCGAGGCGAGCACCGTGGGCACGACCCATTTGCGCTCGTTGGGACGCAGCGCCGGCAGGAAAAATGCTAGAATCTGCCAGATGATCATGGGCGTGCACATGACCACGGCCATCTTGATGGCCAGCGAGAAGCGCAGGCCAAAGCCGCCGAGCGTGGTGGTGATGTAGAACTTACCGTCCGGCACAAAGGAGCGGATGGGGTCTTCCAGGATGTCGAGCACCACGGGCGTGGCGAAATACAGCACGATGGCGGCGGCAAACACCGACACGACCACGATAGTCAGGCGGCGACGGAGCTCTCCCAGGTGATCGAAGAGCGGCATGCGCGCAGGTCCGATAGGCATTACTCATCGCCTCCCTTCGAGGCGTCGGCGGCAGCGGCGTCGTCCTCGGCCTCGAGCTCGCGGGCGAGCTGGTCGACGACGGCCTTGCGCTTGCGGGGACGACGGGCGTAGAGGTCGGCCGTCGTGGGCTCTACCGGCTCGGGCTCCGGTTCTGCAGCAGGCTCGGGCTCGACGACAGGCTCGGCGGCAGCGGCAGGCTCGGCACCCTCGGCCTCCTCAGCAGCACCCTCGCCCTCGGCGGCAGCCTCGCTCGCGGCCTTCTCGGCAGCAAGGCGGGCACGGCGCTCGGCAAAGGTCTCCTTCTTGGCGGGCGCTGCCGTCTCGGCGGCATCCTTGTCCGCATCGGAATCGTCATCGACGGCAGTCTTCTTGGGCTTGACCGGTGCCGAAGCGGCCTCGCTTACCGGATCGATAATCTCAGACTGAACAACGGCCGTCATCTTTTCCTGCGTCTCGCGGAACTGACGGATGGCACGGCCGATCGTGCGGCCCATCTGCGGGAGCTTATCCGGGCCAAACAGCAAAAAGCCGAAGACCACGATGATCGCGAGCTCACCCTCTCCAATACCAAACACACATACCTCCAAGGCTCGATGTGAGTCGAGCCCGCACCGCGCCATTCGGCCGGAACTCGTCTATTCATTCGGTCAAGTATAGCGCCCGGACGCCAAAACGTCCGAGCGCATCACAAACATATGCCAAACGGCACGCCCTTTTGGGGGCAAAGATTATGCAGCGGTGATCGAAATCTCCTGGTCGACACCCAACAGCTGAACCACGCGCATTACCGGGGGCTGCACATTGGTGCAGCTAAAACGCTTGCCGTGGTCGACCGCGTGGTGCGCGGCGCCCACGAGCACGCCAATGCCCGTTGAATCGATGTAGCTCACCTGGGCAAAATCGAGCTCAACGGCCTCAGTGGGCTGCTCGAGCGCCAGGTCGATGGCATTGCGCAGGCTATCGGCGTTAGAGATGTCGATCTCGCCGGTTACCTTAATGGTGTAGAGCTCTGGCGTGGGGTTGGTGGAAATACCCAAATCCATGTATATGCTCCTTTACGTATCGAAGGTGCGGATAGTACGGGAAGCCGCGCGTTAGGCGCGCTCGGCACGCGCGAGCTCGGCAGCGACAAGCTTAACGGCCAGCACCAGCACATCGAGCGCGGCCTCCAGGTCCTCGACCGTGGGATAGCTCGGCGCGATGCGGATGTTGGTATCGCGCGGGTCCTTGCCATAGGGCCAGGTAGCACCGGCCGGCGTGAGCTTGACGCCCAGGTCAGCACAAAGCGCAGCGACCTTTTGGGCCGAGCCCTCGGGACCATCAAAGCTCACAAAGTAGCCGCCGCGGGGATGCGTCCAAGTGGCGCAACCCGTATCGCCCAGGCCCTCGGTGAGCTTGCGCTCAACGGCCTCAAAGCGCGGGCGCAAGAACTCGGCGTGCTTTTTCATGTGCTCCCTGACCGCCTCGATGGTGGGAAGGAAACGCACGTGGCGCAGCTGGTTGAGCTTGTCGGCGCTGATAAGGCCTGCCTTCAGGCGCTTGGAGAACTCGGCGATGACCGCGGGGCTCGCACCGATAAAGCCGATACCGGCGCCCGGGAAGGTGATCTTGGACGTCGAGGCGAAGGCCACCACGCGATCCTCGGTGCCCGCCGCGCGAGCGAGGTCGAAGACATTGGCGAGCTCGTCGGTCTCGTCGTACAGGTCGTGCACGCAGTAGGCGTTGTCCCAGAAGATGCGGAAATCGGGCGCGGCCGTGGGCATCTCGACCAGGCGACGCACGGTGTCCTCGCTAAAGGTAATGCCCGTGGGGTTGGAATACTTGGGCACGCACCAGATACCCTTGATGGAGTCGTCGGCGGCAACCAGGCGCTCGACCTCGTCCATGTCGGGGCCGTTGTCGGTCATCGCGACGGGGACGTTCTCGATACCCAGATCGGCGGTGATGCCAAAGTGGCGGTCGTAGCCGGGAACGGGGCACAGGAACTTGACCTTCTTGCCGTCGTGCGCGGCCTCATAAGCCTCCCAGGGCTCGCTGCCGCACGAGCCGCAACGCCAGAACATACCGGCAATATCGTGCTCGATCAGCAAGCTCGACGAACCCAGCACGAGCGTCTGCTCGGCGGGGCAACCCAGGAACTCCCCCGCCAGCTTGCGTGCCGAGGGAATGCCCTCAAAGCAGCCGTAGTTGGAGCAGTCGACATTGCCGTCGTGCAGATCGGCATCGGCATTGAGGATATCGAGCATGGGTCGAGAGATGTCCACCTGGGAGGGCGACGGCTTGCCGCGGGCCATGTCGAGCGCCAGGCCCTTGGCCTTGACCTCGGCGACCTCGGCTTTGAGCGCCTCGATGGCAGCATCGAGTTCGGTGGTTTCCATCTTCTGGTAGATCGTCTGCATGGGTGCGACCTTTCACGAAGCGGTACGTTGCAATTCTTCTAAGTATAGACCGCCACCGTCGCAACGTTATGAAGCCGTGATAGATTAAGTCCATCGCAATGAATTACGAATCGCCGCGCATGCCGGCATGAAGCGCCCAAGGAGGCACTATGGAGTACGGATCGTTCCAGGCCGAGGAATTCGGCGACCTTCAGCGCCTGGTCGACGGACTGTTTTACGACCGCCACGCCATCGACCGCCTGGATCTGATCGTACAGGCCGAAATCTTGGACCTGGCACCCGATCTCATGGAAATCGTGAACCTTTTGCCGCCCGGCTATTACGACCGCCAGTCACTTTGCGACCAGCTCAACTCCGCCTTGGCCGCCCACGGCTGGGGCGCCATCTACGGCACCGTGGAATAAACCTAGTCATTGGGGCCTGTGGTCAAAAAATAGCAAATATGAGTACTGTTACTTTTTTAGTAACAGCGATTTTGAATTAAAAAGGCCAGTCTTGGCCTTTTGTGCCCGGTTTTGGAAGGATGCATCGGCATTTTTCGTCCAGCCACGCAATCGTTAATGCACAGACAGAATAGATTTGTACATTATTTTTCGCGCCTAAAATGAAACGCCGTTTGTGACAGTACTCACAAACGGCGTTTTTTGGCCACTGGGGTGTCCGGCAGGTGGCAAGTACCACTCAAAACCGCGTTTTACACGCGCTCGAGCAGGCTCTGGCGTCTGTTTCTACGCGCCTACTCGTTCTTGGGCGCGGGGTGCTTGCAGATCACACTCATGTAGATCATGCCAAGTACGGCCGCGGTGACAGAGCCGGCGAGAATAGCGGCCTTGGCGGCCAGAACCTCAAACTGGGCCGTCGGGAAGGCGAGGCCGCTGATGAGAATCGACATGGTAAAGCCGATACCGCCCAGAATGCCCACGCCGGCAATCATATGCCAGTTGACATTGTGCGGCAGCTCGCAGGCCTTGAGCTTGACCAGGGCGAACGTCATGCCAAAGATGCCGATCGGCTTGCCCAGCAGCATGCCAAAGTACACGCCGAGCGTCACCGGGTCGGTGAGTAGCGTGCTCATGTCCACGCCCACCAGGCGAACCTGTGCGTTGACGAACGCGAAGATCGGCAGGATCACAAAGTTGACCGGCGTGGAGATCAGGCGCTCCATGCGGATGAGCGGCGGGGTCACGCGGTGCATGACGCGCTCGACTTTGGTGGTCGAGACGGTAAAGTCATGCTGGCCCAGGATGTGCGCCTCGTCGTCGTAGCGGTCATCGAGCAGCGGCAAGCACTCGCCCAGCCAATCGGTGAGACTATCAAGCTTAACACCGCACTTGGCCGGGATGGTGAAGGCCAGGATGACGCCAGCAAGCGTAGCGTGCACGCCGCTCTTGAACATGCAGAACCACAACAGCAGGCCCAGTACCGAATACGGGGCAAGGCGATAATGCTGCGTCTTGTTGAGCCACACGAGCGCACAGGTCACAAGCGCGGCGGCGCCCAACCAAAACGGATTGGGGCTCTGACCGTAGAAGATGGCGATGGCGGCGATGGAGATGAGGTCGTCGGCGATGGCGAGCGTCGAGAAGAACACGCGCACGCCGTTGGGCACGCGGTTGCCCAAAAGCGACAGCACGCCCAGCGCAAAGGCAATATCGGTTGCCATGGGAATGGCCCAGCCGTTGTGCGCGCCGGCATGGTTAAAGATCAGATAGATGCAGGCGGGAACGACGACGCCGCCCACGGCCGCCAGCATGGGAAGCATAGCCTGGCGCGGGTTCTTGAGCTCGCCGACCGTCATCTCGTACTTAAGCTCAATGCCCACCAACAAAAAGAAGATCGCCATGAGGAAGTCGTTGACGAAAAGCTCAACGGTAAGACCGGCCGTAAGGTTGCCCAGACCCACATACAGCGGGGTCTCCAAAAAGTGATGGATGGCCTCGTAGGCATCGGTGTTGGCGCAAATGACGGCGGCGATGGCGGCGAAGACCATGACGGCGGCGGAAATCGTGCCGTTCTCGGTGATGCGCTCCCAAATGTCGTGGCGCTCAAAACGCTTGCGCTCACGAACGTTAAACAGCTGCTCGGGTGCTGCCATGGGCGGCTCCTTTCACGGGAAAGCTCCCGTCTTAAAAAAGCACGGCCCGCCCAAGTGGCGGCGCCGCGCTCTAACGTATTACGCTTGCATCTAGCCTACCCTGCACGACAAGCGCGCAAGCGTGGCCGAAAAGCGGAACCACAGGTTGAACATTATTTGCTCAACGGCACGGGCACGCCTATCCAAGAGACGACGCGGCGCCGTGCACAAAAAACGACCGGAGCACGGGGCTTCCGCGATCCGGTCGTGGCGTTTGGTCGACTAAACCTAGCAGGCGGCCATGATGGGGGCAGCGACCTGCTTCTTACGGGAGAGGACGCCCGGCATCCAGACGCCGTCGTGCTCGTCGGCAATGCCCAGGCCCTTCTGAGCAGCCTCGGTCTCGCCCTCGAGCAGGACCTGCGAGCCCTCCTCCATGATGTCGGTGATGCACAGGACAATGCCGTCAGCACCCTTCTCGGCGGCGTAGGCGCGCATGGCCTCGCGAATCTCGTCGATCATGCCGAGTGCGCGGGTCTTGTCGACAGTCTCGTACTGGCCGATGAGCAGCTTCTTGCCAGCAGGCTCGAACATCTTGATGTCGTTGCCGACCATCTCGGCTGCGGTGAAGGAGCCGGACGGACGGGTGAGGAAAACCTCCATGCCAAACTTGACCGGGTCGACGCCCACCTGCTCGCCGAGCTTGGCGGCGACGGCGCGGTCGACATCGGTGGTGGTGGGGCTCTTGAGCATGAGCGTGTCGGTCATCATGGCCGAGAGCAGCAGCTTGGCCTGAACGTCGGAAAGCTCAACGCCGAGCACGCCGGCGAGCTTGGTGACGATGGTGCAGCTGGAGCCCCAGGGCAGGCAGATGTAGTGCAGCGGGCCGGCGGTCTCGAAGTCGCCGATGCGGTGATGGTCGACGACGCCAAAGACCGTGGCGTCCTTAAGGCCGGCGACGGACTGGGCAGACTCGTTGTGGTCGGTGAGGACGACGAGCTGACCAGCCTCGACGGACTCGATCACGCGGGGCTCGGCGATGCCGGCGTCGGCGAGCAGCTTGGCGGACTCGGCCGGAAGCTGACCAAGGGCGCAGGCCTCGTAGGTGTTGCCGGCATACTCAACCTGGTTGAGCAGCTGGGACAGGACGACGGCGCTCATGATGGCGTCGTTATCGGGGTTCTGGTGACCAAAGACAAGAACGTTTGCCATGGATATCCTCCACTTGATATGTGTACTTGGACGTAGCTATGGTAGCACGCCGATGCCGAGCCTTCGCAGACGGAAGGGCCACGGCATATTTTGGGGCGCAGGCACGGGGGCCAAGGCTGTCCCTTTTGCACCATGTTGGTGCAATGTAACCTGTCCCCCTTGCACCAGCTATTTACCGGCAGCGCGCAGGGCTACGTAGGCAGCACCGATGATGCCGGCGTCGTTTCCGAGCGAAGCGACCTTAATGGGCGTCTCGCGCGAGGCGGAAAGCGCGTACTGCTTAAAGTGCTCGCGAACCTTGTCGAGGTAGACATCGGCCGAGGCGGAGGCGCCGCCGCCGATGAGGAACATCTCGGGGTCGACCACGTTGGCAATAAGCGCCAGTGCGCGGCCGAGATAGTCGGCCATAGTATCGGCCGCGGCCAGCGCGAGCTTGTCGCCCTCGCGGCAGGCCTGGAACACGTCCTTGGAATCGGAGGGGCCGGTCAGCTCGATGGGCTCGACGCCCGCCTTCTTGCACTCGGCAAGGTAGTTGCTCACCACGCCGGTGGCGCTGGAATACTGCTCCAGGTGGCCATGGCCGCCGCAGCCGCAGGTGCGCTCCTCGGCCGGGTTCAGGCACATGTGGCCAATCTCGCCGCCAGCACCCACAACGCCCGATACCACGTCGCCGTTAACGATAACGCCGCCGCCCACGCCGGTACCAATGGTGACCATCACCACGTTCTGTACGCCCTTGGCAGAGCCGAGCCAGGCCTCGCCCATAGCAGCAGCGTTGGCGTCGTTCTCGTACTTAACGACCGCGTCGGGGCAGTGCTCCTGGATCGCGATCTTGAGCTCGGGCAGGTTGATGGCGATGTTCGCCTTGACCTTGGCATCGCCCGATGCCGGGATGGGGCACGGAACGGCCAGGCCAATGCCCGACACAAAGGCACGCGGAATCTGGGCCTTGGCGACCACCTGGTCGATAGCCTCGGTCACCGCGGCAAAGCCCGCAGCGTCAACGATGGGAGGCGTGGGCACGCTGGCCTTGGCAAGCAGGTTTCCGTCCTCATCGAACAGACCCTCCTTGACCGAGGTGCCGCCGACGTCGATGCCGATGTAATACTGCTTAGGTTCCATGGGAGCCCGCCTTTCTCGTTTAAACATTGCCTGTATGGTACCGCTCTCAAGGCAAAAACCTACCAAAAAGGGACAGGTTTGTTTTGGCAGGTTTTATCTGGGGTAACGCAATTGGCTGCCCAACAGGCCGCGCAAGACCATCCCCAAAAATAAAGGCGCCGGGAGGCGGAGGCTCCCGGCGCCCGTCAAAGGGACTATGTTGTCTGTTGGACCGCACGGTCCGTCGCGGCGATAACGCCGACTAGGCCTGAAGTGCCTGCAGCTGCTTGTGAACCTCGATGAGCTCCGTCGCCATGACGCGCATGGTCTCGGTGCCGGCCATCTGGTCCTCGGCATGCAGCAAAATCAACGGGGCCTCGCCGTTACGCTCGCCGTTGGCCTCCTTCTTCAGAAGCCCCATGTGAACATCGTGGCCACCGTTATAGGCCTCGTCGCCCTGCTTGATAAGCTCCTCGGCGGCGTCAAAATCGCCCTCCTTGGCCTTTTGCACGGCATTGATGTACATGCTCTTGGCGGTACCGACGTAGCTGATGATCTCAAAGCAGGTCATCTGCAGTTCGTTCATATCCTCCATGCAGAGCACCTAGCCCATCACGCTGACGCAGTGGTCGATGATGCCGGCAGCGTTCATGCGGCCGTAGTCGACCATGTTGATAACCTCAACCGGGAAGCGGCCGGCGGCCTCCTTCTCAAAATCGCCCTTGGTGTAGCCGATCTGCGGACCAAGCAGCAACATGTCGCACTCGTCCAGGTGATCGTGGGCCTCGTTCATGGGACGAGCCTCGACCTCAATATCCAGACCACGGTTTGCAACCTCGGCCTGCATCTTCTGGACCAGCAGGCTCGTGGACATACCGGCATTGCAGCAGAGCATGATCTTCTTCATGGTTTCCTCCTTATAACTGCGCGGCGCGCAGACGACAACTGGTTTTATTCCTTGCGGCTATTGTGCCCACCCCCCTGCATCTTTACACAAGGGAGAGAGCTGCGGGCACCGGCACCGCGTACCGGCGCCCGCAAAGGTGAAAGGGACGAACGTTAGGCGTTCTACTCGGCGAAAGCCTCCTGCTTGGCGATTGCCTTCTCGGAAATCTTCATAAAGGGCAGGTAGACGGCCATGCCAATGACAATCTCGATAGCCTGCCACACGCCTGCGCGCCAGTCAAAGCCCGTAGCGAGCAGGGCATTGATGACGGGAGGCATGGTCCAGGGCACCTGGGCGATGCAGGGGCTGATGATGCCTGCGCAGGTAAGGCCATAGGTGATGCCGATGAACAGATCGGGAAGAAGAACGAACGGAATCATGAGCGGCAGGTTGTACACGATGGGGTAACCGTAGATAACCGGCTCGTTGATGTTGAACAGACCAGGCAGGATAGCCATCTTGGAAACGGTCTCGGAAGCCTTGTTCTTGGAGAACAGGAGCGTGTCGAGCAGGAGCATGAGGGTGCAGCCCGAGCCGCCGATGAGGGCGAAGCTGTTAACGATCTGCATGTTCATGTAGTGATCGGGCTGGATGGTGCCACCGGCGGCAAAGGTAGCCATGTTGTCGACGATGAGCATGGTCAGGATCGGCTCGACGGTAGCGCCAGAGATGGTAGACTGGTGAATACCGACGCAGAACAGCAGGTTAGCAAGGGTGTAGATGAGGATAACAGCCCACGGACCGGCGTTCATGATGCTCTTGAGCGGGTTGGAGATGCACGTGGAGATGATGGTGCACAGATCGGTGCCGGCGCACACGGCGAGCAGGGCTGCGGCAAGAGCGAAGACCGCGAGGTTAAGCAGCATCGGAATCATGACGTTGAAGGAGTTGGAGACCGCGGGAGGCACGCCCTCGCCCAGCTTAACCTTGAGCTTCTCGACGCCAGAAATCTTGATGAAGAGCGAGACGGAAAGCAGGGCGATGATAATAGCCGAGAACAGACCGTTGGTGCCGGTGTTGGCAGTCGAAAGGGCGCCCGTGACCTCGGCGGAGGTGATCTTGTCGGTGAGCAGTGGGCTCGTGGCGGCAAGCGAGGCGGTGATCTGCTGCGGCATCATGATGACGAAGGCAGAGATGGCGACGACCACGCAAGCGAGCGGGTTATCGAAACGCTTGTTCTTGGCGAGGCTGTAGCCAATCAATCCGGCCAAGATAATGGCAGAGACGTTGAGGGTGCCCAGCGTAATTGCCGAGCCCCACGTCTGAAGGTTGGCAAGGCCCGCCGCATCGAGCGGGAACAGAGGGAACACGACGTTGTTAATAAGAACCGCGATACCCGCAAGGATATAGAGCGGCGTGATGGTCGCGAAGGCGTCACGCAGGGAACGCAGGTGAACCTGGTTTCCCACCTTCGCAGAGACCTCGGCAAACTTGTCGAGGAAGCTCTTTCCGTTGTCACTGGCCATGATTGCTCCTAACTTTCAAATCCGGCCTTTTCCTATGCGCACGGTGGTCTGTCGCCCTCTGCCACCAGATGTGCCATGTGTTGCGCGCGGCGGCGCGCGGTCTGGGCGTTCGCCCGGTCGCTAATCAACCACGTGGGTCGTGGCGACCTGTTTGAGCCAGGCCGCCGACTTCTTAAGGCGGCGCTTGTAGCCGTCCATGAGATCGACCTCGACAAAGCCGTAACGATTCTTAAAGGCATTGGCCCAAGACCAGTTATCGATGACGGCCCAGTAGTGATAGCCCCGGCACTTGGCGCCCTCGTCGATGGCCTTGGCCACCCACTCCAGGTGCTGACGTACAAAGTCGACGCGGTAGTCATCCTGGATGGTTCCTTCGGCGTCACGGTTCTTGTATTCGTCCATGATGCCGATGCCGTTCTCGGAAACGAACCACTCAAGATCGGGGTAGTTCTTAGCGCAGTCCATGCCAAAGTCGTAGAGGCCCTGCGGGTAGATCTCCCAGCCGCGGCTCTCGTTCATAACGGCGTCGGGCCATACGTACTCGTCGGCAAAGTGCGGCAGGCCGTACTGGTCGACCTTGCTCGCCGGCGCCTGAACACGCGTGGGGTGGTAGTAGTTGCAGCCGAGCCAGTCGACAACACCCTGCTTAAGGATCTCTTGGTCGCCGGCGCGGAACGGGAGCTTAACGCCGCCCTCGGCCAGGCTGTCGAGCACGTCGGCAGGAAGCTCGCCCTTGGTGATGAGGTCGAGCCACCAGCGGTTGTTGATGCCGCTGGTCATGCGCACGGCCTCGAGGTCCGCCTCGCTGGGGTTCTCCTTGGTGTAGACCGGGGTAAAGCAGTTGATCATGCCGATCTTGGCATCGGCGCGAATAGCGCCCTCGTCATAGGCGCGACGATAGTTGGCCACGGCCAGCGCGTGCGCCAGCGAGATGTGATACTGCACGGTGCGGGCGCGGTTGAAGTCGTGGAGCTGCGGGAACCACACGCCCTCCTGATAGCGCTGCTCGGGCTCGACGATGGGCTCGTTAAAGGTGAACCAGTACTTAATCTCCTGGCCAAACTCGTGGAAGGCGACGTCGGCGTAATGTGCGTAAGCCTCGACAACCTCACGGCTCTCCCAGCCGCCACGGTTAAAGAGGTAGGTGGGCATGTCAAAGTGGTACAAGTTGACAAACGGCTCCAAGCCGGCTTCGCGAGAGGCGCGGAACAACTCGTGATACCACGCGGCACCTTCCTCGTTGAGGTTGCCGTCGGCATCGAGCAGACGGCTCCACTGGATGGAAGTGCGATAGGTATCCAGACCCAAGTCCTTCAAAATGCGAAGGTCTTCCTGGTACTTGGCCATAAAGTCATTGCCGGCGTAAGAGCCAACGCGGTTGTAGAACGAACCCAGATCCTGGATGGACCAGGTGTCCCACAGGTTCTCGAGCTTGCCGCCCTGGTTCCACTGACCCTCAGTCTGCGGGCCGGACATAGCAGCGCCAAAGAAGAAGTCGTTGGGCAGCTGATACTGTGCCATCAAAGTCCTCGCTTTCGTGTTCTAGAGCTTCCGGTTGGAGACGGGTTTGCTTTGGCAGGTTATCCGGCGCGGGCGCGCACCGGCCATACCGATATCCAACCCGCCAAAACAAAACCGTCCCCAAACGGTCGATCCTGTTGTGCGGAAGGATTCCGTTCGTTGCTTAAACTATAGCGCTCTAATTTTAAAAGTAAAGCGTCTTTTTCTTTTTTCTTTCTCGAACTTCTTAGATAAAAGTAATATGGATGCCCTGTTGAGGGTTATACTTACTTTTTGTATTCATATATGTCGGAAAGGAGGTTCCATGATTCCCAAATACGAGGCGATAGCTGCAGATATTCGTCGAAGTATCGAGGATGGCGCTCTTAAACCGGGCGACAAGCTTCCCACCGTCGTTGAGTTCTGTGAGCTCTATAGCGTTTCCAAAATCACCGTCAAACGAGCTATCGAGCAAATCACCGAGGAAGGTCTTATTACCAGCCGGCGCGGATCGGGTACCTACGTTAAGGACACGGCGGGACTTCCCGGCCAGGCGTTTTTCCAGGGCAAAAACGACCGTGCCCAGGGCTTTTCGTATGAGCACCGCGGGGAAAAGGTGACCTCGGTGGTCTACGATTTCTCGATTGTTAATCCACCAGCGGACATCGCAGCCCAGCTGGGAATTGCCGAGGATGACTTTGCCTATCACGTCGTGCGCGTGCGTCAGGCCGATGAGAAGCCCATCGTTATCGAGTACACATACATGCCCCTCGAGCTGATTCCGGGCCTGAAAAAGAAGGACCTGTACGGATCGCTCTACCATTTCATCCGCGAGCAATGCGGGCTGAAAATTTCGAGCTTCCACCGTACCATTCGCGCCGTGGCAGCAACCGAGGAAGAAGCCGAGCGTCTGGACACCAAGCCTGGCTCTCCCCTGCTCGAGCTCACCCAGATTGGCTTTTTGGACAGCGGCGCCGCCTTTGAGTATTCGATCTCGCGCAACGTTGGCGACCGCTTTGAGCTGCACAACGTAACGTTGGCATAGGTTTTTGTAGTCATGCGGGTGCTCGTTTTGAGCAGCTTTACGCGGCGCCCGCGCAACATAATGGGGGTATAAATATGTCCGATTTGATTAAACTGACGCCGATCTTCCACGAGAAGATCTGGGGTGGCCGCCAGCTCGAAACCGTATTTGGTTACGACATTCCCGAAGGTCCCATCGGTGAGTGCTGGGCCATCTCGGCCCATCCCAACGGTGACTGCCAGATTGCGGAGGGCCCGTATGCCGGTCACACGCTATCGTGGCTGTGGGCCGAGCACCGCGAGCTCTTTGGCAACTGCGAGGGCAAGGAGTTCCCGCTGCTCATTAAAATTCTGGACGCCAAGGACGACCTTTCGATCCAGATTCACCCCAACGACGAGTACGCTGCCAAGCACGAGAACGGCAGCCTGGGCAAAACCGAGTGCTGGTATGTGCTGGACTGCGAGCCCGGCGCCACGATCATCGTCGGCCAGCGTGCTAAAGACCGCACCGAGGCCGCACAGATGATCAAGGACGGCCGCTGGGACGACATGCTCAACGTGCTGCCAATTCACAAGGGCGACTTTTTCCAGATTGATTCCGGTACCGTGCACGCCATCAAGACCGGCACGCTCATTTTGGAGACGCAGCAGTCGAGCGACGTGACATATCGCCTGTACGACTACGACCGTCCCGGCACCGACGGCAAGCTGCGCCCGCTGCACATTGAGCAGAGCCTCGACTGCATCGACTTTGATGCTCAGGCTCCGACCGACGGCACGGTGACCGCGCCCGAGGTGGACGGCGTGACCGAGCTCGAGTCTAACTCCTGCTACACCGTCGATCGCGTGCGCGTCAACGGCAGCAAGACCCTCGACCAGCGCTGGCCCTTCATGTGCCTGTCGGTCATCGACGGCGAAGGCACCGTCTGCGGCGACCCCGTCCACAAGGGAAGCCACCTGCTGGCCCCGAGCACCGTCAGCTCCATCGACCTCGAAGGCAAGATGGAACTGATCATCAGCCACCTCTAGGTCGCAACAACAACCAAAACGAAACAAGGGGCTCCCCCGTTCTTCAACGAGGGAGCCCCTTGCCATGTCTAAGTATTCAGCCCACCCGGCTCTCCAGATCAAAAAGCGAACGAGCAAAGCGACGTTCGTCCAGCAACGTTACCCAAGGACCTGGGCGGGCGTATAGGGCAACATCGATCGCGAGTTCCGCACGAGCCGGAGAGCACTTAATGTGCTCTCCGTGCGAGCAG